>WBZL01000249.1_pt1 | contig 59710 bp, 44 predicted proteins | sample 5204291 | NCBI WGS metagenome assembly WBZL01 (sample SAMN12344345, study PRJNA552823) | activated sludge metagenome | biome: Activated sludge suspended growth; feature: Nitrification reactor; material: Wastewater; isolation source: activated sludge from nitrification reactor of wastewater... | reverse complement strand
TTTGATGAGGCGATGATGCAGCAGATTGCGGCGCGGACAAACGGCCGTTATTTCCGCGCCCAATCCCCCAAAGACCTCCAGCAAATCCACCAAACCATCAGCCAACTTGAGCCGTCGGACATCCAGATTGAAGTCATCCACCAGCAGGCCGAGCGCATGGCGTGGTTCATCTGGCCCGCCTTTGCCCTGCTGTTGCTCGCCTTTGCCTTGCAGCAGACATGGTTACGGCCGTTTCCGTAACGGAGAGAATAGGACGCAGATTTACCTGATTTTCCTGATCAGGAGAATCAGGTAAATCTGCGTCCCATTTTTATATGCGCCAACTCACTCCTTTCTTCGCCCACCCCCACCTGCTGTGGTTGCTGCTGGCCGTGCCGCTGGCGGCAGGGGCTTGGTGGCACGGCCAGCGGCAGCGGCGGGCGGCGGCGCGGCGGCTGGGGGAGCAGCGGGTGTTGGGGCGGTTGTTGCAGCATGTGAACCACAACGGCCGTTTTGCCCAAAACCTCCTCTGGCTCATCGCCCTGGCCGCCCTTGCCCTGGCTTTGGCGCGGCCACAGTGGGGCAGCCACACGCAAATGGTGCGTCAGGAAGGGTTGCAAATCCTGTTTGTGCTGGATGTTTCCCCCAGCATGATGGTGGCCGACGGTGCCGGGGCGTTGAACCGGCTGGAAGAGGCCAAACAAGCCATTGCCACCCTCATGGCCGCCCTGCCGCAGCATGAAATGGGGCTGGTGCTGTTTTCCGGCAGCAGCCAACTCTTTTTGCCGCTGACCCGCGACCATGCCACCGCCCAAACGCTGCTGGCGCAGGTGTCGCCCGACCTTGTGCCACGCCCCGGAACGGCCGTTTCCCACGCCCTCCACACCGCCAGCCAAACCTTCAACCAGCGCCAAGCCATTGGCCGCGTCATCATTTTGCTCTCCGATGGCGAAGACCACGAGGCCGAACTGGCGGCGGCGGCGCAAACGGTGCAGCAGGCAGCCATTACCCTCTACACGGTGGGGGTGGGGACGACGCACGGGGGGCCGGTGCCAACGGTGGGCGACGACGGGGCGGCGGCCTACAAGCTGGACGCGGCGGGGCAGTTTGTCATCTCACGCGCCAACCCGGAAACGCTGCAGGCGTTGGCAGAGCAGACCAACGGCCGTTATTTTCCCGCCGCCGACATTGCCAACCTGCCATTGGCATTGGAACAGTTAGCGCAGAGCCAGCAAAACGGCCGTTTGCAAACCCTGCCCATCGAACGCTTCCCGCTGTTTTTATGGGTGGCCTTGCTGGCTATGTTCGCGGCTGAAATGATGCCGCCGCAGCGCAAAACGGCCGTTTTTCCCCGGCAAATGCCCATTCCAGCCCAGTGGCTGCTTGTTTTGCTGCTCAGTAGCTGGCTGCTGGTGAGCTGCACCGCCCGGCAGCAGCTTGCCCAGGCCGTGGCGCAGGGCAACACCGCCTTTGCCGCCGAGGAATTTACCGCCGCCCACGAAGCGTATGCCGCTGGGCAAACGGCCACCGCCAGCCAGATGGAGCCTGCCTACAACCAGGCCAACACCTTTTATCGCGAAGCTGATTTTGAGCGGGCGGCCGATTTGCTGCGCCAGGCGTTGGGGCAGCGCAACCAGCCGCAGTTGGCGGCGGCGTTTCATAATTTGGGCAACAGCTATTTTCAGCGGGGGGAATGGGGCGACGCGATTGCGGCCTATCAGACGGCGCTGCGCTACAACCCGGCTGATGGGGATACGAAATATAATTTGGAGCTGGCGTGGCAGCAGTTGGCGGGTTTGGGGGCGGGGGCAGATGAGGATGGTGCGGGCGGGGGCGGGATGGAGCAGGATGAGACGGGGGAAGCGGGGGCGGAGCAGGCGGATGGGGGTGGAAATGCGCCGCTGGAGGATCCGTTGGGCGCGGGGGAAAAACGGCCGTTGCCCGGTGGCACCACCCCGAATGATGGGGTTGCGCCTGCGATACCGACGGCAGGGGAGCCGGTGGACACGCTGCCGCCAGTGGAGTCGCTTTCGCCGGAGCAGGCGTATGGCTTTTTGACGGAGATTGGACGGCACAGTAAGATGGTGCCAGGAACGCTACCACAATCGTCCATGGCACCACCTGTGATCACCACCAAAGATTGGTAATGTTAACGGTGCTGCACGCAAGAAGTTCAACTTCTTCTGAGAAGTTGAACTTTTAAATGGGCAACAAATTTTGGCGAAAGATTTGTAGGGTGATTTTCCAAATCGCGGGGATAATTTAGAAATTTGTCCTACAAGCTACACGGCCAATTTTGTTTGGTCAAGTAGTAGCTTACTGACCAACCACATCATTTCTAGAAAGTAAATTGCATTATCGGGTTTAGCATTGCCACCGTCAACAATCGGCTATCAAAGGAACCAATATGACAAAACACAAAATGATGATCACGCTGGAAGCACTCAACGCCACGCGCCCCAACACCATTCTGGAGCTGCTGGGTGTTGAATTCACCGTTTTTAACGAAAACGAGTTAGTCCTGACCATGCCCATTACCGATGCCGCACGGCAGCCATTTGGAATGCTGCACGGTGGGATTAGCCTGGTGTTAGCAGAAACAGCCGCTTCTTCTCACGCCTCCTGGGGGCTAGATGTCTCCGAGGTCTTTCCTGTGGGTATCGAAATCAACGGCTCGCACCTGAACGCCGCAACGGAAGGGACGGTGCAGGTGGTGGCGCGACCGCTGCGCCGTTCACGCACCCTGGCCGTGCATCAGGTGGACGTGACGCATCTGGAAAGCGGTCGTTTGCTCTGCTCGGCGCGGGTCACCAATTATTACAAGCGGGTCAAATAACAGGCGTAAAACCCTATGAATCATATACCGGAATCTGACTGAAAAAAATTTGGAACATTACACCCCATTGCGCCAAACCGTTTTTGCCAACGGGTAAATTATAAACAAGATAATTCGTATCTATTCAGGTCTGCCGTTAATGAACCGGTTTTAGGTCAAAAATATGTCATTTCGACGAGTCTTCGAGGAGAAATCCCGCTCACCTTGCCAATGGGAATGGGATTTCTCAGAAGACCTCGAAATGACACCTGAACAGTTACGATAATTCAATGGCAACGGCTTGTACCACGTCCAGGAAGGCCATTTAACCAGTGCGGTGGTGCCGGGGTTTACCATCCCGGTGGCCGCGATTTTTGATGCCAAGATCAAAAACCGAGTACTGGTGGCTATAATTGGGTAGGAAGCACCTACGGCCGTTTTTTCTCTACCCACTCAATCCCATATTTGTCACGCAGGGCAAACAAGCGGCGGGTACGCTCCTCCGACGGCGGCATCTGTTGTAACAAAGCGTGGGATTCGGTGAAAAACTGCTCCAGCCCGGCCGGGGCGCAGCTAATGTGGATAACGGCCGTTTCTTCCCCCCCATTCCAAAACCCATGCGGCACATAGCTCGGCACCGCCACCACATCACCAGCCGACAAGGCCAGCGGCTCATCGTCATCAACAAAGTGAAACATCAGCGTGCCACTGATGACGTGAAAAATTTCCACAAATTCATGCCGGGCAAAATGGTCAAATGCCCCGTTGGGGGAAGCCGTATATTCGATGATGGATAAACGGCCGTTTGTCTGCCCCCCATCCACCAAGACCCGAATCTTGCTCCCACCCAAAAACGTCAACTCGGTCGCATTAACGGCCGTTGTCAGTTGTGCCGCGTAGTTTGTCATCCTTCTCTCCTGAAATGGCGGAGGAGCAGGGGAGCAGGGGGGCAGGGGAGAATTTTGTCTCCTCTGCTCCCCCGCTCCCCTGCTCCCCTGCCCTCTTACCCTCGTAACACCAACGGTAAGTATACCGAATAACCCACCGGCGGTTCAACACAGCCTAGCGGCATAACGGCAACCGCCGACACCTTGGCATTTTCCAGCACCGAGTGAAAGGCGATGTTAAGCGTGCCGTCCACCACTTCCACCTGCTGCCGTTCCACCACGGCACGATATTGCCCGCCCGCCGCCGCAAAAATGTCGTAATTTTGCAGCACCGTCTCCCCTTCAATCGCCACGTCAAACAGTCGTTTGTCTGGCTCCGCCCAGAAAATCTCGGCAAAGTGCAGCTCAATCTGGTAGCAGCCGTTACTCACCGGCACCTCATAGCTAAACGCGCCGTACCGCTCCGACAAATACAGCTCGTCATCCTCACTGTTGCCCACCACGCCAGCCCCCACATAGGTTTGCCCACCAGAGAAGTAGCGGTCGGACTGCCACAAACGGCCGTCTTTTCCCACCAGATCCCCACCCCCCGCATTCACCCGCACCCCCGGAGCCATCGGCGGCGTGTCGGTGGCACACGGCCGCGCCGCGCCAAAGAAAAACTGCTCCAACTGCGTCATCTCCGGCCCACCACCCCGGTTGGCCGACCCCGCGACAATGGTCAGCCCCTCATTACACACCGCCGCCTGCGTCCCGTGCCGCCCCTGCTGCAACGGTGCCAGCGTGCGCCACGTCTGGCTGCGCGTGTCAAACGCTTCCGCTTCGGCGTGGGCTGCGGTTTGCGCCTGGCTCTCGCCGCCAATGATGATGATCTCGCTGCCAAGAACGGCCGTTGTTGTCCCGGCACGCGGCGTGGGCAAATTGGCACTGGCGGGCAAGGTCGCCCACTGCCCGGTGGCAAAATCATACACATCCACCTCGGCAATGGTCGCATTAAACAGCGACGGGTCGCTGCCGTCCCGTCCGCCAATCAGATAGAGCTTGCCCCCCACCACCGCCGCCTGAAAATGGTCACGCGGGCGCGGTGCATCGGGCAGCACCGTCCACTGCCCCGTCACCGGGTCAAATTCGTCAAACCAGGCATAGCTGGTGGCCGGTTCGCCATGCCCCCCTTCCAGACCGCCCACCCAGTAAAATTTGCCATTATACAGCACCGACCCACCCGACCCGCGTCGCCGCGCCGTCGGAATTTCCGCCCCCTGCGTCCAGCTATCGTTGGCGGGATGGTAAAAGTAGAGGTGGCTCAGGCCAAATTCGCTGTTGCAGCACGCGCCGGTGTAGCCACCCACCACGGCAATCTGCTCTTCATACACAAATGCCTGAAAATGGTGCATTTCCAGCGGTGGAGTGGCTCCCTGGCTCCACTGGTTGGTAACAGGGTCGTAAATCTCCACGGGTTTGCTCCCACGCCCACCCAGCAGATAGAACTTGCCCTCAAACTGGACAAAGCCGTTTTCATGGCGGGCGGTGGGTTCGTTGTTGGCAGAAACGGCCGTCCATGCCCCCACGCTGCCCGGCGGCTCCTGCCACACGTCAATCCGATCCCACGTGGCCGTAAACGGTTCGGCCGGCCCGCTGGAGGTCGCCATCACCCCCACCGCCAGCGCCCCATCGGCCGTCAGCCAGTCGGCCGGAATCGCCAGCGGATCGCCCAGCGGTTGGCGCGTCCCGCCGTCACGGGCGTAGCTGGCCTGCACCATTTGCGTCAATGGGTCCACCTTCAGGTACAAATCCACCACGGTGCTGCCCAGCGGGGCAATGCCTGCATCCGGACCAAACAGTTGGCTGCTCGTCGTCACGCCGCCCACCTCCTGCACCAGAGCCACCCCACCCACGCCGCCGTTGGCCGCCACCAGCAGCGCCACAAAGTTGTCTTGGTCGCCGCGCCCCACAAACAGCCCCAACGCTTGATTGTCCTGCGGCGTTTGGCCGGAAAACGGGTTGAGCAGCCGCGTGTGGGCTGTTAACGGCAATGAGGTGTCGGTGGCAACGCCAAACTGGAAGCCATAGGCCTGATTATTGCTGCCGCCCAGCGCCGTGCCGTCTGGCACCTGGTCAATGGTCATCAGCCCGCCCGCGCCCCCGGCCGTCATGTTGCCGGGGTCAAACAGCGTCAGATAGTCGCTGCTGCCGTTGCTCATCAGCCCCGTGAACCCCAGCCCCAGCAGGCCGCCGGGGTTGCTGCCGTCGTTGTCCCAGGTGAAGGAAACGGGGGCGTGGGTGGCGGTGCCGTTAAATGGGTCAATGGCAAACAAATCGCCCATGTCGTTGCTGCCGTCGTTGTCATCATCGGGGTCGTTTAAATCGGAAACAAAGTCACCGTCGGCATCGGCCGGCCGGTTGGCAGCGTTGCAGGGGTCGGTGCCGTTGTCAAGCTCATCGGCGTTGCTAAAACCATCGCTGTCTTCGTCCAGAGCCGGGCTGTCAGCTCCGCTGCATTCGGCAGGGGCGTTTGGTTCATAAACGCGAATGCCACCCGACCACAGGCTGGCAACCCAGATGGTGCCGGGAAAAATGGCCTCGTCCCCTTGGGCGGTTACGTCCAGCGGGCTGCCGCCCACCGCGCTAAACAGCACCGTACTCAGGTCAACGGTTGGCACGTCGTTTTGGTCAAAGCTGAGTTTGACGCGGTAGATGTTTTCCGAGTTCCATCCGGCGGCCAGCAAATCCCCCTGCATGTCGCCATCAAAGTTGGAGGCGGTGTATTCGACAAGGCCATTGGTGGAGGTTGCCCACATTGCCAAGGCACCGTTGAACCCCGGTTGGCGGTAGTCACATTCGACGGGGTTGGCGAGGGCGAAGGGAACGGCCGTATTTGCCTCATCGCCAAAAACCCCCTGTGGGTTGCCGCGTGCCGGGTTGGGGTGGCCGCCATAGTAACCCGCGCCGGAAATGTAGTGCAGCCCGTCGCCAAAGCTGTCGCCGCCGTCCCGCAACGCATTGGTGCAGTCGCCACCTGGCCCCTCATCGTGCGGTGGTGCGCCCCAACCGGCGTTGGGGCCGTTGTCAATGGTGAAAAAACGGCCGTCTTTGCGAATCACCACATCATACGGGTTGCGAAAGCCGCTGGCATAAATTTGCACCGGGCCACCCGGAACCAGCTTTGCCTGGTTCAGCCCATCATTGCCGCCAAAGGGGTCGTTTTCCGGCGGCTGCCCCGCACCACCCCGTGTCGGGTCGTCCAGCGTCGGCAGGTCATAGGTGCTGTCGCCAATGGCGGCCAAATCCACCGAGACAATGGCCGCCGCCAGCGCATATTCCGGCAGTTCGGCAAAGTTGGTGGAGGGTGCGCCCATGTTGGTGCTGCCGGCAATCGCCGCATAAAGGGTTTGGCCGTCGGGCGAAAGCGCCAGCCCGTTGATGGAATGGTTTTCTTCGCTGCGGGGCAGGCCGCGCACCAAATCTACCTTTACCGGATTGCCCCAACTGCCGGGGCTGCTTTGCGTCAGGCGGGAGATGGTGCTGGAGTTGGTGTCGAGGTTGGTGTCAAATTCGCCGGTGTAGCTTTCGGCACCGCCAATGCGGGGGTCGCTGGAACTGACGTACAGGATGGGGCTGTTGGCCGTGCCAACGACCAGCAAGCCGGTGATTTGGCGGGTGGTGATGTTGGGGTTGGGGGTGCCGTCGTCGTCGTGGTTGGGAATTTGTTTGATGGCGTAGATGAATTCGCTGTCTATGACCTGGTAATTTTGTGGGCCAACGCGCTCGATGGTGTAGACGTAGATGGCTCCGTCGAGGTCGGCGATGTATAAACGGCCGTCTGGCCCAAACTGGAGCGAAGTGGGGAGGTTGTTGTTTTCGCCTTGCAGCAGTGAGGTTTCAAAGTTAATGCTGCCGTTAAGCTGCTGCTGCGCGGCTTTTTCGGCGGCGGTGGGGGGGATAAAAGGACGGTTGGGGCGAGGGGGAAAAACGGCCGTTTTCTCCACCCAACGCCCTTCTTCTTGCGCCCCCAACCGCGATCCACTAACCAGCAGCAGGAATCCCGCTGCAAAGAGTGGCAGCCACAGCAGCCGCCACCAGCGAACAATCTTTTGTTGTATAGGTACCATAAGGTAGAGCATCCTGTCTTTTCATGTGCCAGGGGGAAACATGATGCAGGCTCTGGTGTCCGGGCAGATCTTCAGACCATTGCCATCAATAGTCTGTCGTGGTAACACACGTGTGTTACCACGATTGTGTCAACGCCTTATAGTACTATATTCCCATTAAAAACCGCGTTAAGCTACCGTAGCTTAAAACGCTGAATTTTGCCCGTGGCTGTTTTCGGCAATTCATCCACAAAAACAATCCAGCGTGGCCGCTTGTAGCCAGCCATTTTTTCGCGGCAATAGGCAATCAGCATTTGCTCCATCTCCTCTGACGGCTCCCAACCGGTATTGAGCATCACATACGCTTTGGGCTTAATCAAATCCGAGTCGTCGGCCTGTTCTACTACGGCACATTCCAGCACTGCCGGGTGGCTGATGAGTGTGCTTTCTACCTCCACGGGGGAGACCCAAATGCCACCTACTTTCATCATGTCGTCGGATCGGCCGGCGTGCCAGTAGTAGCCGTCTTCATCCACATAATATTTGTCGCCGGTGAACAGCCATTCGCCGATAAAGGTTTGCTGGCTTTTGCCATATTGATGCAGGTAGAACAAAGCGGCCGTTTCCCCTTTCACCAACAAATTACCAATCTCCCCCTGCGCCACAGCATTGCCCTGCTCATCCACCAGCTTTAGCTCATACCCGGCAAACGGCTTGCCGCTGCTACCCGGCCGCATGTCGTCGGGGCGATTGGACAGAAAAATGTGAAAATTCTCCGTTGAGCCAATCCCGTCAATAATGTCCAGCCCCGTATTCGCCTTCCAGGCGTGCCAAATGGGGGCAGGCAGTGCCTCGCCGGCCGACACGCACAGCCGCAGCGACGACAAATCATACCGCTCGCCCATATTCTCCACCGCCATCGCCATTGCATAGCCGGTCGGCGCATTATAAAGAATCGTCGGTTTAAACAACGCTACCGTTTCCAAAATGTTGGTTGCCAGCCGGGGTGAACCAGAAAACAACACCGAGCTACCACCCACATACCAGGGAAAAATCAGGTTGCCCCCCATTCCAAAGGTAAAAAACAGCTTGGCTCCTGCAAATGTACGGTCATTTTCCGTCATGCCCAGCACATTGACACCCCACAACTGCGCCGTAAGCGGGTAATCTTTGTGCGCGTGCAAAATACCCTTTGGTGCACCCGTTGTGCCGCTGGAATAGTTGAGCGAGCAAAAATCGTCGCGGTGGGTGGGTGCCACCGCCAACTCCGTAGATTCACCAGCAATCCATTGGGAATAAGACAAATATTCACCGCTGTCACCAAACACAATGACATGCTCCACAAATGATTTGGCGGCTATTTTTTCGTAAGTAGACAAAAGGGCGGCGTGAACCATCACCACCCGCGCCCGGCTGTCGCGCAAAATATATTCGTATTCATCCGACGTTAGCAGGGTGTTCATGCCAACGGCAACTGCCCCAATTTTGACGGCACCAAAAAAGGTTGCCACCCATTCAGGGCAATCAAGCGAAAGAATGCCGACATAATCACCCATGCGCACGCCCAGCTTTTTGAGCGCGTTGCCAACCTGGTTTACCTCATGGCTGATCGCCTGAAACGTCAGGTTGCGCTCGCGGCTGTAGAGGGCCACTTTGTCGGCACGGTGGGGCAAGTTGCGCTCAAGAATATCTACGGCATTGTAATAAAGAGGAAGGTCAGTAGCTTTCATAGGGGGGTCTCCAAATTCGTGGGAATCATCAATTAACGAGTTCTTGGTCAAAGCATGCCATTTCGACGAGTCTTCAAGGAGAAATCCCGCTCACCTTGCCAACGAGAACAGGATTTCTTGGCGGACCTCGAAATGACACCTGTATAGTAGTTACCGCCCAACAAAGGTTGGTTGCACCTTTTCGCGGAACGCCTCAAAGAAGAGGCGGTGGTCTTCGCCCATCAGCATCAACGCCTGCGCCTGCGCCTCGGCTTCAATGGCCGAAAGCAAGTCCATGCTCCACTCGTTGTTGACCATGCGTTTGGTCATTGCCAAAGCCTGGGCCGGGCCGGCCGCCAGCCGCGCTGCCCAAGCCTGGGCTGTGGGCAGCAGATCATCATGCGCCACCACTTTGTTCACCAGGCCGATCCGCTCGGCGTGGTCGGGCAAAATGGCATCGCCAAAGTAGAGAATCTCCAGGGCACGCCCCATACCCACCAAACGCGGCAGCAAATAGGCAGCCCCCATGTCGGCGCCTGTCAGGCCAACATTGGTAAACAAAAAGCGGATTTTGGCGTGTTCGGAGGCAAGACGGATATCCGAGGCGAGGGCAATAACGGCCCCGGCGCCGGCCGTTGTGCCGTTGAGGGCAGCAATGATTGGTTTGTCGAGCAAGCGCATGTTGGCAACAACCGCGCCAGTCATACGGGTAAAGTCGAGGTGGCCTTTGACATCCATTTTGAGCAGTTCACCAATAATGTTGTAGACATCGCCACCGGAGCAAAAGGCTTTGCCAGCCCCTGTTAGTACAACAACTTTCACGCTATCGTCATAGCGCAATGTTTCCATCAGATCCCGAAATTGGGCGTAGACGGTAAAAGTCAGGGCGTTAAGAACATCCGGGCGATTGAAGGTGACGGTGGCGACACCTTCGGCTACATCGTAAAGGAAGTCGTAATCCATAAGCACTCCTTCTTGTTGTGAAGATGGTATAGTGGTTTAAAGATTGGGGATTGGAGATTAGGGACTGTTTGTTTTTAATCGCCACTCTCCACTCTCCAGAAAACTATCAGTTTGTACCTTTCAAAGATATGATACTCGCTTCTGATTGTGGAGCAATTCAACACCGGGAGGTTAGTCTACCATTGTCAAGCCGCCGCTGACGCTGAGAACCTGACCCGTGATGTAGCTGGCGGCTTCTGAAGCCAAGAAAAGCACGGCGGGGGAGATTTCGTTAGGTTCGGCGGCCCGCCGGCCGAGCGGGACAGATTTGACGATGGCATCAGCAACTTTGGAACCCATGCTCGTTTCGTGGAAGGCGTTGAAGATGGCGGTGTTGGTGACACCGGGGGCGACGACATTGACGCGAATATTGTCGCGGGCGTGTTCGCGGGCAATGGTTTTGGAGAAAGCGATCACGGCTGCTTTACAGCCGGCATAAACCGATTCGCCCATGCTGCCGCCGCGCCCAGCGTCAGAGGCGATGTTGACGATGCTGCCGCCGCGCTGGTTGACCATGTGGGGCAGCACGATATAGCAGAGGTTTAGCACACCTTTGTAGTTAATGGCGATGATTTTGTCCCAAAACTCCGGGGTCGTGTCTAAAAAGAGCAGGAAGCGATCCCATCCGGCGTTGTTGACAAGAATGTCTATGCGCTGGTGGGTGGCAATGATTTGATCAACGGCCGTTTTTACCCCTGCCAAATCGGTCACATCGGCATAAACGGCCGTTACCGCGCTTCCCGTTTGTTGATGCAAAGAAACGGCCGTTTCCCGCGCCGCCACCTCATTCATATCCATGATCACGACCGTCGCCCCCAGCCGCGCCAAATCCGTAGCAATCGCCCGCCCAATCCCACTGGCCCCCCCCGTCACCACCGCCACTTTCCCTGCCATGTCAATCATCTCATGCACCTTCTTTCAATCGTTTTTGTGCGGTATTATACGAACCATCATGAATGCAGGCGATTCATGAATAGGGGGTAGTTGCTAGTGGCTGGGAAGAGGCGTGATTCTTGACCGGCCACCAGGCACCAACCAGCAACAACGTGCGGCTTGTCCGCGTCAGGAAAATGATTTATGTACCAACTGGAACAAAACGAAAGCAGCGCGGACGGGGTTCAGCGTGTGATTGATGAACAAATTGTGGAAAGCATTGCGCTACTCAGCGACAGCAGCAGCGACCGGGATGTGGCAATTCACGAGACGCGCAAAAAGATCAAGCGAATTCGGGCGGCACTGCGGCTGGTACGTGGGGCGCTGGGCGAACCGTTTTTTCAGCAGGAAAACGGCCGTTTTCGGGACATCGGCCGTCAGTTAGCCCCCCTGCGCGACAGCTTTGTGCTGCTGGAAACGCTCGATGGCGTGTGGACAGAACGGGAGGCGGCGGTTGACCAGGCTGGTTACGCGCAGGTGCGCGAACAGCTTATGGTGCGGTATGAGGCGGTGCGGCAGCAGTTTTTGGGGGATGATGGGCTGGTGAAAACGGCCGTTTCTGCCCTGCAAACCGCCCAAACCATCCCCCTACCCATTCAGAAAACCGGCTTCGCCCCCCTCGCCCACGGCTTGCGCCACACCTACCGGCTCGGCCGCCGCCGCATGGCGCAAGCCTGGGCAGACCCCGGCAGTGCCGAAGCATTTCACGAATGGCGCAAAGCCGTCAAATATTTGTGGCACCAACTTGAACTGCTCCACCCCGTCTGGCCCGGCTACCTCACAGAACTGGAGCTACAGTTCCACACGCTTTCCGGCCATTTGGGCAACGCCCACGACCTGGCTGAATTGAACCATGTCATCTGCCAAAACCCGGTTCAATTCCCACCCAGCCCGGCTAATGCCGGGCTGCAAGCGCAAATCACCGCACGGCAGCGGCAATTTGAAGCGATGGCCTGGCCGGTGGGGCAGCGGTTGTATGCAGAACGGCCGTTACCATTCACCAACCGCTTTGCCGTCTATTACGCCGTTTGGCAAACCGGCGGTTCGTCAAATCCCCAAACCCCACTACAATAGGGTCAGCTATCGGTAGTAAAACAACTGTAGAGGGGTAGTACCGTGGATACAACATTTGACCATCAAAAAGCGCGAGAGATTGGCCGCCACGCCATGCTCGTCAGCGATATCCAGCGCAATGCCAAACATTGGCGGCTCACCGACTGCACCGAAGAAGCCCTGACCAACATGCGCCATACGCTGCTGGAAGAAATGGAAATGGTCGAAACCGAGATCAACCGTATCAACGACCAATTTCTGCGCTATATCAACCACGGCCGGCCGTTAGAAACCGAGCAAACCCGCCAAACCATCAACGAACTCGCCCAACGCTGGCACCAGCACAACCAACATCTGCAAGAAATTGACGAAGCCATTCTGGAACGCCACCTGCGCGAGCAACTGGAACAGCGGCTTGGCGGACGTTTGAGAGCTGATCTCCTCGACTTTGCCGTCCTGCTCGCCATTCTTCTCATCGTCACCCTCACCCTGTCCGAGCTACTCTTCTCCCTGCCGGCCGCCACCATTCGCTGGATTAGCCACCTCGATCTCATCATCAGTGCCTTTCTCATCGCCGATTTTCTACTGCGGTTTTCGCTGGCCGAAGACAAACTTTGGTATGCCAAAACATATTGGATTGACCTGGTTGCCTCCCTCCCCTTCTCCCAGTTTCTCAAATTTGGCCGCCTTATTCGCATCGCCCGCTTTGCCCGGCTGCTGCGACTGGGGCGAGCCATGCGCGTTATTCGCTATACCTTTCGCGGGCTAGACAAGCTGTTTCAAACGTTCCAGCTTAGCCTCATCAAACGCTCGCTGCTCATTGCCGCCGGGCTGCTTTTCTTTGGTGCCTTCAGCATCACCGTTTTGGAAGGGCCACAAGAAACCTCGCTGCAAGAGATGCAGCAAAGTTTGTGGTGGAGCTTTACCACCGTTGTCACCGGCGGCTTTGCCGACCTCTACAACCCCAGCACGGTGGCCGGCCGACTGGTGACGGTGGGGTTGGTGCTGCTAGGGTTAACCATTACCGGCATTTTTACCGCCTCGCTAACGTCGGTGCTGGTGGAAGATGATTCTGCCCGCGCCAGCCAGCAGCAGCGGCAGCTTGAAAGCCAGTTGGCGGATGTGCAGCGGCGGCTTGATTTGCTTTCGGGAGAGACCAACCAAGGGCTACTGGCGCTGGAAACGGTGGCGCAGCAGCTTTCTAACCAGCAAACGGCCGTTCACGTTGCCACCGTCCTCACCCGCGCCATGCTGCGTGATTTTGCCGCCCTGTCGGCCACCGTTTATGTACTGGAGGCGGGAAACGGCCGTTTGTGCCAGCTTAGCCATGCCGGAGACAAAAAACTCGCCCCACCCACCACCCTCCCCATCGGCCACGACTTTGTGGGGCGCGTCGTCCATGAACTGCTTCACGAGAAAAACCTGGCCCAGCTAGACATCGAACCACAAACCCAGCCCGCCTTCGCCTTCGACGGCATCATCATGGTTTGCCCCCTCGTTGCCAACCTGCACGTCATCGGCGCCCTCCACGTCATCCTGCCCCCCGGCAAAGGACGCTACTACCTCTACAACCGCGCCCCCATGACCCTCGCCCACCACGCCGCCCTGGCCCTCCACACCCGCACACCACACACAGCAGCCGAGCTTTCCCAAGCTCACGCTTCAGCATAAGCCAAAAGACGAGAATTGGCATCCTCGGCTACCCGTTCGCAGTTCGTTTCCAAACGCATGCTAAGGAATGAGGATTAAATAAGTGATGCAAGACGTTCAACTTCTCAGAAGAAGTTGAACGTCTCAGAAGAAGTTGAACGTCTCAGAAGAAGTTCAACTTCTAAATGGGCAAGTTATTTAATTTCCATTCCTAAACATCTTCATAACATTGTTTTCAATAGTTGTCACTCACACAATTTTTGCTACCCTTCCATCATGAAACCTTTGGATCTATCAACTAACGCCCTCTGGAAAAAGCGCTTTCGCGCTGCCCGCATCGCCTGGGCCAGCCCCGCCGCCAACAACCCCGATCACGTCCTCGTTTGCTCCAACCAGTCGGGGGCGCTGCAGCTTTATGGCTGGCACATCCCCAGCAACCGCCTGACCCAGCTAACGCACCGTGCCAATGGCTACAGCAACGGCACCATTTCGGCCAACGGCCGTTTTGTCTACTACCTCGACGATGCTCAGGGAGACGAACTCGGCCACTACATGCGTATTCCCTTTGAGGGTGGCGACCCCGAAGACCTGACCCCCACGCTGCCACGCTACGCCTCCTGGGGCTGTCATGAAAGCCACGACGGACAAACCATTGGTTTCATAGCTGCCAGCCAAACCGGCTTTCAGCTTTACACCATGTCGGCTGAGGGGTCAGAGCCGCAGCCACTGTGGCACACGACGGCTCTCTCTTTTGGTCCCACTTTTTCGGCCAATGGGGAACAAAGCGCCATCACCACCACGCTCCACTCCGGTTCGCTTGACACCAGTTTGATTGTGATTAACGGCCGTTCTGGTGAAACCCTCGCCGAACTGGTGGAACCAGAAGCCAGCCTGAGCGCGGTGCAATTTTCCCCCATTGCTGGCGACCAACGGCTGCTGGCAACCAGCAACGCCAGCGGCTACACCCGCCCCTTCATTTGGGATTTAGCCAGCAACAGCGTCGAGCCGCTTCACCTGCCCGATTTAGATGGCGAACTCTATGCGTGGGATTGGTCGGAAAACGGCCGTTATCTCCTCCTCGCCCAGCTCAACCAGGCCGTCCACCAACTCTACGCCTACGACCTCGACAGCCACACCCTCATCAAGCTCAACCATCCAGCAGGCACTCTCAGCGGCGGCACCTTCCGCCCAGACGGCACCCTCTTTGTCAACTGGCAAGATGCCACCCACCCAGCCACCCTGCTCGCCCTCGCGGCCAACGGCCAAGCCATCGGCACCATCCTTTCTGCTGGCGACGTACCCAACGGCCACAATTGGCGCTCCATCACCTTCCCCACCAGCGATGGCTCCCCCATCCAGGCGTGGGTTGCCACCCCCAGCGGCGACGGCCCCTTCCCCACCATTCTCCACACCCACGGCGGCCCAACGGCCGTTATGACCAACGTCTTCCACGCCGAAGCCCAAGCCTGGCTCGACCACGGCTTCGCCTTTCTCAGCGTCAACTATCGCGGCTCCACCACCTTCGGCAAAGCATTTGAAAAAGCAATTTGGGGGCAGCTAGGCAACCTAGAAATTGACGACATGGCTGCCGCCCGCGACTGGGCCATCGCCAACAACATCGCCCAGCCCGATGCCATCTTGCTCACCGGCGGCTCTTACGGTGGTTACTTGACGCTGCAAGCACTCGGTCGGCGGCCGGAACTGTGGGCAGGCGGCATGGCCGGGGTTGCCATTGCCGATTGGGCACTCATGTACGAAGACCAGGCCGAAACATTGCGCGGCTACCAACGCGCCCTCTTTGGCGGCACCCCCGACGAAAAACCCGAAGCCCACCGGGACTCCTCCCCCATTACCTACGCCGCCAGCCTCCAGGCTCCCATTCTCGTCATCCAGGGCAGCAACGACACCCGCTGCCCCGCCCGCCAAATGCAGCTCTACGAGCAAACGCTCAACGAGCTAGGCAAGCAAATTCAGGTTCATTGGTTTGATGCCGGGCACGGCTCCTACCAAAACGAGCAGCAAATCGAACACCAGGAACTCAAAATGCGCTTTGCCTATCAAGTATTGGGCTAATTAGCCCAATACACTATTGAGTCAAGGCAACGGTATGAAACGTCAACTGATAGGCAAGCTGCCCCATACGTTCGGCTGGCGTTTTCATCTTTTCTTCCATCCAACGACGTAACAGCATATAAACTCCGCCTGTTACAAAATCAACTACATACTCATCCATCGGGTGTTTAACCACTTGGCTATGCGGATAGTTGGCATATTCATCCATCAACGCCGCCATATGCTGCCGCAGACGCGCCAAAACCAAATCCTTATTCTCAATTTGGAACGCCACCTGCCAAGCCTTCGCCTCCTTTCCCCATAGCTCAAACGATGCCACAACCAGCATCTCTAGCGTAATCTGCTGGCTTTGGGCCGCCTCCACAAAAACCACATGGTGCAATTGGGCAAACAGATCATCAATGTGACTAAGAAGCACCTCCTCCTTCGACGCAAAGTGCAAATAAAAAGTCGGCCGCGAGACATCAGCAAGCTCAGTGATCTCCTTAATCTGAATACTCTCCAGCCGCCTTTTCTGCAATAACTCCAACAGCGCTTTCTGCAACAAGGCACGGGTTCGCCTTGCCCGCCGGTCATTACTTTGTTTTGTAGACATTTCTCTCATCCTGTCAAATAGTTTACCTTGAAGCGATCTTGATCATTGACCCTCTTTTCTAGCCCACGTAAAATTTTATACACGTAAAATAATTTACGCAAGTAAAGAAACTGTGTGTTAAGGTTTTTGAACGCACAAACAAAGGAGAGGAAAAGATCATGGATTTCGTAACGCTTACCGTTCTAACAAGTGGCATTGCCTGGACAATCACCTATGCGGCTCTAGCCTATCGAGGTTTCAAAGACAAATCATTTGGGATGCCACTCATTCCGTTGGCCTTGAACATTGCCTGGGAAGTTGTTTTCTCATTCATCTACCCGCCACAAGACGACGGGGGCATGAAAATGGTCATCCATACCGTCTGGGCCATTCTGGATGCCGCTATTGTGGCAACCTTCCTTTTATACGGTTACAAATACTTTCAGAAGCAGTACAACATTACCAAACCAATCTTCTACCTCTCTGCCGCACTCGCTTTTGTCACCTCTTTTCTTATCATGCTTCTGGGTGGTCCCTTCTTCAAGGACATGATGCCTTATTTCAAAGGCGAACTGTTTGAAGCCGCCAAATTTATCGCCTATCTCCAAAACCTGGTCATTTCAGTCAGCTTTCTCTCAATGTTTTACTCCAGACGGTCCTCCGAAGGGCAATCATTTACCATTGCCTGGTCAAAATGGCTGGGTACCTCGATGACGGTTGGCCTCTCCTATCTCTTTGTCGAACACCCGGACAACTGGTATTTTATGGGCGTTATTATTGGGGCAACGTTCATTCTGGATGTTTGGTATATGGTTGTTATTTATCGGCAGCTACAGCAAGAGGGTATAAATCCGTGGACGCGATTCTAACAGCAAGGAGAGGGGATAATGGCTAAGGTTGTCATTCTTGGCGCGGCTGGTTCATTGGGCAAACACGTGGCGGAACAAGCCCTGATTGCGGGTCACGATGTTACAGTGATTGTTCGCAATGCCGCAAAGTTGCCGGCCGCATGGCGGGAACAGGTACATGTTTACGAAGCAGACCTGGCACAGTTGTCAACTACACAACTGGGATCGGTTCTTACTGGCTATGATGCGCTCGTCAACACGGCTGGGGTCGTCAGCGACGGCGACATGTTTGTGGCCTTAATAGACCACATCGTCACAAGCGTGGAAGGCATTCCACCCTCATTGCGGCCAAGGGCGTGGTTTCTCGCCGGGGCTGGGTTACTGGATATTGCCGATACTGGGTATCAAGGTCTTGATCTGGCGCTACTCAAAAAAACGTATTGGCCTCATGCTGTCAATTTCAAGCGCCTGAACAACTCCTCACTCGACTGGTGCTTGCTCTGCCCTGGCCCGATGGTGGAAGGAGCTGCCATTGGGCTAGACAAGCTGCGTGTCTCGCTTGATCGGCTGCCCGTGCAGATGCCAGCATGGGGCAAATGGCTGCCACCTGCGTTTCTCATGCCGTTTTTTGCCTACCGGGTGGCAGAAATGATTGTTCCTTATGCTGACGCGGCGGCGTTGATGGTCAACAATTTGGTGCCTAACAGCCCTATGGTGCGGCACCGGGTTGGGCTGGCTTTGCCGCCAGGGATGCGAGGCAAAAAGTAGCTGGCGATTGAGAAGTTCAACTTCTCGCAGAAGTTGAACTTCTGACCTGCAACTCTATACAGAGGCTGTTCCGTACCCCAGTTTTTCTACCGCTTCTGCCATTTCGCCCAAAATTGCCGGGTCGTCAATGGTGGCAGGCATTCGGTACGGCTCATTATCAGCAATCTTTTTGATGGTGCCGCGCAAGATTTTGCCCGAACGGGTTTTGGGCAGTCGCTGCACTACGGTTGCCTGCTTAAACGCCGCCACCGGCCCAATCTGATTACGCACCATTTTCACCACCTCGGCCACAATCTCGGCCGGGTCGCGGGTGGTGCCAGCGTTTAGCACCAGGAAGCCAATCGGCACTTCCCCTTTCAGGTCGTCCTTAACCCCCAACACCGCACATTCCGCCACATCGGGGTGCGAAGCCAGCACTTCCTCCATTGCCCCCGTTGACAGCCGATGCCCGGCGACGTTGATGATGTCATCGGTACGGCTCATGATGTGGATATAGCCATCTTCATCCTTGAACCCGGCATCGGCGGTGGAATAGTAGCCATCATAGGTACTCAGGTATGATTGTTTGTAGCGGGCATCGTTTTGCCAGAGGGTGGGCAGGCAGCCTGGTGGCAAGGGGAGCTTGACAACGATGTTGCCGATGTTGCCAGGCGCAACCTCATCCCCTGCTGGATCCAGGACTTGTATGTCATATCCAGGGACTGGCACTGTGGCTGACCCTGGCTTCACGGGCAGCAACTCAAGCCCAATCAAATTGGCCGCCATCGGCCAGCCGGTTTCAGTTTGCCACCAATGGTCAATGACGGGGATGCCCAGCTTGTCCTGCGCCCAGTAGAGGGTGTCGGGGTCGCACCGTTCGCCAGCCAGGAAGAGGGTGCGGAATTGGCTGAGGTCGTAGTGGGCAATGAGCTTGCCAGCCGGGTCTTCCCGTTTGATAGCACGGAAGGCGGTGGGGGCAGTGAACATGACGTTGACGTGGTGGTCGGCAATGACGCGCCAAAAAGCACCGGCATCGGGGGTGCCAACGGGTTTGCCTTCGTATAAGATGGTGGTGCAGCCGTGGAAAAGGGGAGCGTAGACGATGTAGGAGTGGCCGACAACCCAGCCGACATCGGAGGCGGCCCAGAAGACTTCGCCAGGGTCTACGCCATAGACGTTTTTCATGCTCCATTTGAGGGCGACGAGGTGGCCGCCGTTGTCGCGCACCACGCCTTTGGGCATACCGGTGGTGCCGGAGGTGTAGAGAATGTAGAGGGGATCGGTAGCGGCGACGGCGACGCAGGGAACGGGTTGGGCGGCACGAACGGCCGTTTCCCAATCATAATCCCGCCCTTCCTCCATCTCTGCCCACGCCATTGGCCGCTGCAAAATCAGGCAGGCAGACGGCTTGTGGGTAGACAGGCGAATCGCCTCATCCAGCAGCGGTTTGTAGGCCACCACTCGCCCCGGCTCAATGCCGCACGAAGCCGACATGATGAGCTTGGGCTTGGCATCATCAATGCGGGTTGCCAGTTCGTTGGCGGCAAAGCCACCAAAAACCACGGAGTGGACGGCCCCAATGCGGGCGCAGGCCAGCATTGCCATCGCTGCTTCCGGCACCATCGGCATGTAGATGATGACGCGATCTCCTTTTTCCACGCCCAGGGCAGCAATGGCCCCGGCCAGCCGCGCCACTTCGTCGCGCAGTTGGCGGTAGGTGTATTTGCGGAGGGTGTTGGTGACAGGGCTGTCATAAACAAGGGCGAGTTGGTCAGAACGGCCGTTTGCCACATGATAATCCAGCGCATTGTAACAGCTATTCATCTCCCCACCCGCAAACCAACGGTACAGTGGGGCCTCCGAACTGTCCAAAACTTGCTCCCACCGCTTAAACCATTGCACATCCCTGGCCGCCTCCGCCCAAAACGCCTCTGGGTCTGCCTGCCACCGGCTATAAGTTGCCGCATAACTCATGGTGAACTGCCTCCTTATCCAGCCAAACCCCGTTGCCACCTGGCCATAAACTGGCCGCATAGCAACAGAATCTCACCGGGATGATTGTTTTTAAGATACAAATTTCCTACAATAGCCAACTATACCAAAGAGCAAGCGAAGCCAAAATAACCCACCTGTGGGATTTTGGAGCATATCTACAAGGAACTACTTCCCCATTTTTCCCGGCCAGCCATTGTCAAAATTGTAATAAAACGTTTGCAGCGGCAGGCGGTACGCTTCCACATCCTTTTGCACCGCGCTGGTTGGCTCACCCTTCACCAGCACCCGCGCCATAAATTCGGCAATGTCGGCCATGTCGTCTTCCATCAGCCCCAGCCGCGTCACCTCAATGGTGCCAATCCGCAGCCCACTGGGACGATCCCAATCTTCGGGTTTGTCGCCGGGAATCAGGTTTTTATTGGTAATCAGGTTGGCTTCAGCCAGCTTGTGAGCCACATCCAGCCCGCCGCCAAATTCGCGCACGTTGGCAATGACCTGGTGGCTTTGCGAATAGCCCCGCTCGGCGGCCAGCACCGGGATGCCGCGCTCCTCCAATGCCTTACCCAGTGCCTGCGAATTTTTGACGATTTGGGCCATGTAGACCTTGCCATATTCCAGCATTTCGGCGGCAGCCACGGCCAGGGCCGCCACACGGTTGACCTGGTGGGTGGCGGCCAGCACGGGGAAGATGGCCTCGGTTAGCGGCTCGGTCAATTCGGGGTCGTTCCACATCATCATACCGCTTTGGGGGCCGCTAAACGTTTTCCCGGCCGACCCGGTTAACACGGCGGCTCCTTCGCGCAGTGGATCCTGAAACTGTCCGCCAGCGATTAGCCCGGCCTGATGTGCGCCATCGAAGATAAAACGGCCGTTCCACGGGGCAATAATCTCGCTCATCTGGCGCACTGGCAGCGGAAACAGCGTCATGGACATGCCCATGACCACCAGCTTGGGCTGAATGCGCTGCGCCTCTTCCTCAAACTTATCCAAATCCACGTCCAGCGTTTCCGGGTTAAAGGCCACATCAAAAATCTGCACCCCCCGCGTCCCGGCCGGCCCATCGTACCGGTTGCTGGAGTGGCCGCCAAACGGCTGTGCCGCCGTCATCACCCGGTCGCCGGGCTGCACCAGGGCGTGGTAAAGTGCCATGTTGCCAATCATGCTCCCCATCAGCCGATGGTCGGCGTAGTTGCAGCGGAACACTTTTTTGAGCAGTTCCACGCACAGGGCTTCTACTTCATCAATGTACTGGGTTCCGGCAAACCAGCGGTTGACGCGGCCAATGTGGCCTTCGGCGGCGCGGGTGCCAATTTCGCTGGCAAGCAGGCGGCGGACGGTGGGGCTGGTGGGGGCTTCGGGGGCGAGCAGGTTGAGACAACGCTGCCCGCGCCAATGGTCGTTGCGATTAACGGCCGTTACCACCTCTTTCGCCATCCCGGCCGGCCCACCCGCCGCATCCAGCACCGCCCGCGCATTTGCCAAAATAGCCGGGTCATGGACTTCAAATTGGTCATCCAAGGTCATGTGTTCTCCTTCCTCATTGTCATTGTCATTTTCACAAGTAGCAGGTTGCAAGTGGCAAGTCCCTTTTACAAACACAACTTGCCACTTGCAACCTGCAACGTGCCTTAATGCGTTTCTGTAATCGTCTGGCGAAAGCGATGGCCGCACTGTTTACAATCCAGCGTCACCTCAGCCTCCACTTGCAGCCGCACGTTGCGGCCGCCTGGCATTCCCCCCCGTTTGGGCTGCACCAGACGTGGCTCCAGCGTGCGGCGATCCACTTCCACCACTTCGGCCGAACCACACGCCTCGCAGCGCGGGGCAAATTTCGGCCGTCGCCACAGCAGCACGCCCCCCCAAACCACAATCGCCACCGCCAGCAGCAGCAGCAAAAACCCATTTTCCATCTTGTCCTATCCCGCTCCAACACCCATCTGCTGCCACAGCCGCCGGGCATCGGGGCCATCGTCGGCAAACTGCACCATTTGGCCGTGCAGCCGCTGCCGCATCCCGGCCAGCAAATCTGCCCACCGGGGATCAAGCACCAGGTTTGTTAGCTCATACGGATCGGTTTCCAGATCGTACAGTTCGTCAATGTTGGGTTTTGTTGTCATGGCTGCTCCACCTGCACCTTGTCGCCCACGCCAAGTTGACCCGTTTGCAGCACGCGAGCATAGGCACGCGCCCAACCGGGGTTGGCAGTTTGGGAAACGCGGCCATATTTATGCCCCACAAATGACCCTTGAATGTTGCGGCAGGGAACGGCGTAGCTAGTGATTTGCACCACCACTTCATCCCCTAGCCGCAGCCGAGTGCCGGGCTGCACGTTTTCCCAATCTATGCCCGCCACCGTGACGTTTTCGCCGATGGAGCCGGGGTAGATGGGGTGGCCTTCGCCCTGCAAAGCCAAAATGCGCTCCAGCGAGAAGAGGCAAACGGCGCGTTCTGGCCCTCCGTGATGTTCCTTGTCGTTTTGGTCGTCTCCGGTTACACCGAGTTTGGTGAGTTGGGCGTGGCGTAACGGCCGTTTAGGAACACCACCCTCTGATATATTTATCTGAAAAATATGGCCTTCATTCATAGTCTCACTTGCTCCGGGCAAAAATATGTAGGCAGTATAGCCAATGTCACAATGGTTGCAAAAGATCAGCCAGCGCACCTGTGGTTCACTCCGGTTATTACGTAAGAAGTTGAACTTCTTCTGAGAAGTTCAACTTCTAACATAGGCAAGTTACTTAATTTCCATTCATAACCTGGACGAGCCAGAACCAAAAAAGTTACACAGCGTTTCACAGAGAAGACACAAAGCAACACAGAGAAGAAATGAGATAATTTTTCTCACTTTCTCTTCGTAACTCAATTTTGGGAAACTCCACCTATTTCTTTTCTAATATCTGTCAGTCAATCAGCGTCAAGGTACTAATCATCCATATCTTCAGATACTTTGTGATTTTCGTCTGTTAAAATGAAGTCGGCATTCTGTCGTAAATGGGGGAGCAAAAGCAGGAACAGGAGCCTCCCCATTGACAAAAGAGGAGAATTTTTATGAAAAAGCCAACCTGGAAAAGTCATTGGACATTTGTCACTTTATTGCTCGCCCTGGCAGGTATCCTCAGCGTTACCACCCCAAGGCATCTGTTGGCCGCATCCGCCGATGATCTCGTGATCACTGGCGTGTTCGACGGCCCCCTCACCGGCGGCGTTCCCAAAGGGGTAGAACTCTACGCCCTCAACGCCATCCCCGATCTCAGCATTTATGGCATTGGCTCCGCCAACAACGGCGGCGGAACCGATGGGATCGAATTCACATTCCCTAACGTGTCTGTTCCGGCCGGTACCTGCATCTACGTCGCCTCTGAAAGCACCGGTTTCACCAGCTTTTTTGGCTTTGCCCCCGACTACACCACCGGGGCCATGGGCATCAACGGCGACGATGCCATCGAACTATTTACCAACAGCACCGTCAGCGATGTCTTTGGCGACATAAACGCCAGCGGCACAGGCCAAGCCTGGGACTACCTTGATGGCTGGGCCTACCGCAACAGCAACACCGGTCCCGATGGCTCCACCTTTACTGTTAGCAACTGGAGCTTCAGCGGCACCAACCAGCTTGAAGGTGGCACCACCAATGCCACCACAACCTCCCCTTTCCCCCTCGGCACCTATTCCCCCTGTGCCAGCACCGATGTTCCGCCTACGGTCAGCAGCACCACGCCCGCCGACAACGACACTGGGGTTGCCATTGACAGTAATATCACCATCAACTTCAGCGAAGATGTAACCGTCACCGGCACCTGGTTTGATATTAGCTGCACAAGCAGCGGCAACCACACCGCCACCGTCAGCGGCGGCACGCAAAGTTACACGTTGAACCCCGACAGCGATTTTGCCAACAGCGAAAGCTGCACCGTCACCATTTATGCTGCCCAGATTGCCGACCAAGACGAAACGGCCGATAACATGGCCGCCAACCACACCTTCGACTTTGACACGGCGGCCGTTATCACCACCGATCTTGTCATTAACGAAATCCACGCCGACCCCCACGCCTCAGCCGGGGATGCCAACGGCGACGGCGCCGTCAACACCAGCCAGGATGAATTTGTGGAAATCGTCAACAGCGGCTCCAGCGACATTGACATAAGCGGCTGGACGGTCAGCGATGCCGTTGGCGTGCGCCATACCTTCCCGGCAAACACCACCGTTGGTGCTGGCTGCGCGATTGTCGTTTTTGCCGGGGGCAGCCCCACCGGCACCTTTGGCAATGCCGTTGTCCAGGTTGCCAGCGGTGGGCAGCTTGGCTTGAACAACAGCGGCGATACGGTCAAACTGAACAACGGTACTGCCGATGTGTTGACCTATGTCTATGGGTCAGAAGGAGGGGATGACCAATCCCTCACCCGTGACCCCGACATAACCGGGTCTGACCCGCTGGTGAAACACACAACAGCAACAGGTGCCAACAGCGCCCGGTTCTCGCCGGGTACAAAAATTGACGGCTCGCTGTTTTCTGGCTGCCCGCTTACCCCTCTGGAAATTTATGACATTCAGGGCGAGGCGCATTTGGCACCGGAAACGGGCAATGTGGTGCAGACGGTGGGTAATGTGGTAACGGCCGTTATTAACAACGGCTTCTACATGCAAACACCCGATGCCCGCGACGACAACAACCCCGCCACCTCCAACGGCATCTTCGTCTTCACCAGCAGCACCCCCACCGTCTCCATCGGCGACATGGTTGACGTACAAGGCACCATCGTCGAATTCCGACCCGGCGGCCTAAGCAGCGGCAACCTCACCATCACCGAATTTGACGACAACGGCCTCAGCGTCACCGTCACTTCCAGCGGCAACGCCCTGCCCACCGCCACCATCATTGGCAGCGGCGGGCGCATTCCACCCGACACCGTGATTGACGACGATGCTACCGGCAACGTTGAGACCAGCGGCAGTTTTGATGCCACCACCGACGGCATTGACTTCTACGAAAGCCTGGAAGGGATGCTGGTGCAGGTAAACAACGCCATCATCGTCGGCCCCATGCAAGATTTTGGCTCCTCCCGCGAGGTATGGGTTGTAGGCGACAACGGAGCCAACGGCGGCGACTACAGCGCACGCGGCGGCATCCTCATTGATGCCAACGACTTTAACCCCGAACACATCCAGCTAGACATCAGCGACCCGCTATATCCGGCCGGGATGAACAGCTTCCCCAACGTTCACGTTGGTGCCAAATTAACAAACCCCGCCATTGGCGTGATGCACTACGCCTTTGGCAACTATGAAGTGCGCCTGACGCAAAACGTGAGCTTCAACCTGAGCAACCAGGTGGAGCCAGAGGTAACAACCCTTTATAACCGCGCCGACAAGCTGACGGTTGCCAGCTACAACGTGGAGAATCTGGGCGGCAACGCCAGCGGCAGCGACTTTGCCGAACGCGCCGACCACATTGTGAATCACCTGCTTTCACCCGACATTGTGGTGCTGGAGGAAATGCAGGATAACAACGGGGCCACCAACAACGGCACCGTAGACGCAACCGACACCTTTGACAATCTCATCGCCGCCATCGGCAGTGCGGGTGGCCCGGCCTATGCCTTTGCCCAAATCAACCCTGTTAACCTGGCAGATGGTGGAGCACCGGGCGGCAACATCCGCGTGGGCTTCCTTTATAACCCGGCTCGTGTGACGTTTGTGGCAAACAGTGGCGATGCCACCACCGCCAACAACGTGGCCTGTAATGCGGGAGAACCTGCACTGACGCTGAATCCGGGGCGGGTTGACCCTAACAACGCCGCATTTGCCGACAGCCGCAAGCCGCTGGCTGGGGAATTTGTCTTCAATGGCAAGACGATCTTTGTTATTGGGGTTCACTTTAGCTCGAAGGGTGGCGATGACCCGCTGATGGGTTTTGCCCAGCCACCGATTTTGGCAAGTGAGGCAGACCGGATTGCCCAGGCGCAGGTGGTCAATAATTTTGTAGACAGCATTCTGGCGTGCAACGCTGATGCCAATGTTTTGGTGGCGGGTGATGTCAACGACTTTGAGTTCTCGCCTCCGGTGAATGCCTTGAAAGGTGGGGTGCTGAACAATTTGCTTGACCTGCTGCCCGCAAATGAGCGGTACAGCTATGTGTTCCGAGGCAATTCCCAGGTGCTGGATCAAATTCTGGTGAGCAACAACCTGTTTAATGCCATGTCGCCAGAGTATGACGTGGTTCATGTGAATGCGGAGTTTGCACCGAATATCCAGGTGAGTGACCATGATCCGAGCGTGGCTCGCTTTACGTTCTCGACCAATAACAGCCTGTATTTGAGCTTTGACCGGAGCAGCACGGTTGGCGGGGTTTCATTCCGCGCTGAAGACATTGTGTATTATGATGGGTTGACTGATAGCTGGTCGCTTTTCTTTGATGGCTCTGATATGGGGCTGGATAAGAACCTGAATGCGTTTACCATTTTGCACGACGGGACGGTGCTGATGAGCTTTGATGCCAGCAGCATTGATATTCCGGGTGTGGGGCCGGTGACGAGCAACGATGTTGTGCGTTTCCATCCGGTGACGACGGGGGCGAATACGCTGGGTACGTTCTCGCTGGTGTTTGACGGTTCGGATGTGGAGATGGCGAGTACGTCGGAGAATATTGATGGGCTGAGTGTGGACAGCAACGGCCGTTTAATTCTCAGCATCAACAGCCAGCTCCGCACCAGTTCGCTCAACGCCGAAGACGAAGATCTGTTTGCCTTCAACGCCGCCAGCTTTGGTGCCATCACCATTGGCACCTTTGAGATGTTTGTTGAGGGCAGCGATATTGGCCTCAACAATGAAGACATCAACGGCACCTGGGTAGATGATGTTAACAACGACATCTACCTCTCGACTGAGGCCAGCTTTGATGTTGGCACCGTCAGCGGCCAGGATGAAGATGTTTTTGTGTTTGTGCCTGCCACGCTTGGCGACAACACCAGCGGCAGCTATCAGGCAGCCCTCTACTTTGATGGGTCGGCGTATGGGTTGAGCAACCCCCGTGTGGATGGGCTGGCGATTGCAGAACAGCAGGTGCCGGTGGCCGGACTGGACACGCCTTCAGGGGACAATGCCGACCTGGAAGTGACGGCCAGCGACACGCCTGACCCGGCAACGGTGGGGCAAGCGATTACGACGGTGGCAACGGTGACGAATTTGGGGACGGAAACGGCCGTTAATACCCGTTTCACCAGCCAACTCGACAGCCTCGTCAGCTTCGCCTCCGTCACCCCCGACAGCGGCAGTTGCACCACCCACACCGGCAGCACGGGGCGCGTTGAAAGCATTGACTGCAACCTGGGCAACATTGCCGCAGGTGGCAACATCAATATCACCATCGTCGTCAACGCCGTGGCGGCCGGCAGCAGCAGCAACGTCATGAGCGCCACCAGCGACACCTATGACCCCAACACCAATAACAACAGCCACAGCGAAGAGACCGTCATCAACAGCGGCAGCAGCAACACCGGCGACATCATCTACATCAGCAGTGATAGCAACGGCAAGATCGGCTCGCTGCAATACCGTGACGAAGACATCCTCGCTTACTTTGTAGACAGCGGTACCTGGGTTCTCTTCTTTGATGGTTCCCTGGAAGGGCTAGACGATTCTGACATTGACGGCTTCCACATCGTTGATGACAACTTCATCTACATGAGTTTCGACCGGCGCACCTTTGTCCCCGGCATTGGCAACGTCGAAGCAGCCGACATCGTTACCTATGACATGACCACCGGTCTCTTTGCCAGCTTCTTCACCGGAGCCAATTATGATCTGACGACCGGCGGCGAAAACATTGATGCGATTACCGCCAACGCCGACGGCTATCTCATCATCAGCATCAGCGGCAACGGCAAGGTCAATGGCACGAGCCTTCGCGTCAATGATGAGGATTTGCTGCGCTGGAACCCCGGCAGCCAACAGTGGGAAATCTACATTGATAGCTCCCGCAGCGGACTGACCAAAGATATTAATGCGGCCTGGATTGGCGCGGACGACAGCCAGATTTTCCTCTCAATTGACAGCGGCTTCCACCTGGATTTCAGCGATGGAAATGATGAGGACGTGGTGATGATGAACGTCACCGCGTTTGGCGAAAACTCAGCTGGAACCTACGGCCCCGGCCTTTTCTTTGATGGTTCGGCCGCAGGCTTCAAGGCAGATATTGACGGCTTGTCCATTAGCCGTCATTGATAGCTGTGCAGGCGACATTGATAAATTGATAGCGAGGGGTCTCCTGCGGGAGACCCCTTTTTAGTGCAGTTCCAGAAGTTCAACTTCTTTCAGAAGTTGAACTTCTAAATCCCAACTTCTTGCGTAATTTAACCCTCGTCCCTAAACTCCCCCAAAACCCAAACAAATTGGAGAAACCATGACCACAGCCTACGAAACCCTGCTGGAAAAAGTACACGAACTAACCGATCTGGAAAAAGCAATGGGTGTCCTCTCCTGGGACAAGGAAACCAACATGCCCCCCAAAGGCATCACTGCCCGCATTGACCAGATGGGCACGCTGCAACGCCTGAGCCACACCCTGTTCACCGCCGACGAAACCGGCGAACGCATTGAAAACGCCGCCGCCGAGCTGGGCGATGCTGATTATGACAGCGACGAGGCCAGCCTCATCCGCTATTTGCGCCGCGCCTATGGCGATGCCCGCAAGCTGACCACCGATTTTGTGGTGCGCTCCAACCAGGTGAGCGGCCAGGCGCGGGAAGCGTGGATGGCAGCCCGCGCCAACAACGACTTTGCCACCTTCCAGCCGTGGCTGGAGCAGGTGGTGTCACTGTGCCAGGAGTTGGCCGACATGTATGGCTATGAGGACGAGCCGTATGATGCGCTGCTGGACAAATTTGAAACCGGCACCCAAACGGCTGAAGTTCGCGCCATTTTTGATGCGGTGAAAGCGGAATTGGTGCCTTTGCGGCAGGCGATTGAGGAGAGAGGAACGGCCGTTTCCGACACCATCCTCCACCAACCCTACGACATAGACGGCCAAAAAGCGTTCGCCCGCTACGCCGCCCAAGCATTGGGCTACGACTTCGAGCGCGGTCATCTTGGCACCGTCGTCCACCCCTTCGCCACCAGCTTCAGCCGCGACGATGCCCGCATCACCACCCGCTGGTACCCCGACTTCCTCAGCCCCTCCCTCTTTGGCACGCTGCACGAATCAGGCCATGCCATGTATGAACAAGGCACCCACCCCAGCCTCTACCGCACGCCGCTGGCGCGTGGCACCTCGCTCGGCATCCACGAATCCCAGTCGCGGATGATGGAAAACATCGTTGGCCGCAGCCGGGGCTTCTGGCAAGCCCACTTCCCCAAGCTGCAATCCATTTTCCCCGACCAATTGGGCAACACCTCAGCCGAACAGTTTTACCGCGCCGTCAACAAAACCCAGCCTTCTTACATTCGGGTTGAAGCCGACGAGCTAACCTACAACTTCCACATCATTTTGCGCTTTGAGCTGGAGCAGGCGCTGCTGAACGGGGATTTGGCGGTGAAGGATTTGCCGACGGCGTGGAACGACAAAATGCAGGCGCTATTGGGCGTTGTTCCCCCCAGCGACACGCTGGGTTGTTTGCAGGATCCGCACTGGACGCGGCCGGGCTTTGGCTACTTCCCCACGTATGCGTTGGGCAATTTGTATGCAGCGCAGTTTTATGAAACGGCCGTTTCCCAAAACCCCACCATCGCCAGCCAAATGGCAAACGGCCAAACAGAAGCCCTCGTCACCTGGCTGCGCCAAAACATCCACCAGCACGGCCGCAAATTCACCCCCCGTGAACTTGTCCAACGTGTGACCGGTTCCCCCCTCTCCCACGCCGCCTTCATGCGCTACGCCACCGCTAAATTTAGCGATATTTATGGCCTGTAACCGGTAAACAGTAATCGGTAATCAGTAACCAGTAACCAATCACTGATTACCGTACACGCAGTGGTCGTGAAACGACATTACTGATTACCGATTACTGATTACCGATTACTCAAAACATCCACCCCCCGCGCAACCGTGTAACGCCAACAAAGACCAACACCAGTGCCACCAGCACCGTCAACAGCCCGTTACGAAACTTCGCAGCACTACTGCCAGATTTACGCCATCGCGCCGACGAGTGCATCACGGCAACAGCCAGAATCATCGTTACCGCATGTTCAAGCCGGTTGGCCGGAAGCCCACCCCCCAACCCAACCAGCAAGATCAGCCCTAGAATCAAATTGAGGTCGAACAGCCCCATCGTAATCGCAAAAAGGGTTCGGTCAATCCGCTGATATTGCGTCTTGCCTAGCAAGCCGGCCGCATATTTCACAATCGTCAACAGTGCGGCCAATGCTACCAGCCAGCGAACATCACCATGTAACTGCAAAATAAAACTCATCAAAAGCTCCTTCTACTCATCTTCTTGTTTATTTTCTTCCGGCTCCGCCGCCGGAAACTCCACACGCACCCTTGCCACAGCGCGACGGTCAACCGCCAGCACCTTTAGCAGCACGGTATTATACGCCACTTCATCCCCTACGCGAGGCGGCCGGCCAAGCTTTGTCACCACCAGCCCACCCACCGTCTCCACATCCGGCAGCTCATCTTCATCCCCCAAATACACATCATCCATCAAATCATCCACCAAATACTCACCAGCAACTTCCAGCACCCCCGGCTCAATCTCAACGTAAGGTTCCTTCTCCTGGTCAAACTCATCACGCACCTCCCCCACAATCTCTTCCACCAAATCTTCCAGCGTCACCACGCCGGCCATACCGCCAAACTCATCCAGCACAATTGCCATGTGCAGCCGCTGCCGCTTAAACGCCGCCAACAACTTTTGCACCGGCATATCCTCCGGCACCGCCGGAGCCGTCCGCAGAATTAGCCGCAAGTCAAACGTCCCCTTGCTACGAACCTTCTGCCGCATCAAATCCTTGACGTGCAAAATTCCCACAATATGGTCACGATCTCCTTCATAAACGGGGAAACGGCTGTGGTTGCTTTCGGCCACCAGTTGCAGCAAGTCGTCACGGGGCATGTCCTGGGCAATGGCCTGCACCTTGGGGCGCGGCGTCATCACCTGCGACACGGTGCGGTCGCTAAAGTCAAAGATGTTGCGGATCATCTCCTCTTCATCTTCATTTAACAGCCCTTCCTCGGCGCTCTCAGTGACAATCAGCTCAATTTCTTCGGGTGACAAAACGCGCTCGTGTCCTTCGGCTGGCGGCACCCGCAGCAAGCGCAGCAGCCCGTTGCCAATGCCGTTCAAGATGCGCACGGGAACCACCAGAACCCACTGCATCAGCCGCATTGGCATACTCAGCCGCCGCACAACGGTTGAAGCATCGGCCAATGCCAACGCCTTTGGCACCATCTCCCCCACCACAATGTGCAGGTAAGAGACAAAGCTGATGGCGAGAACGTAGCCAACGGCCGTTACCACCGCTTCCGATGGCTCAAACCAGGCCGCCAAATACGGCTCCACAAAATGCGCCAACTGCGGTTCAGCATACATACCCAACCCCAGCGAAGCAATCGTAATCCCAAGCTGCGCCGTGGCGATATAGCGATCCTGCTCCTTGCGCGACTCCAGCACCGACAGCACGCCGGCCGCCACCCGATCCCCTTCATCAGCCAACTGTTCCATCTGCGTGGGGCGCACACCAATAATCGAAAACTCAGCAGCAACAAAGAAGCCGTTTAGCAGCACCAACAGCAAAATCACCAGCAGCGGCACAATCAGGGTTAGCGGGCTAGGCAACGCCTCCCCTTCGGCCAACAACAACGCCATTGCCCCCAGGCCGGGAAGACCCAGCAAAAAAAAGGCTAACTTACTCATGATCGGCCACCTCCCACTCAGTAAATGTGGTCACGCCCCCCTGCGGCAGCAGCAGCGAAACCTCATCCACCCCCAAATCTTTCATCGCTTCCACCCGAATGGCAGTGTTGTCTACCATAATTTGATCGCCCACCGTTGGCACACGACCCAACTCGCTAAAGATCAGCCCACTAAGTGTGTCAGCCGCTTCGGTGGGCAGCTTTAGATCCAGGTATTCATTAACATCGGTCACCAGCAAATCGGCACGCAAATAGATGCGCCCCTCTTTGTCACGAGCCACCAACGCACTCTCATCATCAAATTCATCCTGTAGCTCGCCAAATATCTCTTCGATCAAATCTTCAAAGGTAATTACGCCTGACGTGCCACCGTATTCGTCAAAGACAACAGTAAAATATTTGCGTCGGTTGTTCATTTCCTCCCAAACGCTTGCCACTGGCAGCGAATCGGGCATATAAATAACATCACGAATGATAGAGGCAATGCCTTCCTCATTCTGTATATGCAAGCGGAACAAATCTTTGACATGGGCAAAACCAATAATGTCGTCAATGGAATCGCGGTAAATGGGGATGCGCGAATAACCAACATCAAGCGCAAGGTTGATTAAATCGGAGACGGTGCTGTTGCCTGGGGCGGCCACAATGCGGGTGCGGTGTACCATCACCTGCCTGGCTGTTAGCTCACGCAAGCGGAAGGCGTTACGCAGTAGCGTGCGTTCGCTGTCGGCCAACAACCCTCCCTCATGGCTTTCGCTAACAATCATCTCAATTTCTTCGGGAGAATGAACAGCACCGTGTCCGCCCTTGGTCTGGAGACCAAGCAAGCGCAAAATTAAAAAGGCACTGCCGTTAAACAGGCTGATTGGGTATTTGAGAATTTTGAGCGACCAGATCATGGGGCGAGCGACGGCCAGAGCCACACCTTCAGAGTATTGCACAGCGATGGATTTGGGCAGGAGTTCGCCGAGGATGACCTGGAGAGTGGTGTTGAAGACAAGAACGGCCGTTGCTGCCACCGCCGTCGTCATCCAGGCCACCGCCCCATCCAGAGCCGGTGCCAGCACATTTTGCCCATATGACCCCAGCACCAGCGAAGAGATCGTAATCCCTAACTGACACGCCGCCACATAGCGATCCAATGCTTCGCTATCCTCCAAATAAGGCAGCAGCAATTGCGCTGCGCCATTGCCTTCAGCCGCCAACTGGTTAATTTTTGTCTTACGTGCTGCCACGGTGGCAAACTCCGCCGCAACATAAAGGGCATTAAAGCCTATCATCGCCGTAATGGTAATGACAATGGGAAGAATCGTGGTGATTAACATAACCTCCTACTTGACAAACACAAAAACCTGCCGACAAGGGCAGGTAAAGATGCCTATTTTCATCACGAATTGAGGGGCAAAATAGATGTCGCATCTTGGAACCTGCAGCGCAGGCTCAGGAGGGTCAGGCACAGGCTCAGACACTATAAACAGCTCCGCTGCGACATTTTATCTTGGTTGTGGTTGTGTATCTACACATCAGCTTTTGTTTTCTATGATAACGTTAGGCAAAATTATAAATTAGCGTTCAATGAATGGCAACCTTCCTCTACCACGTAGTTACACCAATAAACTGTACATCTCTTTCTGCGCGGAAAGGAAAAAGGCAACAATTCGCAGTCTGGGAACCAAAACCTGCCAACTCGTAGCGACAGAGACCATCGCTATGTTCTTGCACCCGCTCTAGCGGATTAACAAATTCGTCGGGCAAATGTCATTCCGAGCGAAGTCTTCAAAGCGAGGAATCTTTCCCCTTCAAGAAGCGAAAGATTCCTCAGAGGCCCTCGGAATGACATGAACAGGCCTGCCGTTTTTCTGTCCGCTTATTTTGTAAACGCCCCACTGCGGGTTGAGTCACCTATGAATATGGGCGGAAACCCTCAGAGCGGGTCGAGAAGGCTCCCACGCAGAGCATGGGAACCAGTCTGACCTGCTACACATCTTTCAGATTGAGAATTGCTGGGAAAAAGAGTGGTTATTCCCACGAATATGAAAATCCAAACTGACCCAAAGGCTGGCTACTTGCTTTCCCCAGTATACCCCCTGTCTGGATACATCAATTTGCCGTTTCATTTCATCACTTGATTTTCTATCTGTTACAGTTGCCCCATCCCTCACCCCAAGCTAAACTAACCGTCATAAACTGTCGCGGCATCCCAAACGGGCGAAAAGCAAAAAGGTTCATAAGTCCGTGTTCGTCCGCGTCCCATCCTAAAGGAGCTACCTTATGGCATCTGGCTACTATCGCTTCCCCACTATTCAGCAAAATACCATCGTCTTTGTCTGTGAAGACGACTTGTGGACTGTCCCCACCGGCGGCGGCATGGCGCGACGGCTGACAGCTAACGTCGGCACCTCCACCCATCCCCAGCTTTCGCCGGACGGCCGCCACATCGCCTTTGCCGGCCGTGACGAAGGCCACCCTGAAATTTACCTTATGTCCGCCGACAGTGGCCCGGCGCAGCGGCTCACCTTTTTAGGCGACAGCAGCACTCAGCCGCTGGGGTGGACAAAAAACGGCCGTATTCTCTTCCGCAGCAGCCACGCCGCCCCCTTCTGGCGCATGGAACAGCTCTACACCATCAGCCCAGACCCCGGCGACGACGGCAGCCAGCCACAGCTTGTCAACATCGGCCCTGCCACCACCCTCAGCGAAGGCCCCGACAACAGCCTGGTCATTGGGCGCAACAACCGCAACCCTGCCCGCTGGAAGCGGTATCGCGGTGGGCGCACCGGCCAGCTTTGGATTGATGCCAACGGCGATGGCAACTTTCACCCCCTCCACGACCTGCCCGGCAACATTGACACCCCCTACTGGCTAAAAAACGGCCGTATTACCTTCATCTCCGACCACGAAGGCGTGGGCAACCTTTATTCCTGCCTGCCCGACGGCAGCGGCCTCCAGCGCCACACCAGCCACAGCGACTTTTACGCCCGCGATGCCAACAGCGACGGCGAGCGCGTTGTCTACACCGCCGGGGGCAACCTCTACCTGTTTGACCCCGCCAGCGGCAGCAGCCACCCCATTCCGGTAGAATTCCATTCGCCCCAAACCCAGCGCAGCCGCAAATTTGTCTCCACCAGCCGCTATCTCAACGGCTACGACCTGCATCCCGACGGATCGGCGGTTGCCATTACCAGCCGGGGCAAGCCGTTTGCCATGCCGAACTGGGAGGGGCCAACGCTGCAATATGGCACGCCCGACGGGGTGCGCTACCGGCTGCTGACCTGGCTCAACGACGGCGACCGGCTGCTGGCGGTGAGTGATGAGGGGGGTGAGGAGCGGTTTGTGATTTTGGCGGCAAACGGCCGTTCTGAACCCACCACCCTGCCCGACCTCGACACCGGCCGGCCGCTTGCCCTATTGGTCAACCCCCACCACGACACCCTTGTGTTTAGCAACCACCGCTACGAACTGCTCCACCTGGATTTAACAACCCACGAACTCCGCAAGATTGACCAGGGCCACAGCCGCCGCATCGCCGGTTTTGACTGGTCGCCCGACGGCGAATGGGTCGCCTACGCCGCCTCCATCTCCGGCCAGCGCACCGCCTTGCGGCTGTGGCACGCCGCCAGCGGCACCATCACCCAACTCACCAACCCCGTCCTCCAAGACACCAGCCCCAGCTTTGACCCCGACGGCCGTTTTCTCTACTTCCTCTCCTTCCGCGACTACAACCCCGTCTACGACAACGCCCACTTTGAACTCGCCTTCCCGCGTGGCGAACGCCCCTACCTCCTCACCCTGCAAAAAGAAATCCCGTCACCCTTTGTGGAAACGCCACGCGCCCCCGGCCAAAAACCCACCTTGCCCACCCCCGCCACCCTGCCCGACGAGAAAGCAGAGGGGGAAGGGGAGAAAAAAGAGGGGGAGGAGAAGAAAGAAGCCAGCAAAAAGCCCCCGGCCAAGCTGCGGATTGACCTCGACGGCATCCAAAACCGGATCATCCCCGTGCCAGCCAGCGAAGGCATCTATGGCGACATCATGGGGGTAAAAGGGGGCAAAATTCTTTACACTCGCTACGCCATTGAGGGCGCTCTGCCGCGCCGCTACAGCGAGACCCCATCGGCCAGGGGAAATTTGTACTGCTATGACCTGCTGGAAAATAAAGAAGACAGCATCGTCAGCGGCATCACCAGCTTTGATTTGTCGCGCAACAAGGAAGTGCTGATTTACCGGGCAGGCAACCGCTTGCGGGTGCTGAAGGCGGGCAACAAACCCGACAACGGGAATGGAACCAACCGCAGCGGTGGCTGGATTGACCTGGATCGGGCGAAGGTGTCGGTGGTTCCGGCGGCGGAGTGGCGGCAAATGTTCCGCGAGGCGTGGCGACTACAGCGCGACCATTTCTGGACGCCCGATATGTCGCAGATTGATTGGCTGGCGGTGTACGAGCGGTATCTGCCGCTGGTGGAGCGGGTGGGCAGCCGGGATGAATTTTCGGATTTGACGTGGGAGATGCAGGGGGAACTTGGCACGTCCCACTGCTATGAATATGGCGGCGACTACCGCTACCCGCCCTATTACTCGCCCGGCAAGCTGGGGGCGGATTTTCGCTGGGACACGGAAAGCGGCCACTGGCTGATTGACCGGATTGTGCAAGGGGATGGGTGGGATGAAAACGGCCGTTCTCCGCTGCTGACCCCCGGCACGGATATTCGGGTGGGGGACAGGCTGGTGGCGATTAACGGCCGTTTTCTCTCCGCCACCCTCTCCCCCCAGCAAGCCCTGATCAACCTGGCCCGCGAAGAAATTGCCCTGACCACGGCACGCGGCAACGGCGAACCACAAACCTATACCATCAAAACGCTCTACAGCGAAAGCGATGCCCGCTACCGGGAATGGGTGGAAAACAACCGGCGGCAGGTGCATGAGGCCACAAACGGCCGTTTGGGCTACATCCACATCCCCGACATGGGAGCCGAAGGGTTTGCCGAATTCCACCGCAGCTACCTGGCCGAAGTCGAACGGGATGGCCTCATTGTGGACGTGCGCTACAACAACGGCGGCAACGTCTCCCAGCTTCTGCTGGAAAAACTAGCTCGCCGCCAGCTCGCCTACCGCCCCTCCCGCTGGGCGCAGGAAGCGTCCCCCTATCCAGACTATGCCGTCAGAGGCCCCCTTGTCGCCCTCACCAACGAACACGCAGCCTCCGACGGCGACATCTTCTCCCACGCCTTCAAGCTGCTCAAGCTCGGCCCGCTGGTGGGCAAACGCACCTGGGGCGGGGTGATTGGCATCTGGCCGCGCCATTCGCTGGTGGACAACACCACCACGACGCAGCCTGAATTTGCCACCTGGTTTAATGACGTAGGCTGGGGAGTGGAAAATTACGGCACCGACCCCGACATTGAGATTGACAACACGCCGCAGGATTACGCCGAGGGGCGGGATGCCCAGCTTCACCGCGCCATTGCCGAAGGGCTGGCCTTGCTGGAAGCCAACCCGCTGCAAAAGCCGACGTTTAGCGAAAAGCCGAATTTGGCACTTCCCCGTTTGTCGCATGGGGATTAGGGTGTGGGGTGTGGGGTGTGGGGTGTGACTCCTTACACCCCACGCCCTACTCCCTACAAAATAACGTCAGGAAACGGCCGTTTCCACCTCCCCCCTCTGCACCTGGCACAGCCTCCGCACCGCTTCCTCCGACTCCCCATCCGCCACCACCACTAAAATATCGCCCGTTTGCAGCACCGTGTTACCGTGGGGAATGATGACCTGCGAGCCACGCCGCACGCTGGCAATAACACATTCATGCGGCCACGTCATCTCATAAATCTGGTGCGCTTCGCAAGCAGCCCCCGCCTCCACTGTCACTTCTTCAATATGCACGCCGCTGTAGACACCCAGCCGCACCTGGTGCGCCCGGTGCCGCAGCGCAGCGCGGCGCGTCAGAGCCGTGTCATAGGCGCGAATCACATCGTTACGACGCAGTACCCCCAACAGGCGGCGGGAATTGTCGCGGGCGACCACCGGCAACCGCCCCACGTCACGCACGCTCATGCGGCGCAAAGCAGTCCCCAACGATTCTTCAGGGTAGGCAACCAACAGTTGGCGCGTACAAATATCACCAACCAGCTTGTCGCTGCTCTCCTTTTGTTGCGCTACATGCCGGTTCGTGCGCTCCACATCTTGAATGGTTAAAATGCCTACCAGATCTCTGGCCTTGTTTACCACCGGCAGACCATGATGTCGCCAGCGCGAAAGCTTATTCATAGCCTCGGCGACCGTCTCTGTCTCATACAGCACGCGATCAGCGTCCTGGTTCATCACTTCGCCCACGGTAATGGCCTGTAATACTTCCACATCTCGCCCGTGCTGGATACGAATGCCTTTACGCGCCAGCCCCAGGGTGTAGACGGAATCTGCCTGCAGCCGCTGCGCCAAAATCATGCTGACGACCACGGCAAACATGAGGGGGAGAATGATGCGGTAGTCGTTGGTCATTTCAAAGAGGAGGAGAACGGCCGTTAATGGGGCATGAACCGCCCCCGCCAACACCGCCGCCATCCCCACCATCGCAAACGCCGGGGCATCAATTTGCAGCGACGGGAACAGTCGGCTCATCACTAGCCCATATGCCATCCCAGCCACCGCCCCCAAAAAGAGCGACGGCGCAAAGACACCGCCAGGAAAACCGCCGCCAATGCTAATCGGGGTCAAAATGAGCTTGGCAAACAGCAGCGCAATTAGCAGCCCCAAAGCCAGTTCCTCGCCGCCCAGAATCTTTTCAATGGTTTCATACCCCACGCCAAAGACCTGGGGCAGAAAAATGCCGATCAACCCAACGGCCGTTCCCGCCAAAGCCGGCTTGAGCCACCGCGCCAGCGTCAGGCGATGAAACAAATCCTGCGCCCAGTACAGCAGTTTGACATAATACGCCGCAATCGGCCCCGTCAACAGCCCCAGCCCCAGGTAAAGCAACAGTTCCCATACCGAATTTAGCTCATAAGCCGGAACACGAAAGGCGGGCTGCGCCCCGGAGACGGCCTGGGTAAACGCCGCCGAAATGACGGCTGCCAACACCACCACCCCCAGCGCACTGCCGCTTATTTCCCCCAATACAATTTCCAGGGCAAAAAAGACCCCGGCAATGGGGGCATTAAACGCAGCCGACACGCCAGCGGCCGTTCCTGCCGCCACCAACGCCCGCACCCGCTCATCCGACAGCCGCGAGAGCTGCCCAAACATTGAACCGAGGTTGGCCCCAATTTGCACCGAAGGGTCTTCTGGCCCCACCGAAGCTCCGCTGCCAATGGCTAATGCCGCTGCCACCGACTTGGCCGGAATGCGCCCGTAACGCAAACGGCCGCCGTACAGGGCGACCGCTTCCATGATTCCTGCGACCCCGTGGTGCCGTTCCTCGCCCACAAAGTTGTGCAAGATCACGCCCACGACCAGGCCACCTATGACGGGCAGCAGCAGCACTGTCCAGCCGCCCCAGTTCCCCAAAAAACCACCCAGTCGTTCAAACATAAACGACTGCGTTAGATCAATCATTTGCTTGAATAGCCACACGCCTATGCCTGCTGTTAACCCAACCAGCAAAGCTGCGCCACCTAAAACCATTGATTCTGATGGCTGTACTCTATCCAACCAAAGTGGAATATGCGTTCTCAAATAACTCTTCATCTTCATATTAACAAACACCTAGGTGGATTATATGCCCCTTGCCTGATCAAGCAAAAATAGGGCGCAGCCCTCCATCGCCCTAACCTTTCAAAACATCATGCACCTAACGCGAATAAACCGCAGGTGGCTGGTGCAAAGCCTCTTTTCTTACCAGCCACTATCAACCAGCCACCATGATGACCACAGGTCTTGTTTTTCACACAAGAATTTCACTGATATGGTATATTTGTTCATGCTAAATACGTATGGTAAGATCTTGCCTAACAATGACCATATTGTCTCAAACCAACTTCCTCAAAACACTCCCGGACCTGGTTTTAGCGCGTCTACCAGAACCATTGCGGGGGATCAAGGTAAACCAACCCTACCGTTGGCTAATCCAGTTCCATTATGGTGAACCCAGGCTCCATTATGAAGTCTCCCACGCCTATCGCCACAATGGTTGGGAGCTAGGCTTCCATTGCGAAGCGAATGATAAGCATTTGAATATGCTTTTATTGCGTGGTTTTCGGCGGCATTTGTTCGAGATTAAGGATTTGTTGGGTGAGCAACTGGAAGCGGAGATGTGGGATAGGGGGTGGACGAAGATTTATGAGGTGGTGCCAGAACGGCCGTTAACGACCGACTATCAGGCTGAATTAGGGCAGCGCATGGCACAGATTATCATCCATCTGCACCCGATCTATGTTGAGATGCGCAACAGCGTGGCGCAGATTCATCGGTAGGGAGGCGTTCAAATGAGACGAGTTTTTGAACTGTTGCTGGTGTTGTTGCTGGCTGGCTGTGGCGGAGGAGGGGGAAAAACGGCCGTTTCTCCTGAACCACCCACCCCTTCCCCCCGTGAACAAGAGATGGCCGAGGCCAAAGCTGGCTGGGAAGCGCAGCACATTCAGAGCTATCTCATTGACATTCAATACAACGAGCCGCAGAAAAACCCGCAAAGCGTTGTGGTGGAAGTACGCAATGGCGTGGCAACCTTTCTTGACCACGATTGTATGCCCCAGCGCACCTGCATCATGAGCAAGCTCGACCCGGCCGACTTCACCATTGACACCCTGACCGCTCGCGCCCAAACGCTGTTGCTTGCGGGCGAAATCACGCACCTTGTCTACCACGACACCTACCACTATCCTCGCGTCATCGAATCCGGCCAGGGTACGTGGTTGATTAGCAACTTCCGCCTCCTTGACGAGTAGCCGAGGATTCCAATCCTCGCTCAAACAGGACGCGGACGAACGCGGATAAACACGGGGCTAAAATCCTGCAAAATCCCGTTAATCTTGTCTAAAATCTCTGCGTTTCGGCCAGCAGTTCAGCTAGGTAGTGCTGCCAGATGGTGGGCCAGGAGTGGGTGCCGTGGCCGCGAGTGGCGGGGGTGATGGGGAGGAGGACAAAACGGCCGTTTTTCACCCGTCCCATTTCCCGTTCCACCAGCCCCAGCTCCGGCGGATTCACCTGATCGTCGGCCGAATTGATTGCCAGCAGCGGGGCAATAATTTTTTCCAGATGCGGCTGCGGGTTGTAGGTGCGCGAAGCGTCAAACTGGTAAATCATGTCGTTGGCATCCATGCGGCTTAGGTAGTCGGCCACAAGCTGGTCAAAGAGGGCATCGGCTTCGGGCAGGGTGGGAGCTAGGGTTTGCCAGTGGAGTGGACTACTGACCATGAAGAGGAGAGCATAAACGGCCGTTTTCAACCCCGCCGGCTGTTCGACATAATTCCCCCCCAGCCAGCCTGGGTCTTGGCGAATCCCGTCCATAATCATCCGCCGCGTCATCCGGTTACGGCCGGCGATTTGCACCGGCGTACTCGCCAGCGGCAGCAGCGCATCCATAAACGTCGGATACAAATACCCCCACATCCAGCTTTGCATCCCCCCCATTGACGTACCCATCACCAGCCGTAAATGGTTCACCCCCAGCTTTTCCGTCAGCAAGCGATATTGCGCCCGCACCATGTCGTCGTAAGTGTAGCGCGGAAACTGTACCCGCAGCCCGTCGCTGGGTTTGCTGGAACGGCCGTGGCCGATGCCGTCGGGCAGAATGATATAGTAACGGTTGGCATCCAAAAGCTGCCCTGACCCAAACAGCACCCCGGCAAACTGCTCCCGCAAAAACGCCTCGCCGCTGCCACCTGTACCGTGCAAAATCAGGACAGCGTTTGTCACTTGCCCATCTGCATTTTGCAGCGGCGTACCCAAAGTGGTCACATGCAGCCGCAGTTCAGGCAGCATCTCGCCCGTGTCAAAGACAAAATCGGAAAAAGTGTGGGTGGTTGATTGAGGTTCCATCCCCCCTATTGTATCTTATCGTTTCGCTATTCTGCCACACTGGCGGGGGCAACAACATGCTCCACACCCATATTTTCCAGTGCCTTTTTACCGCGCACGGTGATGTCGCTGGTAAAGCGGAATTCGTCGCGGCCGTCAATGGGGTATGCTTTGACGCGGTAATGGGTACCCCACGGCCGTTCCGCCACGGCCACGGTGATAGGCAGCTTGAGCTGGACGTAGGGGCTGGTGATGGCAACCTGATACAGCTTTTGACGCACGGTAGCGGCGTTGTGCTGTGGGTGCAGATAAAAGTTGGAGACGCACAGATGCTCGCGCTGGCCGTTGTTGTTGTTGTAAACCAGCGACCCCCAGATTTTGCTGTGGGGAATGGTGACAACGGTGTCGTCAGGTGTCACCATTTGAATGGAGCGCAGCCCCAAGGATTGCACCTCGCCATATGCCCCTTCAATATCTACCCAGTCACCGGGGCGATACGGCCGTTCGTAGATGGACACAATCCCAGCCACTACGCTGCTCAAATATTCCTGAAAGGCAAAACCCAACCCAATGGCGACGGCCACAAAGGCGGCCAAAATATTTTCTTCGGTGGGTATGATGAGCAGGTCGCCGATGCTGAGGAGGGCGGCAATGATGATGACAAGTTTTAGCACTGGCTCCAGCGGCAGCAGATAAAACCGAAGCCGGTCGGGGGCAATGTCTAATGCCCAGGCGACGGCGCGGCGCAGCATTTGAATGAGCAGCCAGGTGGTGAAAATGATGAGAAAGATGGCCCAAAATTGGATGTCGGCCGGATTGCGAAATATGCCAGCAGCTTCGTCAAGCATAATTAAAATTTCTCATCCACCAAATACCCTTCGCTTTCCAGCTTTTGCCGCACCACCGGGTAGCCCAATAACGTAACGCGCCACAGGCCGTTGTATTGGTTGGCAATTTCAAGCTGGGTAAGCTGGTAGAGTGTTTGGCGAATTTGGTTGGTGGTAAAGGGGAGCAGCATACTCATGGTGTCGAGCGACATTTCGCCGTGCAGCAGCAGGGCGTGGAGAATGAAGAATGCTTCGGTGCCAAGCCGGGGAGGGATGTGGATGAGCTTAAGTTGTGACCAGGGCTGCACCCAAACGGTGTAGCCTTCGTCAACGGCCGCTTCTTGCTGTAATGCCATGTCAATGTTCAGGTCGCCCGACACTTGCAGGCAGCGCCGCCACCACGCCCAGGCTACGCCGGGCATTCCCCGGCAGTAGGCGGCCAACTGTTTGAGGTAATAATCCACGTTAACCCAGTCACCGTAATAATCAAGGCTGTCGGGGATGGTGTGGCGCAGGGCTTCTTCGGGTTCACTGTCGGCGCGGGGGAAGAGTAAACGGCCGTTATCCGCCCGCCGAAACACAAACGCCCCCCGATACGTTCGCCGCGCCAGTGACGGCAGCCAATATTGCAGCCGCGCCCCATCAAACGGAGCCAGCACCAGCGGCAGCGATAGTGCCGACTCAGCTTGCACCGCCATATCCAAAAAAGCCCATGACCAGCTATCGCAGGCCAGCAAACAGCGCGGTTGGGTGAGGTCTATCCATTCCAGCAACCGGTTAATGAGGGTAAAGCCGTCGTAATGACGCAAAAAACATTTTTCCAGCCGAGGCAGCACAAATGGGCCAGCCTCCGGGCGCATCACCTCCGTCAGCCAATCGTTGCCACCCGCCAAAATTTGCTCGATGGTAGGCGGGGTAATAATGCGCCAGCCCAGCCGCCGCGCCAAATCTTTGACCACTTGCTCGATGCCACTACCGGGGGTGTCGAGGATGACCTGGCAGGCGGGAAAGGGAACCGTTTCCAGCAGCCACGGCTCCAGCAGCATGTCGAGACTAAGCATGGCTTGTGTGGAACTGGGTGGTGGGGCGGCCCATTCCAGCAGATAGGTGGGAATGTCGTAGAGGCCGCGTCGGGTCTGTGGCTCAAGCCCGGCGCGGTCACGAATGCGGTTCCAGGCATAGCTCATGTTTTGCCGAATGGTTTCACGCCGGGGGGGAAACGGCCGTTCAAACTCAGTCATGGGAATAAATTCCCACACAGGGCGTAAGGTACTAGATGAGATTGGAGAAAAAAATTGTGACATTGATTATTTGTTACAAACAGGACAGACAAAATTTGAGAGCTTTTTCCACCCAAGGACATTGACAGTTTAAGCGGGTGCAGACAAGAGATTAGGAGACTGAGAGACTCTCTTAGTCTCCCGGTCTCCTAATTTCCTTCCCGTTTATTTTGTAAATATGCAGAAAAAGCTCTATAACAAATAATCCACGGAAAGAGGCTAAACGGTGAAAAGAGGGGTTAACACTTCGCGGATTGTTTCCAGTAAATTAGTGCGCGAAACGGGCTTAGTTAGATACCGATTTGCACCAGCATCCAGCCCTTCGCGGATGGCATCCACCTGTATTTTGGCACTTACCATAATAACCGGCAGTTCAACCGTGGCCGGGTCACTGCGTAAATGACGGCACACTTCCAAACCATCCATATGAGGCATCATCACATCCAGCAGCACCACGTCAGGTTGCATCTGCTTAATCTTTTCCAGCGCATCCAGCCCGTCTTCAGCCTGGTATACGTCATATCCAGCAAACTCTAGCATCAATCGTAGTAGTTCGCGTGTTCCGGGTTCATCGTCAACTATCAATACTGACCAACTCAATGCTCGTACTCCTATACTATTGCCGGAATAGCGGCTGGCTCCCCTTAGGTTGAGCTTCTGGACGGCCATTCCGCCGTGACGATTTGTCACGCTGTGTCTTCGGTGTCATTTGGCGGCCTACGCCCACATCGTAATGGCATTGGCGAAAAAATTGTCACATTCTCAATAAAACTTAATCTTAAGGGTATTGGAGCATCCTTACGGGGCTCATTACGAAGAAGCTGGTAAAATAGATAGTAAAGCAGCAGAGCCGCGTTTGGCTCAATAGGTAAAATGTCATGAGCTTACAAGAACACCGTAGCCTGATTCGTCACCTGCTTGATGACGAAAACCCCGCCGATGCTATGGCGGTTTATTATGCTTACCACCATCCCGATAGCCGCACGCAGTTGCTGCCTTTTGTGGCCCAGGAAGCGGAACGGGCAGTGGGGTATGTGGCTTTGTCGCGCACGGGGATTGACCTGTTTCGGCCGTTGATGACGCTGCGTTTGCCGTATTGGGATATGGAGGCGAGTGTTGAGGTGATTTATGGAGCGATGCGGTCAGGAACGGCCGTTATCATCAGCACTCCCTCTCATTACCTCCCCCTTATCAATGCCGTGTTTGAAGTGCAGTCCGAGCAGCACCTGCGCGTGCTATATCTGGACCCCAGCCGCTTTGAGCCAGTGATCAACGTGCTGGTGTCACAAGACAGTGCCGCCAATGGGCTGCCCCGCTTTCTGGTTCACACCAACTCGTCCAGCGGCGAACGTGAGCTGGCAGCCAGCGCCAGCCTAAACTGGCAATCCCCGCGTTATGCGGAAATTGCGGTGAACACGCAGTCGGGACAGCGGCGACGTGGCTTTGGGCGCAGTGTGGTGGCGGCGATGGTGCAGCATTTGTTGACAAACGGCCGTTTGCCACTGTATGCCGTTGCTGAAGACAATGAAGCCTCCTACCAACTCGCCACCAGCCTTGGTTTTGTGGATCGCGGCATCCGCGAAACCCTCCTTTACGCCAGTTTACGCCCCCGCCCCCCCCTGTGAAAGTGCTGTTAAATCTGTTACAGGGTAATTGACACCCCCCTGATGGTCATGCTAACTTAGAGAGCGATACACTTGGTAGTACTGGAAGTTCTCATGGCGAGATTGCCCTCCCGGAGTATTCAGACAATCACAACAAGGTAGGACAAAAAATTTAAGGCAATCTGTATCCCGAAAACGATGCGGAGGTAAATGATTATGGGTAAACAGACAGGGGTTGTAAAGTGGTTTAGTCGCTTGAAAGGGTATGGGTTTATAAACCCAGACGACGGCGGCCAGGAAGTATTTGTGCATTATTCGGCCATTTTAGGTGAAGGCTATCGTAACCTGTACGAAGGCGACCGCGTTGAGTTTGAGCTGGTTGACAAAGGCAAAGGCCCCCAGGCTCAGCATGTAACCTCCAAGCGCAGCGTTGAAGCAGCCGCGACTCCGGCGATGGCTTTTCGATAAATCACGTTCTCTTTAACAACAGCAAGCCTCCGAGGATGTGACCAGCTTTGTTAGATCAATCCTCGGCGGCCTTTGCCCAAAGCTACAGCTTTTCCAGAAATGCCTTTGTAAAGCTGTTGTTGGCACTCATCCGTTTTACCAAAAAGTCAATCAAAAACGGAAAACGCATCAGCGTCCGCTGCATGAAGAAGGAACGCTTCATGCTGTCCCACATTGCGTCGTGAACCAGACCCTCATAATAGTGCATCTGGCTGCGCGACGTGTCCCCTTTTTGCAAAGCAGCATCTATCACCTGGGTTGCCAAATCAGCCGAGATGATGGCGTTGTGAATGCCCCCACCCGTTAGCGGGTTAATCAGCCCGGCTGCATCACCCACCAATAACGCCCCATCATATACGTGCTGCAAATGCTTTTGTGAGCCAAAATTAAGCTGCCAAATCGCCACATCCCGAATCTCACCGCCGCGCTTGAGCCGCTTTTTGATGTCGGGCATTTGCATGAATTCATCCAGCATTTTCTTCAAATTTTTCTTGAGCTTACGGAACAAATCCAGCCGCATCCCCAGACCAATGTTGGCCTGTTCATCACCCGTGGGGAAAATCCAGGCGTAGCCCGGCAGAATGTCGTTATAAAGGAAGAATTCAACCTGTCCGGGATGAATTTCAATATCCTCGATATAGGCACGCAGTGCTACAGCGCGGTGCAGGTCTACATGTTGGTTGGCCTCTGGCCGAATGGCTCGCAAAATGGGCGAAGTAACGCCAGCAGCATCCACCACCACCCTGGCTCGCAGTTCCTCTACCTGGCCGTTTACCCGCGCCTGCACCCCCACAATACGGCCGTTTTCCAGCAATGGCTCCTTCACATCTGCCCTACAGAATTCTGCTCCGGAGGCCACGGCATGGCTTTGAATAATGGCGTCCAGATGGATGCGTGGGGCCACAAATGATTCGCCACCGTGCCGCCCCTTGTGAAAATCGGCATCCACCACATATCCTTTTGGCGAAACCAGCCTCATGCCGTGAAGCCGGTATAGCTCACCGCGTGCTTCTGCGGCCTTGATTTTGTCTCCCATGCCTAAACGGGTCATGGTTTCAATGGCTCCGGCCGGCACGGCATCGCCACACGTTTTATCGCGGGGAAAGTCGTGCCGGTCAATCAGCACCACATCGTACCCTTTTTGTGCCAGACCGGTGGCTGTGGTGGATCCGGCCGGCCCGGCACCCACCACAATCACATCCCGTTCCTTGGAACTACTCATTGTCTCTTCTCCTCATTCTCTTGTTCTGCTAAATTTTCTCTCTCTGGCGAATCATTTGCAGCAATCCGCGACAGCCATCGCTGACTAGCTGGTAGACGTATTCAAAATTGCCTGTGTAGTAGGGATCTGGCACATCGCGTTCGCCGGGGTGGCTGGCGAAGTCGAGCAGGCGGTAAAGGTGGGGGGCGTTGCCAAAGCGGGCGCGAATGTCGTGGAGGTTTTGGGCATCCATAGCAACGATGTAATTGGTGTTTTGCACATCATGGGCAGTAATTTGGCGCGAACGGCCGTTATACCCAATCCCATGCTCCTGCAACACCCGCCGCGTCCCCACATGCGCCTTTTCGCCCACGTGCCAATCCCCCGTCCCCGCCGAATCCACAGCAATTTGGTCGCCCAAACCCGCTTCATCCACCAACTGCTGAAACACCGCTTCCGCCATCGGGGAACGGCAAATATTTCCTAGACAGACAAACAGTACTTGAATCGCCACGTTTCACTCAAAGTAATCAGTAATCAGTAATCGGTAATCAGTGACTGATTACCGATTACTGATTACCGTCTAACCAAGCCGGCCTATAAGCCGCATTCTGTAGGCACTCGGAAGACCGAATGCTGGTGATCATCTATCTGGGAGTGCTGTTACCAACACCCTCGTGCAGCCTACCCGGACGCATAACGGAGCGAGCAGCCCCTAACGCCCTGCTTGGCCTTGCTCCCGGTGGGGTTTGCCTGGCCAGCGACATTACTGCCGCTGCCGGTGGTCTCTTACACCACCGTTTCACCCTCGCCACCAGCCGAAGCTGGCAACAATATACCTCTCTGTTGCACTTGCCGTCGGGTTGCCCCGCCCGGCTGTTAGCCGGCACCGCGCTCTGTGGAGTGCGGACTTTCCTCAGCAACCGAACGTCTCCATTCGGCCACCGCGATCACCCGGCCAGCTTGGTTAGCCAGATCGTAACTGGGTCGGGGTTAGGATGCAAATTTGGGCTTAAGGAGATTGGGAGATTGGAGATTGGGAGATTGGAGATTGGTGAAGGTCATAATCTCTAATCTGCAATCTCCAATCGCCGTTTTATCGCAGTTGGTTGAGGACGCGGCGGGTGAGAACGGCGGCCATGTCGGCGCGGTAGGACGCATCGCCGCGAAAGTCGCCGGGGTGGGTGCTGCTGGCATGGGCAGCAGCGGCAGCAGCTTCGATGGTGTCGGGGGTAAGGCCATGGGCGAGAGCCGCTTCGGCGGTGTGGAGGCGCAACGGCCGTTTATCAATCCCCGTCGCCGCCAGCCGCGCCGAACCATCTGCCGCCTGCCAACCCGTCACCGAAACGATGGGATAGTCGGCGGGGGTGCGGGCAACCCGTGCGCTGCTGCCCCGGCCGGACGCGGTGGGGATGTCGAGGTGGGTGATGAGGCCAAACGGCCGTTCTTCCCCCGCCAAATAATCCGCCAACGATACAGACAAAGCCTCACCAGCAAACAACGCCACTGATGTGTCCAGCACCAATAGCACCGCCAGCAACTCACTATCAGCCAACCGCGCCGCCACGCTGCCACCCATCGTCGCCGCATGGCGGTAGGTGTTTGGCCCAGCCTGTTGTATTGCCTGCTGTAGCAGCGGCACAAAAGCCAGCTCCGTTTCATATTCGGCCAAATACCCCCCCATTTCATCCAGCCGCGTCATGGCCCCCACGTGCAACGTGCCATCCATCTGCCGCAGTTGCCCTAGCCCCAGTGCCTGCAAATCCACTACAGCACTGGTTATGTCACCTGCCAATAGCTTGCTACCGCCCCCCAGGGGTACTGTATCTGGCTGCTGCACCAGCCGCCATGCGTCACTCAAATTGTCTGGTCGGTAATAGTTGTCTGGTCTTTTAGGCATCTCATCTTTCCTTGCCAAATAATTGGTATCTATTCAGGTGTCGCGGGTGTCCATCTTCAGCGCAGACATAGACTCCCGCTTTTGCGGAAATGACACTCGTTCTTGGTGCGTTTTAAGGAGACCTGAACAGTTACATCATTTCTGCATTGCTAATCGTGTGTAACAGCTATTTTACCCGCAAGCGGACAATTTAACAGATAAATGTAAGGATTGCTTTTGGTAACTGGCAAAAAACGGCCGTTTTCCCCCTGATTTGCGGAAAGTCCGGCAATTGTGTAACCTTCTTTTTAGTAGTGGGTTTTAATTACTGTTGAGCCATCTATGGCGATGTTCAAATCATGTTGGAGGACTGTATGTTAATCGAACGGGTTCTTGGTGTTCTGAAACTAGATGTCAATACGTATGAAGCAATTGAAGCGGATGAGAGTGCCACTTCGCAAGCGGCTATAGTGGTAGCCATTGTGGCAATCGTAGGTGGTCTGGTTGGCGGTGCAATTAGTGCGGCTTTTGATGGCAGCTTTCTTGGAACGTTTATCAGCACATTGCTCAGTGCTTTTATTGGCTGGTTTGTGTGGTCTGTTGTTACTTATTTTGTAGGAACGACTCTGTTTGGCGGTAAAGCGGATTTGGGGCAGATGCTGCGCGTTTTGGGGTTTGCCCAAGCTCCCGGCATTTTGGCGGCCATTCCAGTCTGCGGGACGTTTGTTGGCTGGATTTGGACGCTGGTTTGTACGTTTATTGCGATTCGTCAGGGGCTTGATTTGGACAATACCAAGGCGGCATTAACGGCCGTTGTTGCCTTCATTGCCGTTTGGGTCGTGTCCATTGTCATTGGTCTCATTTTGGCGGCCATCGGCTTAACAGTTGGGGTAGGCATGAGTGCTCTGACCGGCGGTTAATAACCGATTCCTGGTCATGAACGTAAAACAAAAAGCCGATCATCTTGATCGGCTTTTTTGATTCTTAAAAAGGCAGTTGCTGCGTTTTCCCTAAATGGATGATGTGGACAACGGCCGTTTTTCCCGCCTCCCTTTCCACCTCAGAAAGTTCCAGCACCGCAAATTCGTCCTCATCCAGCAGTAAATGCTGCCCTGACGGGTCAACCCACACATCAAGGGCAAGGTCTTCGCAGGAAACGGCCGTTTCCCCCAGCACCGCCGGCCGACACACATTGCAATACCACCCCTTCAACAGCCCATCATCCCGGTCATAAACAGCAAACACATTGTACCAGCGGTCGCTGTAAAACGTCTCAATAAACCGATCATTCCGCTTAAACGTCGTGTAACCCAAATCCAGGTCGTCGCGGTTAAAAAATGCCTCCAACCGCACAAACCCCTCCCCCCGCTCCAGCACCACCGCCGGATATTGCCACACAAAACGGCCGTTTTCATCTAACTTATACACTGTGATAGTCATCGTATACAAGAGACTAGGAGATTAGAGATTGGAGATAAGAGATTAATCTCCAATCCCCAATCTCCCCACACCCTACACCTCCCCCCCCTCCAAATACCGCCGCATCCCCGTCAAATGCGCCTCAAGCTCCACCAGCACATCCCGCTGCTCCGTCAATTTTTCCTCTTCCGCCCGCACAAAGCGGGCAAACGGCGCCACCGTATCCTCAATGCGCTGCGCCCCGCGCCGCATTTCCCGCTCAAACTGCTCCGTCAAGTTCGTCACCAGCTTGTGGCGCAGCGTCGCCAGCTTTTGTGCCAGCTCCAGCTTCGCCCGATTGCGGCGCGACGGCAAAATGAGCAGCCCCAGCGTGGCCGCCATCACCCCCGCCAAAACCCCGGTGACATCTAACCAAACGGCCGTTGTTGCCAAAGCCAGTGCCGTCCCCAATCCCACACCTACCCCGGCCAACCCAGTATTCACCACCGCTTGCCGCGCCGAACTTGCCAACTGCGCCGCCTCGCGCTGCTTGTCATAGCTGGCAACGGCCTGTTGGGTGGCGCGGCCAATCGAATCAATAAGCCGCTGGCGGTCATAAGCCAGCGTTCCCTCACGGGGGCCACTTTCCCCCACCACGCGGTCTACATGTTCGGCTTTGCGTTTGGCAAGATGACCAGAAACGGCCGTCCACTGCCGCAAATCCTGCTCCACCATCCAGTCCACCAACTCGCCCACCCGCGTATCAATCTCACACGCCGTTTCTCCCACCACTTCTTGCTCAAAGTCGCGCTGCACGCGGCTGCTGTTTATCAGGTCAGGAATACGGCCAATCCGCATCCGTTCGTCAAAAAATTCATTCCCTCGCTTTTCCATGCTAAACAAAATGTTGTCAATCTCGCCCAACCGCGCCCTAAAGTTGCGCTGCATGTCGTCGTTGTAATACACCATCTGCCGCTGGATGTCGTCGAGCAGGCTGCTGTCGTCGCTGAGTGAATCGAGATCGTGCTGCACGCTGTCGATCTGTTTGCCCACCAGTTTGCTGCCCACGCCAATGGGGTTGAGGAGTTTAAGGCGAAAACGGCCGTTATCATCCAACGTCTCCGTCACAAACCGCTCCAGCGCCTCAAACCGACTCGTTGCCCACACCTCCGGCTTGCCGTGTTTCGCCTGCTGCGCCAGCCGCGCCGACACCGGGAAAATGGCCGGAATGTCGCCAATCAGCCGTTGCGCCGACTCGGTAACAAATTGCACCACCTGCTGTAGCTCCTCGTCGCTGCTAAACATATCAATTTTGTTCAGCACCAGCACAATCTTCTTGCCCCACTCTTTAATCTGGCTCAAAAAGTTGCGCTCGCTCTCGGTAAACGGCCGATCTGACGACGTGAGAAACAAAACAAGGTCACTGCGGGGGATAAATTCGGCCGTTAACGCCTCATGCTCGCGCAAAATCGCATTTGTCCCTGGCGTATCCACAATACTAATCTGCCGCAGCAGCTCAATCGGGGCCGTCCGCACCCACACCCCTCTGTCCCCCGGCACCTGCGCCGTGTCCGCCCCATATTTCAGCAGATGAATCTTGTCCGTCGTCGGTGTCACCCCCTCTTTCTGCAAATTCTGCCCCAGCAGCGCATTAATAAACGACGACTTGCCTGAATTAAATTCCCCAGCAATCACCAGCAAAAACAACTCGTCCAACTGCTGGATCGAATCCACTAGCGCCGCCCGGTCACTCGCCAGCGCATCCGTATCCGCCAGCAAATCCCGCACCCGCCCCAATATCTCCCGCGCTCGCTTTAGTAATTCTTCCTGCTCCGCGTTCAGCTTCAATTCCATGAATAGTCCTCTGCGTTATGGTTCAAATGATTCGCTTTTTATTAGACACCAGTTGCAGCTATTTGTAACATTACTTTAGCGCAGTGGTTTATACTGCTTAATCCACTCCTGCAAGCAGGCACTAGTTAACTGTTGATTGTCATCTAAAAATCCTAGCTGCTGAAGGCGTTCAAAATCTTCAAGAAGTTGTTGGGCAAGAAGTGGAGTTTTCTGTGTAAAATGTTGCTGAATTAGCATCTGAATAATATCAGATGTTGTGTTGTGGTCTGTTTGAGTGGCAATGAGAGAAAGGATGATTTTTTGATTAGCTGTTGTATGGTTTCGCCAAAGATGGCTAAAGTGGTAGTGTAAATTTTGATCTTTCAGGAATAGTTGTTGTGCATTGGCAATGATCGTTTCATTGATATGGAGGGTTGTTTGATGCTCATTCAAGGCGTTGGTGATATGGGTGAGAAGCCATTTGATAAAAAATGGTTTTTGGCTTGTCCAGGTTAATATGGTCTGGCAAACTGTTTGCTCGATAGTGCAAGCCATTTTCTCTGCAACAGCATCTGTCACAAGTTTTGTTGCGGATTGATTGTTTAGCCCTTGTAAGCGAATGTGATGGAAAGCATTGAATAAAGGCGACCATTCACTTTCGGTCGAAAGTGTAAAAAGTACATCGTAGCCAGCAACGACCATGAGGAAATGGGGGTAGGTGGCTTGGGCAACAGGGCGTAAGAAGCTGTAAAGTTCAGTTTCCTTAAAGGTGCGGATAACCTCGATTTCGTCAATGAGCCAGACAATGCGCCGTTTCCGGCCGTTTTCTGCCACAGGCAAATAATGTGCCAATCGCTCTAAATCGCTAATAAATGTCTCGTAAATGTCGTCGGCCGGCACGGTGAGGGTTAGGGTGGGGAGTGCTGGTGGGGTGGACAGGGGAGAAACGGCCGTTTGTGGCACACCCTCCCAGTCAATATCATGCCTTAACGCCTGCCCCACCCGAATCAAATCCGGTAAACGTTCACGCCGCTGCAAATGATCCAGCAAAGCACGTGCTTTGCCGATTTTTGTTTCCCCTTGCAGATTTTCAAAATCAATACCGAGGGCAAAACAGAATGTTTCGAGGTCGTCTTTGTTAAACCTGTTATTGAGGATCTGGAGCAACCCGAATAGATAATTCTGGAAAGTCGAAGCCGTCGCCGTTGGCTGCTGAGGAATTGGCACCCATTTGTTTTCCAAAGCCAGCGTATTGGAAATCGCTTGAGCCGCACCCTTGATCAATTTACCTAAAAAAAGGCGATCTGTTTTGGTACCAATGCTTTGAACATCAATAAAAACAGGAATGAACTCCGTTGCCGGTAGATTAGCCTCTAAATAGTGGAGAAACGATGTCTTTCCCGCCTTTCGTTCACCCACCAGCGAAACACTTTGTCCTGCCAATAGCTTTTCCAGAACATCATTAAAAGATTCGGGACGTTGATAAAAACCGGCCGTTCCTTTTCGAATAAAACCTTCCTTATCAGGAAAAGGGTCGCGGACTGTTTGGAATGAGGTCATGATAGGTCAATATCCGGCCGTTCTTGGTGTATTAGTTTTAGTAGCTCTGATAAACGATCTCTTCGTTCAAGATACTCTATTAACTCACGAGCTTTTTCAGCTTTGGTGTTACCAACCAACGCTTCATAATCTATACCTAGATCAAAATATAACGTTTGGAGTTCACCAAGGGAAAAGTATTGAATCAGAATCTCACGTAATTTTATACGATCTAGTTCGCTGTTAGCCATTTGACCAGGCACAATACTTGCCAAGCGAATAATTTCTGAATCATCAACATAGTCTTGAATCCAATTGGCAAAAAGGGGAATAACAAACCAATAGCAATTAGTAGACACTTGTATTAAAATTTGTCGCTGTTCCAAATCATCAAAAATCTCTAACGGCTGTTTAGAGACTAGGGAAGGCGTTATATAAGGCAACTGACTCATTAAATCATTAATGGTTTGTGCCTTGCCTGTTTTCATCAGGCCGTACAAAATAATTTGCTGCGTTCTAGAAACAATATTCCACAAATAATTAAACTGAGCGGACAAATAAGTAACGCTTTCGCTAATGACACTGGAAACCAACAGCTCATCTGCAACCAGTCGCTTCTGGCGAATCATTTCAGCCACCAAATAATGCCCAATTCCTTGAATAAAATAGGGTGTGTTGCCTGTTGCCTGTAGAATCCTGTTCGTTTGTGCAGGGGCAATAGAATAGCCAATCTGTGCCATTGGTTTTTCCAGAAGCGCACGAGCCGCTGCGGTTGTTAGAGGAAACAGTTCGACTGACTTGAAAATATTGTAGAAGGGCGACCCATAATCCTGGGTCATGGCATATAGCTGATCGGAACCCGCAACGATAAAAATGCAATAGGGCATACTTTGGATCAGGCTGCGGAACCAATCTAGGGTATCGCGCCCTCCAAAATCCAGGAGAAGCTCGACTTCATCAAACATGAGTACTAAACGGGGCAAATTGTTGTGCTGAATCGTTTCATTCAGCCGCTGCATGTCGTCGCTAAAATCGAGATAAGCTACATCCTCATCGGGTTGCTGTGGTTTTAGAGTGTCAAAATCCGGCAGGTGCCCCATTAAATTCTTGTGTTGAAACCCTTTCTGGATGGAGCGCAACATTTTAAGAAACAACGGCCGCATTTCTCGCGGCTTAATTTGCTGTACATCTATATACACTGGCACAAAATCAGCATCGTCTTGAAGCAAATCCAGCAGACGATAAAGCAAAGAGGATTTGCCAATACGACGCGGCCCCAAAACAACCATATCCTGCTTCTGACCCCGTGGCACATTCTTTAGCGTGTCAAAAACAAGTTGAAGCTCTTCCTCTCGACCAAAAAACTGGTCGGCACCACGGACAGGAACACCAAAAGTATAAGGATTGATCGGTTGCTTTTGCCTGGATTGTGTTTCCCAAAAACGTCTGACGAAACCGCTTATTTCTTTTAAAGCCATGATTTTGCCGAGCTCTTCTGAGTTGTAATCATTTCACAAATGTGTGATTGTCAATACTCTTTCAAGAATTTAGCTATCTTCCTGCTCATTTTACCATAAATACGTCATGGTTCCTTACCCAATCCCCTCTTTCGCTGCCCAAACCTCGCGCAGTTCCATCACCCGGTCGCGCAGTTGCGCCGCCTTCTCAAACTCGAGGGCTTGCGCTGCCTCACGCATCTCCGTTTCCAGCTCGGCAATCATCTTTTCCAACGCCTGCGGCGGCAAGTCGGCGGCTGTGGTGTAGCCGCTTTGCTGCTCGGCCAAAACCATGTCGGCCTCACGCGCCTCGGCAATGTCGTCGGTCAGGTCATGGACAGCCTTGGAAATGCTGCGCGGGGTGATGCCATAGGCTTCGTTGTAGGCCGCCTGCATCGCTCGCCGTTCGTTGGTGGTGTCAATCGCCGCCTTCATCGAGCGCGTAATCTTGTCGGCATACATAATCACCTTGCCCTCAATGTGCCGCGCCGCCCGGCCAATCGTTTGCGTCAGCGACGTTTCTGAGCGCAAGAACCCCTCTTTGTCCGCATCCAAAATGGCAACCAGTGATACTTCGGGCAAATCCAGCCCTTCGCGCAGCAGGTTGATGCCAACGATAACGTCATAAACCCCCGTGCGTAGGTCGCGCAAAATTTCGGTGCGCTCAATGGTGTGGACTTCAGAGTGGAGGTAATGCACCTTCACCCCCATTTCCAGCAGATAATCGGCCAAATCTTCGGACATGCGCTTGGTGAGCGTTGTCACCAGCACCCGCTGCCCGTTGGCCGTGCGCTTGCGGATTTCCATCAGCAAATCGTCCACCTGGCCGCGCACCGGCCGCACTTCGACTTCGGGATCCAAAATGCCGGTGGGTCGGATGACCTGATGCACAATTTGCTCTGAATGCTCATATTCATACGGCCCCGGCGTGGCGCTGGTGAAGATGGCCTGGTTGAGCAGGTCGCTAAATTCGTCAAAGTTGAGGGGGCGGTTGTCGAGGGCACTGGGGAGGCGGAAGCCGTAATCTACCAGCGTCGTTTTGCGGCTGCGGTCGCCCGCAAACATGCCACCAACTTGGGGGATGGTCATGTGGCTTTCGTCTACGACAAGCAGGTAGTTGCCAGCAAAGTAGTCGAGCAGGGTCCAGGGGCGGGAACCGACCGGCCGTTGGTCCAGGTGCCGACTGTAATTTTCAATGCCCGATGTGAAGCCGATTTCGCGCAGCATCTCCAGGTCATACTTGGTGCGCTGCTCAATGCGCTGCCCTTCCAGATACATATTGCGCTCTTTGAAAAAGGCGATGCGCTCCGTTAGCTCTGCTTCGATGTCGTTGATGGCTTGCGCCAGCTTGTCCTCATCGGTAATAAACTCCCGCGCCGGGTAAATGGTGATTTTGGCGTGTTCCACCAGAATTTCGCCCGTCAGCGGGTCAAATTCGGCAATGCGCTCCACTTCGTCCCCCCAAAACTCGACCATGTAGGCGGTTTTGTCGAAGTAGGCGGGGAAAATTTGCAGGGTGTCGCCGCGCACGCGGAAGGTGCCGCGCCGCAAATCGAGGTCGTTGCGGTCATACTGGATGTCTACCAGGCTTCGCAGCAGCACGTCGCGCCGATAGGGGAGGCCGCGCTCGATTTCGACGGTGACTTTGCCCCACGCTTCGGGGTTGCCGATGCCGTAGATGCAGGAGACGGAAGCGACGATGATCACATCTTGCCGACTGAGCAAGTTGGTCATGGCTTGCAGCCGCAGGCGGTTGATCTCTTCGTTGATTTGGGTTTCTTTTTCGATGAAGAGGTCGTGGCGGGGGACGTAGGCTTCGGGCTGGTAGTAGTCGTAGTAGCTGACGAAGTAGGAGACGGCGTTGTGGGGAAAGAAGTCGCGGAATTCGCTGTAGAGCTGGGCGGCGAGGGTTTTGTTGTGGGCAATGACGAGGGTGGGGCGTTGGGTTTGCTGGATGACGTTGGCGATGGTGTAGGTTTTGCCGGTTCCGGTGGCGCCGAGCAGGGTTTGGTAGCGCTGGCCGGTTTCGACGCCTTCGACGAGGCGGGCGATGGCTTCGGGCTGGTCGCCCATGGGGTCGTATTCAGAGACAAGCTGAAATTTTGGCATAATTTTTGTTCCCAATAATTTGTCAAACGAACGTTCTATTATACCATAATTAACGGCCGTTTTTGCCAAAGTTCTAAATCTCCCATCGTATGCTAAAATGGAAAAACGGTAAACCAAGTAATTATTTGACTTCTCAATGCGTCTAGCCGTTTAGGAATATGAAAGTTATGGCCGAAGTTCAACTTCTCAGAAGAAGTTGAACTTCTAAATGAGCAACAGGAGAACCTATGTCGAATAAACGTGAAATTGCAACATTGGCGGGCGGCTGTTTTTGGTGTGTGGAAGCCGTTTTTCAAGATTTGCGCGGGGTTGAGAGCGTGGTGTCGGGGTATACGGGGGGGATGGTTGATAACCCGTCGTACCAGCAGATTTGCACCGGGCGCACCGGCCACGCCGAGGCGACACAGATTACCTTTGACCCGGATGAGATTTCCTATGCCGACCTGCTCTACATTTTCTGGCGCACCCATGACCCGACGACGCTGAACCGGCAGGGGGCAGATGTGGGGACGCAGTATCGGTCGGCCATTTTTTACCACAGCGAGGCGCAGCGACAGATTGCGGAGCAGTCACGGGCGGAGACGGATGGGTCGGGTTTGTGGCCTGACCCGATTGTGACCGAGATTGTCCCAGCTTCTGCTTTTTATTCGGCAGAAGGGTACCACCAAAATTATTACAAAGATAACCAGAATCAGCCGTATTGCCGGGTGGTGATTGACCCGAAGGTGCGGAAGATGCGGAAGATGTTTGGTGACAGGCTGAAGCAGCCGGTGTAAGAGGGGGGGGCTGAAGTTTTGTTGTTTTAGTGCATTGCGCGGGACACCTGATTCTGGTCTGACCAAGACCATTTGCCCCGTGCAACGCACTTGCCAATGGCTTTGTGGAGGACGGAATGGAAGCGGATGTGGCGCGGTGGCGGCGGGAGTTTCCCATTGTTGATGAATGTGTGTTTTTGAACCATGCGGCGATGAGTCCGATTTCGCAGCAGGTGGCGCGGGCGGTGATGCAGCAGGTAGCGCAGCACGCGCTGTATGGGCCGCTGCGGACGGCGCAGTGGGAGCGGCGGTATGCGGAGGTGCGGGAGGGGATTGCGCGGTTGGTTAACGGCCGTTCTTCCCACATCGCCTTTATCCAAAACACCTCCGACGGTATTAGCCTGGTTGCCAACGGCTTCCCCTGGCAGCCGGGCGACAACGTGGTGCTGCCGGAAGTGGAGTTTCCGTCGAATTATTACGCCTGGGCGGGGCTGGCGGCGCAGGAGGTGGGGCTGAACAAGGTCAGGGTGGGGGCAAACGGCCGTTTACCCATTGACCATTTTCGCCAGGCGATTGACGGCCGTTCGCGCATCCTCGCCGTCAGCTACGTTCAGTACAGCAGCGGCTTCCGCAGCGACTTGGCAAAATTAGGCCAGCTTTGCCGCGACCACGACATGCTGCTGGTGGTAGACGGCACCCAGGCCGTGGGCGCGATGCAAATTGACGTGACCGCTGCGGGCGTAGACGTGCTGGCCGTCAGTGCCCACAAATGGATGCTGGGGCCACTGGGCATTGGCTTTATGGCTCTTTCTGACCGCGCCCTGGAACGGCTGGCGGTGAAAAAGGTGGGCTGGCTCAGCGTTCGCAACCCGTTTCAATTTAACTATGTGCTGGATTTATTGCCTACGGCCGAGCGGTTTGAGCCAGGGACAGCCAACAGCCCCGGCATTTTTGGCCTGGGGGCAACGGTGGAGATGCTGTTGGCGACCAGCCCGGCGCGGATTGAGGCGCGAATTTTGGCACTTACCGATTTGCTGTGTGCCGAGGTGGAGCGGCACGGCTATGAGGTGATAACGCCGCGTGGGGTGGGGGAAAAGTCGGGGATTGTCATTTTTCGTAGTGGGCGGCATGAC
>WBZL01000248.1_pt1 | contig 59849 bp, 32 predicted proteins | sample 5204291 | NCBI WGS metagenome assembly WBZL01 (sample SAMN12344345, study PRJNA552823) | activated sludge metagenome | biome: Activated sludge suspended growth; feature: Nitrification reactor; material: Wastewater; isolation source: activated sludge from nitrification reactor of wastewater... | reverse complement strand
CCATCATTCACATACCGGATATTATATAGGACTGGACCTCCGAGCATGGCCTGACCGTTGCCTTCCGCCCATTTTTCCACACGCATATCCGGGGCTGGCGCGTGCATGGGATGTATCACCCGATCAAGATCCGGTTCGATGTACATCACGCCGATGTCCTGTCCGGGCAGGAGATCCCATTCTGTGAGCGGGTCCCATTGGCAGAGGTAAGGAGAAGAGCCATCGGGTTCTGCGGTGGAGCTTTTACTCGGCGCAGGCCCTGGTGCGCCCCAAGGATGACATTCGACGTTCAGGGTTTGAGTAAACCAGGGGGCGAAGACGGGGCCGCCAACGCTGTCATTGTCTACGTTCACCGTCCCGCTGATCTCGCCGACCAGCATGACATTGTAGTAGCCGTCGTCGGCCTGGAAATAGGCCATATCGCCGGGCTGAATGTCGGGCTGGGAGGGGGTCCAGTTCCCCCCTTGGGTCTCAAATCCATCGCCGCCCCACCCCCCGCCCGACCAGGTATCGAGTTCTGCCGTGGCTTTAACCGCCCCGCCGCTGTCGGTAAGGGTAATCCAGAAGGTGTGCCCGATTTCGTAGTTGCCGCCTACCCAATCATGGCCGTAGTTGACACGCATCCAGGGGGCTTCAAAGGCGTTGATCACGCTGTCCCCATCGGGTTCGTAGTACCGCACCCCGACGGTTTGACCGGGTTGCAAATCCCAGCCAACCGTGCTGAAGTCGCAGAAGTAACTTCCCCCATCGGCAGGCACACCCTCTACTTCAATAGCGGGAGGCCCATTTTCGGCCCACACCTCGCAACGAACGGTCAGGGAAGCCGGGCTAAACCAAGGGGCTTCGATGGTGCCGAAGACGGTATCGGCGGCGAAGTCGAGATCGCCAAAAATTGCGCCAACCGGGTTTACTTCGGTTGCGCCTCCCCCCGCCAAAGCCTGAACGAATTGTCCAGATAGAATGTTAGGTTGGTAGGGAGTCCAGGGCCATTGATGCGTGCCGAACCAACCGTTGCCATCCGACTGTCCGGTGGAGGTGTAAAGGTTCGTCCCATCGTTGACGGTGACGGTAAAGAGTTCATTCGGGCGGGTCCAGCCTTCCACCCAATCATGGGCATAGTTAACATCGATATACACACTGGCGTCGCCAGGGGAAAGGACAGGGCCATCGAGGAATTTTGTCCAGGTGATCCCATTGGTGGAGGTGACAACTCCGATGGCGGTATTATCGTCATACCACATGGTGTACGAGCCTTCATTTTCAATCACGAATGGATCATTGGCCGCACCTTCATCCCAGGTGGTGGGAGTCCCGGTCAGGACGGGGCTTCCGTATTTCGTCCAGGTGAGGCCGTCGAGCGAGGTCGCATAGGTGGTCACAGGCTCGGTCCCAGTCCACACGCTATACCACATCTGGTAGCCAGTTCCCACATGCAGAACATCTGGTCGCCAGAAAAAGCCTTCCCAATCTCTTGTAAAAAGCGGGTTGGCTCCATCCCAGGTCCAGGTGGTACCTTCTGAGGAGGTTGCATAGGCCATGTATGGAACATCCTCACTCCCATTATTTCCAATCGTGAGTAGCCACATTTTGTAGATGCCCCCCTCGAAAAGTATGTAAGGATGAATTGCACAAGAGTTGTTCCATTCATCTCCGCCTGGGGCCAGTACGGGATTGCCGGCATATTTTGTCCAGGTGATACCATCGGAACTTGTGGCATAGCCAATGGCACATCCCGGCCATGCGCTGTACCACATTTTGTAGGAGGTGGGGCTTTCCTGGATCACATGCGACACTTCCAATTGCGCTTCATCCCATTCCCCCGGACCGCCGACATCCAATACCGGATTGCCTGGATACTTCGTCCAGGTCAGACCATCCAGGGATGTGGCATAGCCAATGCGCCACGGACCGTTGAGTTCATAGCCGGTGTACCACATTTTATAGGTTCCACCGTCTTGAATGATCATCGGATAGCGGACACCATTACCATCCCAATCTCCCGACCCAGATGGGGTACGCGTGGAGAGGGAGTGCGAACCGGGAAATAACTGAGTGAGCCAAAGCTCGTCAGCAGAAACTTTTTCCCCCTGCCTTGTCGGTAGGCTTTTAATCAAATTGTCAGAGTTTTCGATTGAGGATTGCTGGCTGAAATTTGCGGCGGCCAGCGTGACCGTGACAAACGCCAGAGACAGCGTGATCACAGCCAGAACGATAAATAAACGTTTGAGGTTCATTTGTTACCGCCTTTTAGGGTCTATATCAGCGCAACGGGAGGGTGCCTTGTTGCGCTTGTCGGATTTCGCCTCAACCGACAGCCCGACGGTTAAGGTATTTTGGCTCTACTAGATTACGGATGCAAGATGCAATACCGGTAGAGTCGGCATTGAAGGGGACCTTTTTGTTGTTGAAAGGTTCCTTTTTATAAAAAAAAAACGACCTATCTCAAGGGCGGTTTCGCTATTGGCTCCACAGCAATCTCACGCAAATTTTTGTTTGCGGTAAGCGACCAGTTCCGATTACTGTTTCTTGGCGGCCTTCGGGTTGGGGATTTTGATTCGCTATGTTTCGATTGAGCCTCCTTGATTTTAAAAAAGATTGGGGTAGATTGCACAACCCCTTTTCTAATATAACTCCAGGACGATTCAATACAGCTTCCTCTCTAAAACAATATTAGCATCTCGCACATGATTAACGTGAGACAAATGTCCTTGATTAATATGGGCAAATGTCACATCCCTGCCGGATTATTCTTACGAAAACATCTCGCTCCTGTACGACGATGAAGTGCGGTAAAATCCACATCAGGTGTCAGGAAAACTTTCAACCACTTGGAACAATTTCATTCAATTTTTTGAGGAGACCCAACCCATGACCGCGTACCCCCGCGTCACCGTCTGGAACGAATTTCAACACGAACGCCACAACCCCAAAATCGGCGCACTGTACCCGGAAGGGATGCACGAAGCCATCGCCAGAGCTTTACGCGAAAAGGGCTTTGAAGTCCAAACCGCGCACCTCGACCAACCCGAACACGGCCTCACCGCCGAAGTTCTCGCCAACACCGATGTCCTCATCTGGTGGGGACACATGGCCCACGGCAAAGTCTCGGACGAGATCGTGGCCCGCGTCCACAAACGCGTGGTCGAAGAAGGCATGGGCTTGATTGCCCTCCATTCCGCCCACTTCTCCAAAATCTTCATCAAACTAATGGGCACCACCTGTAACCTGAAATGGCGCGAAATCGGTGAAAAAGAGCGCATTTGGGTGGTCAACCCCGGCCATCCTATCGCAGAGGGGCTGGGCGACTACATCGAAATCCCCCACGAAGAAATGTATGGGGAGCATTTCGACATCCCGCAACCGGACGAACTGGTGTTGGTCAGTTGGTTTCAGGGCGGGGAAGTGTTTCGGAGCGGGTGCTGTTTTTATCGGGGGCGCGGCAAAGTCTTCTACTTCCGCCCCGGGCACGAAACGTACCCAACCTATTACCACCCCGGCGTCCTGCATGTGATCGCCAACGGCGTCAAATGGGCGGCCCCTTCCGGCGGCCCGGGCGTCAACTTCGGCCAATTCCCCACCCCGCTTGAGAAAGTTGAGATGTGGGAAGGGCAGATCGAGATCGAGCATCCGAAATAGGCTCGTATTGCGTATTCCGTAAACAATACGAAATACGCAATACGCAATACGCCAAAATAAAATTATCCCATGACCAAAAAACTCAAAGTCGGCCTCATCGGCCTCGGAAATATTGCCAATATCCATGCGGGCGGGTGGAAAGCCTCCCCGCACGCCGAACTTGTCGCCGGGTGCGACATTGACCCCAGTGTGTTTGAACACTGGGAAAAAGATCACGACCTCCACCGCCTCACCACTGATTCGACGGAATTGTTCAACGACCCTGACATTGACATCATTGATGTCTGCACGCCCAACAATTTCCACGCCCCCTTGAGCATCGCCGCGCTGGACGCGGGCAAACACGTCCTGTGCGAAAAGCCCCTCGCCCCCACCGTGGACGAAATCCGGCAAATGATCGCCGCCCGCGACCGCGCGGGGAAACTGCTGATGACCGCCCACCAATTCCGCTTTTATGGCACGTCGAAGGCGCTGAAAACAGAAATTGACGCGGGCGCGCTCGGCTCGATTTACCATGCCCGCGCGTGGTGGCTCCGCCGCGCGGGGACGCCCATCCGCCCCACCTTCATCTACAAAGATCAGGCCACCGCCGGCGTGGGCTTGGACATCGGCGTGCATGTCATTGACTTCACCCTTTGGCTGATGGGCAACCCCCGTCCGGTGAGTGTCTCTGGCGTGGCGCGCACCGAACTCGCCAAGCAGGAGGGCGCGTTCTCCGCCTGGGGTGGCGACATCCCCGCGGGGTTCGACGTGGACGAGTTTTCCGCCGGGTTCGTCCGGTTCGAGAACGGGGCCAGCCTGATGATCGAAGTCAGTTGGCTCCTCCATCACAAAGAAGACGACGATGTGCAAACCTGGCTCTACGGCACAAAAGCGGGCGCACATTGGCCGAGCTGTGTGCTGTACGAGACCAACAACCAGCTCAAACAACAGTACAACCGCACCCTGCACCTCACCGCCGACAAACTCCGTGCCCATCACCAGGAAATCGTCGAATTTGCCGAAGCGGTGGCCAATGGCGGCCCCTCCCCCGTTCCCACCGAACAGTCGTTGCAGGTCGGGCAGATTTTGGAGGCGTTGTACAAAAGCCAGGAAACCGGGCGCGAGGTGCTTATTCCAACAGATTAGTACCGGCTATTTCTTGTGTTTTGACGCAAAGCCGCTAGGCCGCAAAGATGTAAAGAAGTTAATAAACAAACCTTTGCACCTTTGCGACTTTGCGTTAAAAATGTCTTTTGAAAAGACAAATTGAGGATATTTATGCCTAAATCCTGGCAACTTGGCCCCTTTACCAAACACCCCGCCAACCCCATCCTCGCCCCGCAAGGCGACACCTGGGAAGCGAAAGACATCTTCAACCCCTCCGTGTGGACGGATGGGGACACGATCTGGATGCTATACCGTGCGGAAGACCATACCGGCCCCGGTCAGTGGAACGGCACCTCCCGCCTCGGGCTTGCCACCAGCACGGACGGCGTCCACTTCACGCGCGAGCCGCACCCCGTCCTCGAACCCACCGAACCCTGGGAACTCCCCGGCGGCTGTGAAGACCCCCGCGTGGTCAAAATCGGCGACACCTTTTACCTCACCTACACCGCCTACGACGGGCAAACCGCCCGCCTCGCCCTCGCCACGTCCAAAGACCTCCGCACCTGGGAAAAGCACGGGTTGGTGTTCCCCGACCGGGGCTGGACAAAATCCGGGGCCATTCTCACCACGCCCGTTAACGGAAAATATTGGATGTACTTCGGTGATTCAAACATTTGGGTCGCCCACTCCACCGATCTGATCCACTGGACAGCGGTTGAACCCCCGGTCATCGAACCCCGCCCCGATCACTTCGACCACACCCTGTGTGAACCCGGCCCCCAACCGATCCTCACCCCCGACGGCATTCTCCTCCTCTACAATGGAGCCGATGCCCGGGTGCAGTACACCGCCGGGCAAGCGCTCTTCGACCTCGCCGACCCCACCCGCCTCCTCGCCCGCGCCGATACGCCTTTTCTCACCCCTACTACCGAACTGGAATACACCGGTCAGGTTCCTAACGTGATCTTCGTCGAAGGTCTCGTGGAATTTAAAGGCCAGTGGTTGCTTTACTTCGGCATGGGCGATTCAGGGATTGGCGTCGCCATGTGAGCGGAGTACCGTTTTGAAAGCCACCAAAAACGACCCAAACCCAACAGCAATGTTCCCCGTAACCTGGGCCAGAGTTTAAGCAATTGCTTTTTTTCGTCTTTCGTAAGGGGAGTTGCGCTAAACAACGTGCGCACATAATGATCCGCAAGCGTATGGATGTCCGTCCCGCCCGGTTCGGAGGGGAGGCCTGATCGGGTGGGCGGAGTGATCGAGAGCAGTTGCCCCTCCAGACGTGCGGCAAATTCATAAGGCGTCTCCCCCAGGCGCGGGGGAGTTCCCAGGCGTTCCCCGAACCGATACAACCGCTGAAATAACATCACCACCAGTCGAGAAGGGGGGAATATCCAAAGAATCCAGGGTTCGATCCAAAACCCAAGCCCCAACAAGACCCCCATTCCGAGCATGATTCCTCCCGCTCCCCACACCCAGGGGGTGAAGTCCCACGCGGCCCACACAGGGGGAGTACGCTCGGGCAGAGTCCCCTCCCAGACCGGGGGCTGATCCGCGGCCGACGCTGGGTGGATGATCTCCGGCAGGGCGGCGGTCGGCTCAAAAGGAATCCACCCAATCCCCTCAAAATAAACTTCTGCCCAGGAATGTGCGTTTTCCCCTGTAACGGTGAACATACCCTGCACGGGATCATACGTGCCGCGCGCGTATCCCACCACCAACCGGGCGGGCAAACCCGCGGCTCGCGCCATCACGACCATCGCCGAGGCAAAGTAGTCACAGTACCCTTTTTGCAATTCAAACAGGAAAGTGTCCACCAAATCACGGTTTTGAGACGGCTCAGGGAGGTTGAGTTCGTATTCGTAGGTGCGGAGATAACGTTCGAGGGCGCGGGCACGGTCGTAAGGGGTGGCAATGTCGCGGGTAAGATCACGCGCGAGGTCGGTCACCCGCGCGGGCAGGGAAGCGGGCAGGGTCAGATATCGGGCACGGATCGCGTCCGGGTAAATGGCGCGGGCGGCGCGCAGTTCCTCTTCGGAGATCATCGGAATCTGCGAGGTGATGCGGTAGGTGTCTGCCACCGATCCGGCGAAAAAATCGCCCACGTCCGGGGGAGCCGGGAGGGTGCGCCAGGCAATGCGATACGGTTGATCGAGCGAAAGGATGTCACCCGCCGCGTAAATGAGCGTGTTATCTGCCAAAAAGGTGAAACTTTGCTCCAGCAAGCGGAAATTTCCGGGCTGGGGCGCGTGTGTGGTTTCCCCGGCTACGTAGGCTTGTACGGTCAAATTTTTGGTATCCCACCCATGTCCGGTGTAGCGGTCGTAGGTGATCGCGCGCCAGTAGAGCGGGACGGATGTCAGTTCCTCGGACGACAACCCATTGAGAATTTGCACTTGCAAAACGACTTGTTCCGAGAGTTCCGACCCGGAGCCGATGAGGTGGGCGCGGGGTAAACCGCCCGAGATGACGGTTGCCAGCGCCCCGAGCGAGGATTTTTGTTCCAGCCCAAAGGATTCAAGAAGGGGATTGACTTGTGCGGTCTGTGGACTGAGCCAGGTCTGCACTCGCTCAAAAATGGCCTGCACGGAGAGCTGGGGAATCACCGCGGCGACAAGCAAGAGAGCGAAGGAGACCCGGAAAAACAGATAAAAAATTTCGGCGCGAGACGCTTCGGGGAAATCCATGCCACGCGCAAGCCAACTTCTTTCTTTGAGACTGTACTGACTGACCGTCGTTAGCAACAACGTTGCAAAAAGCAAGCCCAACAAAGAGGCAGGCGGCCCGTAGGTATACCCCAACAATCCCAACAGCAAAGCGGCGCCGGGCAAAATGGCGATGAGCGGTTGGGCGCGCCGCCGCTGAATCCACCCCGCCCAGGCCGCGACAAGCCAGATCACCAATCCCCACACAAACAGCACCGCGGTATTGTTGAACGTGGGATTGTCCGTGCCCAACGATTGGACCCACGCCCCCACGTCCGCAAACAGCGCCCCCCACCGATTTTGCCAGACCACCCCGGCCGTTTGGAATGCGTCCCAGGCCTCCGGCCATGAGTCCGAGCGCAAAAGGGTGTGCCAGAGCAGGCCTGGAAGCGTTTGAACCCAGGCAATCGTCAGTTCCCCAAACTCCCCCACCACGAAAATGGTAAGCCCCACACCCAGGCAAACGAGCAGGAGACCACTGCCCCAACCGGGGAGCCTCGCCCGCGCGAAGTACCACCCGACAAGCAAAGCCACCAGCATCAGCGACAGAAGAAATTCAAACTCAACATTACGCACCAGCGAGGCAAAACCATACGCCACACTGGTCAACGCCAGGGCCAATAACCCGAAGATGGCAAGCCCATACAGGCGAAAGGGGTGAAGAAGCCATTTTTCAGCGCGGGTAATCATAGGCCTCTCACACGATCTGATCCGGTGGGTTGTTTTTGCCGGGGCAGGGGGCCAAACCGCGGAAAAATGTTGAAATGCCCCCGCGTTTTCGGGAGTGAGGCGGGTGGGTTGGCACGGAGATTGAATTGGTCGCGGGACAGAATTTTGTGATGGATGCCCTGCGCGACCAGCGCGGCGCGGATGTGACTGGAATCTTGATTGCCGCCAAAGGTCAACGGATCGAACAGCATGACGGTAGGAACCGTCCCCACGCGGCGCACTTCCATCAACGGGGCGAGCCACTTTCCGCTGACATCAGGGGTGATCACGATCAGGCTGGCGTTTTTTCGCATCGAGGGGCGTGCAAGGGACAGGAGTTCGGTCAGGGACACGGTTCCCGGTTCGAGCAGGGCAAGCGAACGCAGGATAGCCCATTTCGCGGGGTCGCTCATGCTCGGTGGGTGCCAGGCGAGGGCATCCCCGTAGGCGACCAGACCCACCGCGTGCCCCGACCGCATCCCCAAATCGGTCAGGGAAGCGGCGAGAATAATCCCGTGTTCCTCAGTCGCTTGATCCTCGACACCGTGCTGAACCTCACGTTGCAAATCGAGGACGATCCACCAGTCTCCGGCAGGGGCACCTTCAAACACACGGACGAAAAACTCTTCGCGGCGGGCGGTAGTCGGCCAGTGAATCCAGCGCGGGCTATCCCCGGGGGCGTATTCGCGGACGGTGGTGGTGCTAACGGTCAGTTCGGGGGCGTGGGCGCGCGGGGGACCGTCTCCCGCGCGGCCTCCGGGGGCGACTTCGATGGAGGGCAGAGGGATGATTGGGGGCATCACCATCAACGTGGTCGCCGCGGGATCGAACAGGGTCACGGTGTAAATGCCGAAGGGATCATTCGTTTGGAGGGTGGTTGGGCCGAGGGTGTACAACCCCCGTCGGGTGCAGAGGCCTTTGATCTGCCAGCGGGTTTCTCCCCGGCGATGGACGTGGCGCACCTGATTGGCCCAGTAATCGGGCATGTTGGTTTGCCCGATCACTTCCACCCACAAAGCCGGGACGGGGGCGGTGTTGGTGAGGGTGAAATGTTCCTCGAGACGATCTCCCACCTGCGCCCATCCGTAGCGCATTTCCCGCCGAATTTTCAACCCCCGCGCGAGAGCCGTTGCCCAAAAATAGCTAAACAACCAGACGCCGACCGTTCCCACCAACAGAATCGTCCACCCCCGATACCCATCCACGAGGACAAGAATCAGCGCGAGACCACACAGGGCCGGGAGTAGACGTGTGTTCAGGCGGATGTGGGATTTTTTTGGGGGCATATCAATCTATTATACGCAGAGGGAGGGGCGTTCACTCACTGTGACCCCACCCCCAACCCCTCCCCGCCGCTTTTGCGGGGAGAGGGGAGGCCTGAACGCTCGGGTACCGTGCTCCCCTCGCTCTTTGAAGCGAAAATAGGAGCGTTTGAGAATTATGGGCTGGTTATTGCTCTCATCGCCTGTATAATACCGCCATGCAGTGCGCCCATTGTGGTTTTGATAGTCCATACGAGATGAAATTCTGCGGGATGTGCGGGACGAGTTTGACGCGCACATGCCCGAATTGCAGGCAGCCTTCCCCGCTGGATTATCGGTTCTGCGGACATTGCGGGGTTGCGTTCGCTTCGCCGCTTGAGCTTTTAGCCAGTGTGCCCGCCCCCCAAGAGGGCACCGCGAAAAAAAACGCCCCGGAAGCGGAATTTGTGAAGGCGGAGGAAAGTCCCACGCGTTTGATTCCCTCGGCCTTGAGCGGGGAACGGCGTCAGGCGACGGTGTTGATCGCGGATGTGCGCGGGTCCACGAACATTTTGGAACAAATTGGGAGCGAGGCCTGGGTGGAGATGATGAATCAGGTTTTGCAAATTATGGGGGCGGCGATTTACCGATTTGGCGGGCAGGTCGATCAATTTCGGGGGGATGGGCTGATCGCTTTCTTCGGGGCACGGGCCGCGCACGAGGATGATCCCGAACGGGCGGTGATGGCCGCGCTCGTCATGCAACACGAGATCAAGGTCCAAGCAGAACAATTGACGGCAGACTATCCCATCGAATTAATGATTCGGGTGGGGATCAACACCGGGGAAGTGATCACGGCGAACATCGGGAACCGTGCCCAACACAGTGAGGAGACCACGATGGGGGGGGCGGTATCCCTCGCGGCCCGGTTGGAAGCGGCGGCGGAACCCGGCACGATTCTGGTGAGCCAAGCCACGTATCGGTTGGTGGAAACGCGCTTCAAGTGGAATCCCCTGGGAGACATGACGATGCGGGGGTTGAGCCAACCGATTGCCGTGTATCGCCCCCTCAGCCCGGTGTTTGAATCCGAACAACAAACCCGTTTGCAAGCGCACGGGTTATGGGTTCCGTTGATTGGGCGGGATCAGGAATCCCGCGCGATTGAGGGGGCCGTCGCCAATCTGCGGGAGGGGATCGGCGGGGTGATGTTAATCAGCGGCGAGGGGGGGATGGGGAAATCCCGTTTGATCTTCGAGGCGCGCCAACGCGTCGAGCGAGATGAGGCGTTGTTGGGCGAAAAGGGTGGTTCGCTCATCTGGCTCCAGGGACGGTGCCGATCTTACGGGCAGACCCTGCCCGATTCGATGTGGGTGGACCTGTGGCAACGCTGGCTCGGCAGGGGGCATTGGGTTTCTCGCGAGGAGACGATTGAGCGCTTGAGAAGTCTGGCGCACACCTTCGCGGGGGATCGTTTCGAGGAAGTTTACCCGTTTTTAGCGACTTTTCTTTCGCTTCCGCTGGAGGAACCGTACGCCACGCAGATTAAGCATCTCGATGCAGAAGGGTTGCGTCATCAATTTTTCGTGGCTATGCGAAATTGGCTGGAAATTTTGTCCCGTACCAATCCCCTCGTGGTGGTGTTTACGGAGGTTCACTGGGCGGATCAGGCTTCACTGGAATTACTCAAATTTTGTCTTCCTCTGTGCATTCAGGAGCGGGTTCTATTTATGGTGGTTTTCCGCCCCGAAAGAACCATGCCTGTCTGGAATTTTAAACATTGGGTGGAAACGGAATATTTCCACAGGCTCAAGACGCTCGAACTGTTGCCGCTGACCGAATCCCAGAGCTACGATTTGATCCAACGCATGATCGGGAACGAGGTGCTTTCTGAGGCGACGCGAGGGCAAATTCTTGAAAAATCCAACGGGAATCCATATTATTTGACTGAGCTGTTGCACACGCTCATTGATCGGGGGGCGTTAAAACGGGATGAAACCGGCGCGTGGCAAACCGTTGACGATGAAATCTCTCTGCACCTACCCGACTCACTGAAAAGTTTGTTGCTGGCCCGGATCGATCATTTGTCGGCAGATGAAAAGCGGGTGATGCAAATCGCGGCGGTGATCGGGCCGATTTTTTGGTTCAACATTCTCGAAAATCTGGGGAAAAACGGGGGGGATTTACGGGCGCAATTGGTGGAGATGCAACGCGCCCAACTGATCACCGAACGCGGGGTACTGCCCGACCTGGGGCGGGAATACGCCTTCAACTCCACGCTGATTCGCGATGCCGCTTACGAAAGTATTCTGAATTCACAAAAAGAACATCTGCATCTGGCGGTGGCCCGATATTTGGAGCGGGTTGTTCAGGAAAATGTACTCAAACACTACCACGGGTTTGTCGCTTACCACTATCGCCAGGCCGGGAACTGCCAAAAAGACCTTTTTCATACCCTGCTGGCGGCGCAAGAGTCAAGGCGAATTTACGCAAATACGGAAGCGATCCAGGCTTACACATATGCCCTTACGCTGATGTCGCGTGGAGAAGATGAGACCTGTATCCCTGAGGGGGTGATCACGGAGGAATGGAAACTGGAGGCCCTCGAGGGGTTGGGACGCATCCAGTTTGGCATCGGCAATGTGCTGGAGGCGCAAAAGCATTTCCGCGAGGCCATCGCGATTGGACGACGGCTCAGTCTTCCAGCGCAAGAATTAACGCGTTTATTCTACTGGCTGGGGGAAGTGCTTTTTTGGCAAAACAAGTATGAGGAACCGATTCATCTCGGCGAGGAGGGGTTGGCGCTTTTAGGGGGAAGCCATGAGTCCATCGAGACTGCCTTGATGAATCAACTGGTCGCGATTGGCTGTTCGCAATTAGGCGATCACGATAAATTTATTGATTTCACCCTACGCACAGCGGGCTTCATTCAACGCCTCCCCTATTCGGAGGAGTTACGGCCTGCGTTTGACCATATCATTGCCTTGTATGCCTACACGTTAAAGGACTCCATCGAAGCAAGACGTTGGCTGGAGGTGTTGAAACTAAAAGCCGAGGAGAATCACGATCTGCGGGCGCTTGGGGAATATTTTGAATATTCCGCAGTTCTGCATTTTCAAGAAGGCAATTTAAAAGAGGCCATTCCCAAACACCATAAAGCCATTGAACAATTCTCTCAAATCGGCGATTCCAAACATGCCAGTCGCGCCTGGAAAAGTTTGGGTGTCAGTTTATTGCAACAAGGGGACCTCGACGCGGCGATGGCTAGTATTGATCAAGCCCTTGAGAACGCCGCCGTTTTCGCGAACGAAGCCGATTACGCGATTGGATATTGGTACAAAGGCCAATTATTGCTTTGCAAGAACGCATATGAAGAAGCCTTGGCCTCGTTTCGTAAAGCGGGAAAAGTCGTTCAAGAAGTACCTTATCTGAGGCAAGAATGGGTAATGAGCGGGATTGGACGAGTGTATTTGGCAGAGGGGTTAAAAGAAAACGCGCGGGTTACCTTTCAAACAGCCATCCAGGAAGCGCCACAAATGCTTTTCCAAAATCCCTATCAGGCCAATGAAATTATGAGTGGGCTGGAACAAAGCGTCGAAAAGGCCGAGGATTTCCAAAATTTTGTCCGTCTTTTCCAGCAGGAACACCCTGAAACCCATCGGGCGTTGTTTAAACAGTTGTGCCTGACCCCTGCCGAAATTCGTGTTCCAATTTCCTCCCCTCGACACCACGAGGTATTTACCAATCCAGTTCATGCGGGATGGGTTTGGCACGATCCGTTTCGTGATTGCACGTTCACGGTCCAAAAACGGTTAACCATTGAGGCCTCAAATGAACGAAATCTTCATCATATCAATCGGAGCGCGCCCAGATTAGTTCGCCAGGAATCTGTCCGCGGGGATTTTGTCCTTCAAACGCTTTGTCAACCAGCCTCCAAACAAAAACCTGCGATTGGCGGGCTTTTAGTGTGGCTCAGTGAAAAATATTGGTTTGTCCTGGAACGCGGAGGACGAGGGGAACACGAGATCGTCTTGCGCGGGTTTATGAACCATCACGATTATGTGTTTGGGCGCGGCAAGATCGAAGCCCGAAAAATACATCTTCGGCTTGAACGACGTGGGAATTGGCTCTCAGCCTTTTGTAGCAAAGACGGCAAAAACTGGTTTTATGTGGGTGGGTGTGAACTCTCGACGGGCGAGGCGCTCTCGGTGGGTCTCCACGCGATTGGGCACATTAATCGGTTGGTGTATCCGGGGGCCTATTCGGAAGGGACAGCGATCCAGTTTAACGAATTTTGGCTGTGGGCGTAAGCATCTCGGGATTAAGCAAAAGACTCCCCGACCATCAAGGATGCCAGGGTGAATGTATCCGCATCTCAGTCACACATTACGTTTTTGTGAATCACGGATCAGGCGATCACGGATAGGTTTTTGAGAACCATCCGTGATCGCCTGATCCGTGATTCAAGCGGTTTTTCACTATAAAAAACCGCAATTCCTGACCGTTGGCGGTACACAATCCCCTTGTACCCTTTATTTTAGATCTTAGGTAACTGCTCAGGCTTATAGAAAAAGCTCTCCGAAAAAAAGGATGAAAGGGGGATGTACATCCCCCTTTCATCCTTTTTTTCGGGCTAATCTCTACCCTGGCTGAGTAGTTACGAACTTACTACGCCTGATCATGAGACACATTCAGGATGTCCATAATACGGGTGCGATAAGTCAGGTCTCGGTCTGGCAGTTCGGGGTGTAATTGTGTGCCTACTTCAAAAAAATGCCGCATCCCCCGGCCCATTTTTTGCCCTTCCGCGGTGTGCATGTCCAGAGCATAGTCCGGGATTTCAGGCCAGGCCGTTTCCTGCTCGAAGGCAAGTTTTGTCCAAACGATCATCTCATCGCTGGAACGATCCTTCTGGCATTTGCACAAATACCGCACCGCGTGCACCGCGAACAATTTTCGTTCCCCCAAACTTCGGTCAAATGCCCGCACCATCTGATACAGGGCGTTGAGAAGCACTGGAGCATTCGGCTCTCCAAACCCCACATCTTCGACGGAAATCACCATCAACCGTTGCCAAAGTTTATCTTCCAGGGCCGGGCTGGTAATCACCATCTCATACGCGATAAAAACGGCATTTTCTTCATGCCCGCGCCGAATTTCTTTTTGAAGCGCAGAGATCAGTTGATCCGCAGGGTATCCGTGAAAGGACTTCACATCCACCCACGGGTCTCGTTCTAGAGTTGTCATGACATTCTCCTGTAAAAAATAGGTTTGTAACTTCTCAACGGTAATGCGGAGAATCTCCGAAAAAAAGCGATGAAAGGGGGAAGGCCTTCCCCCTTTCATCGCTTTTTTTCGGAACTTTCTAGGCTGAGTAGTTACATTAGGTTTTCAAAAACATTGTACGGGAAGACCAATGATTAAATTTTACAAGTCCAATCATACTCCAAATAGATTGAAGACAAACGCTTCCGTTTCTAGACGGGTGATGTCTGAGATTGTAAGCGGTCAGCGTCCCCGATCCTCTTCAACCCCGGACATCCCTTCGCCTTTTCTATCGGAGAACTTTTGAGTTCCTTCGCCGCACCATCCGTTTTTTAACCAAACAGGACTTGGGTACTCCTTAATTTTTAAAATTCTTGACAACCCATTTAATTTATGTTAATCTTTAAATGTAACCGGTTCCATTTGTAGCGACGAACATGAAAAATACAGCCTCTACTACCACCATTCGTGATGTTGCCAAACATGCCAATGTGAGTATCGCCACAGTATCACGGGTGCTGAATGATAGCTCAGGCGTGAGAGATAAAACACGAGAAAAAGTCAGAGCTACTATTGGAGAACTCAATTACATCCCCAACCCACTTGCTCGTCAACTCTCAAGCGGACGCACCTTAACAATCGGTATCATTCAACCCTACATTGTTTTGCCATCTTACATCGAAAGATTACGAGGGGTTCAGCATGTTTTGGAGAACAGCGAATATGATTTGGTGATTTTCAGCGTAGACAACCCTGATCAGCGGGATGCTTATTTTAAGGACTTGTCCCGAAAATTACGCGTGGATGGGATGATTATCGTCTCCCTGCCACCGACGGATGAACAAGCTGAAAATTTCTCCGCCTCAAGAATCCCGAATGTCTTGATCGACTCCGAACATCCTCAACTTTGCTGTATTGTTGCGGATGATTTTGAAGGCGGACGGATTGCGACAAAACATTTAGTTGAATTAGGCCATCGTAAGATCGCTTTTCTCACAGATTTTATGGACACGCCCTTTCACCCGGCGATGAGATTACGGTTTTCAGGGTATCGGGAGGTGTTAGAAAACAATGGAATTCCACTTAATCCTGCCTATGTGATAGAGGGCGTTCGAGGACGCTTGAATGCTCGGAGCATGGCAAAAAAACTTTTGGAGTTGAGTGATCCCCCCACCGCCATTTTTGCGTCAAGCGATACGCAAGCTTTAGGTGTTATGGATGTTGCCCGCGAAATTGGCTTGAAAGTGCCGGAAGATTTATCAGTCATTGGATATGACAATATCCCTGATGCCGATTACAACAACCTGACGACCATCGATCAGAGCCTGTACGACTCCGGGTTAAAAGGATCACAAATGTTGTTAAATCTGCTTGTAGGGTCCATACAAGCGCCCTGCAAACAATATGTCTCACTCAAATTGACGTGTCGGATGACGACTGGCCCAGTGCCCATAATCACTTCTTATTGAATAATTTGAATACCCACCTGTTTTTATTTCTCCAGTAAATTCTGTTTGTCATGAAGACCAAAAGCAATCAGCGAGGAAAATGTTTTGACCCCACATATTTGGAGGGGGTTCCAGGGGAGAAATATGTACTTGATTCTGCGCCAGGACAGAGGGAGCAGTGGGAATTTGGATGCGTATCCATGCACCAAACAATTGCCATACCTAAGATTATTGCAAATAATCCATTTCTGCTTTCAAACGCTAGGGTGGATTATTTTTTTACCTCACGCCCGCACATAATGTTCTGGTGTCCATTAACCCTACGAAAAGGAGGTGATGCAAAATCCACTTAACTACCCATTCAGGCCGCTTAATTAATTTGATCCAAAAACATTAATTCAAAGGAGTGTATATGAAACACACGAGTAAATTTGTATGGCTTTTAAGCCTCCTCAGTTTGTTGCTCATTGCCTCAATGGCACTGACAGCCTGCGGTAGCGGTACAGCTACCCCTGAAGCCGCTGAGACTGAATCCGTGGCAGAGGAACCTGCCGCTGAAGAACCGACTGCCGATAGCGGTGGCGGTATTGTTGCTTCAGAAGCAACCTCAACCCCGGTCCCGTTAGTAGAAGGTTCAGCATATGGTGAAGCCCCGATGCTCGCCGAAATGGTCGCCGCGGGTGAACTTCCTCCCGTCGAAGAACGTCTGCCCCTTGCTGAGGACATTCAGGTCATCGAAGGTGTAGATGGCATCGGTGAATATGGTGGCGTTTGGCATGAAACCAGTTGGTGGCAAGGCATGGGCAACATCGAAATGACTGTCTATGATCCCCCCGTTCGCTGGAAACCCGATTACACCGGTTACGAACCCGGCTTGCTCCGCTCTTGGGAAATTTCCGATGATGGAACGACCCTGACCTGGAACTTCCGCCGTGGCATCAAATGGTCCGATGGCGTGGAATTCATCCCCTCTGTGGACATGGGCTACTGGTGGGAACTGGCGAACAACGATGAAGACAAAGACGTCACCGTTCCGTTTTGGGCACGCAACACCGATGGAACCCCGATGGAAGTTACGTTCGCTGATGACTACACCATGGTCATGACCTGGAACGAAGCCCACTACATCGCCAACTTCGTCGTCGCCCAGGGCTTCTGGGAATGGCTCCCAATGGAACGCCCCAAACACTTCCTGTCGCTTTCCGACCCCAATTACGATAGCACCAAAACCTATGACGACCTGCACAATGTTGTGTATGGTGGCGATTGGCTGATGAACGTTGCCAATTACCCCTGTCTGCATGCCTGGTGCCCGACCGAAGTCGTCTCTGGTGAATACACCGTCCTGACCCGGAATCCTTACTACTGGAAAGTAGACGCCGAAGGCAATCAACTGCCTTACATCGATCAGATTCACACCGCATTGATCACCGACAACCAGGCTCGTTTGCTGGAAGTCTCCCAGGGTAAATACGAAGCTACCTTCCGTGGCACCGATGACCCCACCAACATCCCCTTCCTGCTCGAACAGGCCGAAGCCAATGACTATTACCTTCTCGAAGGCGCGGTCAATGGCGCTGGTTCCTGGCCCGCCTGGAACATCAACATGAACTTCAACGATTGCGAGACCTACCCCGACACCTGCGAGGAAATCCGCACATTGTTGCAGAGTCAGGACTTCCGCCAAGGTCTTGCCTACTCCCTCAATCGCGAACGCCTGATCGACGTTGCGTGGGGCGGTATTGGTACCCCCACCGCCTTCACCATCAGCCCGCAGGCCTGGCACTTTGCTAGCGCTGAAGGACAGGCTGTGTATGAAGAATGGCGCGACACCTATAGCGAATATGATCCCGAAATGGCCGCCGCGAAATTCGACGCCGCTGGCTTTGTAGACGCCGATGGCGATGGCTGGCGCGATCTGCCCAGTGGTGCACCGTTCGTGCTGGTCATGGACCAGGGCGACTGGGGCGGTCAGGTCATCCCGGTTTTGTCGAACGAAGTGTATGCGAGCAACCTCAATGAAATGGGTGTTAATACCCTCATCAACGACCTCATTGGCCAGCCGGATTGGACCTTGCGTCACAAAGAAGGCTTGTTCATGATCCGCAACTCCCACGCTTCCGAACTCGACATCTGGACGTTCCCGGACTGGGTCTTCCCGCTTCGTGGAAGTGAAGCCCGTGCATGGCCGCTGGAAGGTCTGTACTTCGAAACCGGTGGCGCGGAAGGTTGGGAACCTCAACCCGAAACGACCTATGCCTATGAACTGCAAGAGCTGTATCGCCAAGGTATCGCTGAACCCGATATCGAAAAACGCCATCAGATCTTCTATCAAGCGGTCCGTATTCTGATTGATCACGGCCCCTTCATCATTGGTGGTTCTGGCGACCAACAAATGCCCGTTGTCGTGCGTAACGGCTTCCACGGCATCCCCGATCTTGTGATTCTCGGACCGTGGGCACCTGGTAGCCCTGGCAACCTCCACCCAGAACAATTCTGGATGGAAGCCAGTCTGCGTGACGATTAATTTTTCACATGTTTTGTGGCAGGTGTGTATGCACCTGCCACAAACTTAAAGCATATGGGCGGGAGACTGGTAATAAGTCTCCCGCCCCGTGTTTTAGGAAATTAGGCGTTTCCGTATTTAGTGAGACTAGTCCAAATTTTAAAGGGGCAGAGGTGTTTAACCCTAAGCCCCTTTAAAATTTGGATTTCCCTAAAGTCCGGCAAAGCCGAAAATTAATTCATCTGAGGCTACTTGTGAACCTGCTTGTGGAACAAATTTTATCTACTCTGTGGCGATTAAATGAATACACATGAAAACAGATGAATTTGTCTATCCTGTATAAGCAGAGAAGGAGAAAATGCGATGGGTTCGTTTATCATCCGGCGTGTGTTTTACGCCATCATTATGCTCTTTGTTGTCTCTTTCGTGAGCTTCATCATCATCAGTCTGCCATCTGGTGATTTTATGGACCAAAAGATCGCGGAATTGGAACAACGGGGAGACAGAAGCGCAACCATGCGCGTCGAAGAATACCGCGAACGTTATGGCCTGGATAAACCGATACTCACCCAATACTGGATCTGGATCTCGCATTTTGTTCAGGGTGATTTTGGGATATCCTTTGAATTTGAACGCCCTGTGCGAGAGTTAATTGGGCAACGGTTGGCTCTGTCCATCTTATTATCCTTAACGACGTTGACCTTCACCTGGGCAATTGCGATCCCGGTAGGGGTGTATTCTGCGGTGAACCAATATTCTATTGGGGATCAAGTCATCACCACGATAGCTTTCATCGGGCTAGGCGTCCCAGGCTTTTTGCTGGCATTGCTCATTTTGTATGTTGCCGTGGTGGTTCTTAAACAAGATGTTGTGGGGTTATTCTCTCAAGAATACGCGGATGCGCCCTGGAGTCTGGCAAAAGTATGGGATTTGCTGAAACATCTATGGGTCCCCGGTTTGATCGGGGCTGTCACCGGGACCGCGGGTACCATTCGCATTATGCGTGGAAATTTGTTGGACACCTTTGGTCAGGCATTCATTGAAGCCGCTCGCGCACGCGGGTTGAAGAATCAAACCGTGATTTGGCGTCATGCAGTGCGGATGGCGATCACGCCCCTGATTATCATTTTAGGGACGGAAGCCTTTCCAGGCATTTTGGCAGGGAACCTTTTAGTCGAGAGAGTTCTCAACTTGCCGACTATCGGCCCGTTATACATTGATGCCTTATTATCGCAAGACATGTTTATGGCGGGTACTGTACTTGTGCTGATCGTCTTTTTGCTTCTGGTCGGAAACCTGATCACTGATCTGGTTTTAGCCTGGATCGATCCACGTGTTCGGCTTGAATAAGGCCCTGTCTAATCTCGGAGGTTGAATCATGAGCGAAGCAGTTGCACTCCCTGGTGTAAAAAAGAAAGAAGAGAAACCGAAAATCAGCCAGAGTTATTGGAATCTGGTATGGTGGAAATTTCGCAAAAACCGTCTAGCAGTGATTGGCGCTATTATCCTGGCCATTTACTACATCACCTGTATCTTTTTTGCTGAGTTCTTTTCCCCTTACAGCAAAGAAATCGAAAGTGACTATATTGAAGCGAGACCTACCTTCTTCGAATTCTCAGATGAAACTGGGAAATTTTCTTTGCGTCCCTATGTATATGGTTTGAAGGAAGAAATTGATCTTGCCACCCGTTCCCGGGTTTTTCTCCTCGACGAGACGGTCAAATATCCGATCTACTTCTTTGTAAAAGCAGAACCTTATAAGCTCTTGGGCTTAGTCCCTACGGATATCCACCTGTTCGGGACTGACCCGGAAAACCCGGACGCGAAAGTTTTTCTGATGGGGACGGACAAACTTGGACGTGACCAATTTTCTCGGTTGTTATACGGCGGGCGCATTTCCCTGGCAATTGGGCTTTTCAGCGTGTTTGTCTTTCTCCTGGTTGGCGTGAGTTTAGGTGCCATTTCTGGTTATTATGGTGGGGTGACGGACATCATCGTGATGCGGACCACCGAATTTCTCTCAGCTTTTCCCCAAGAACCGCTTTTCCTGGCCCTGGGGGCGGCGGTTCCGGTAGATTGGCCTTCGCCCAGAGTGTTCTTCTTGGTGACAATCCTCCTCGCGCTAATCCAATGGGGTGGGTTGGCACGTCAGGTGCGTGGGTTGGTCCTCTCCGGACGAGAAGAACAGTATGTGCTCGCGGCCCGCAGTTTTGGAGCGAATGACCGGCGGATCATCTTCAACCACTTGATCCCTGCCACCATGAGTCATGTGATCGTGATCGCGACGCTGAAGATTCCCAACATGATTTTGCTTGAAACCGCCCTCAGCTTTCTCGGCTTGGGTCTCGTTCCCCCGACCGTCAGTTGGGGAACTTTGCTTCAAAACGGTAACACTGTGCGCGCGATCCGTTTTGCCCCACATTATTTATTTGTGGTTCCATTCATCATCTTTGCGATTCTTGCCTACAACATGTTAGGCGATGGTCTGCGAGATGCCATGGATCCTTACAGCAAATAACCGAGAGGAGAGAATATGATGACCGAAGTAAAACGTGACCCTTTGATAGTCGTCAAAGATTTACATGTGGATTTTGATGTGCGCGATGGAATCGTCCACGCCGTGGATGGTGCCGGTTTTACGATTTATCGCGGGCAAACTTTAGGAATCATTGGCGAAAGTGGCTGTGGAAAATCTATTACAGCCAAGGCCATTTTAAACATGATTCCTAAACGAGGAAAAATGTCGGGGGAGATCACCTTCTACGAAAAAACGAATACGGGAAATGGTGAAATCATCAACGAGATACGGATTGACCAAACCAAACCCGACAGCGAAACCATCCGCAAAATCCGCGGGGGGCACATCGCCATGATCTTCCAGGAACCGATGAGTTCCCTCACCCCAGTCTATACCTCCGGCTTCCACATTATGGAAGCGGTGTCCCTCCACCGCACCATCGGGGGACAGATGGGGGACAATATTAAGAAAAAACGTGGGGTTTCCGATGAAGAAGCGCGCACGATCTCCATTGACATGCTCCGTCGGGTAGGCATCCCGAACGCAGAAAAACGCGTAGACAGCTACCCCCACGAACTTAGCGGAGGCCAACGTCAGCGGGTGATGATTGCAATTGCGCTCTCCACCCATCCCGATCTCCTCATCGCCGACGAACCGACCACTGCGTTGGATGTCTCTATCGAAGCCCAGATTTTGGATTTGATGCGTGAACTCCAAGAAACTGCGAATATGGCGATCATGTTCATTACCCACAACCTGGGCGTGATCGCAGAAATCGCGGATGAAATCGTCGTCATGTACATGGGCAAAGAAGTCGAGCGTTCTACGACCATTGAAGTGTTCGAAAATCCCAAACATCCTTATACCAAAGCCTTACTAGGCTCCATTCCTCAAATTGGCGAGAAAAAAGACCACCTGGAAACCATCGAAGGCATGGTTCCAAGTCCTTTCAACCTCCCCTCCGGGTGTGTATTCCACCCGCGTTGTTCGGCTTTTATGCCGGGGAAATGTGATCTCATTGCCCCTAATTACGCCAAGGTTGAAGAATATCACTGGGCACGATGCCTGCTCTATGATGGCTGTTGGCCCGAAACTCCTGAAGCCCAGGCCCTCAAAAGTCAAGCCGTAGCGGATTGAGAAGGAAGGAAGACATGACTGATAAAGTAACGCCCAAAGATGACAAAGTCATTCTCGATGTCAGAGGGTTGAAAAAATATTTTCCAATCACCGGCGGCTTGATGCGAAAGGTGGTCGGCTACGTAAAAGCTGTGGACGATGTGAATTTTTATGTCCGCGAAGGTGAAACACTCGGGTTAGTTGGAGAAAGTGGGTGCGGCAAAACCACCGCCGGGCGCGCCATGCTCCGGCTATACGAACCCACCGATGGCAAGATCATGTTCAAATCCCGGGCCCTTTCATCCTCCGGAAAACCGGAATGGGTGAATATCCGCGAACTGGACAAAAACCAACTCAAAACCGTGCGGCAAGACATCTCCATGATTTTTCAGGACCCCATCGGGTCGCTGAACCCGCGCATGACGGTGTACGACATCATCACCGAACCCATGCTGATCCACAACAAGATCACGCCGGAGACGGAAGATTACGTGATCCGCCTGCTCGAACGCGTCGGGTTACGGGGAGAGCACGTGCGCCGTTACCCCCATGAATTCTCCGGCGGCCAGCGGCAACGGATCGGCATTGCGCGGTCCCTCGCCCTCAACCCCCAATTGATCATCTGCGACGAACCCGTCTCCGCGCTGGATGTCTCGGTGCAGGCGCAAACGCTCAACCTGATGAACGATTTGAAAGCGGATTTCAACCTGGCCTATATCTTTGTCGCCCACGACCTCAGCGTCGTTCAACACATTTCTGATCGCATCGCCGTCATGTATGTGGGCCGTGTCGCAGAAATCGCCAAATCCATCGAACTGTTCGATAGACCGCTTCATCCATATACAGAAGCCCTGATGTCCTCCGTGCCACGCCCCAACCCGCGGGCCAAAAAACAACGCATCATCATGGAAGGGGATGTGGCCGACCCAGGCAACCCCCCGCCAGGATGCTTATTCCACCCACGCTGTCGGTATGCGAAGGATCGGTGCAAAACGGAAATCCCCCAACTGCGTGAACTCCGCCCCGATCACTTTGTCTCCTGCCACTTCGCAGAAGAACTGGAACTTAAAGGGATCGCACAAATCGCTTGAAATCTGCGAGCGAGGTAACTGCTCGGGCTTAGAGAGGAAACTCCCCTTTTTTCGGGCTAACCTTTACCCTGGCTGAGTAGTTACCTTGAGAGTTTTATGAGGAGATAACAAAATGGCAAAACCTGATAATACAGATAAATTCCTGGCCCAAGTCCCCCTCTTCAAAGGGCTAAAGGATCGTCAACTCAAACAACTCGCGCACCGCTTCGTCGCGCGCAGTTACCACGCCCAAGACTATATTGTCTCCCAAGGCAAAGGGGGCGCGGGCATGTTCATCATTGTCTCCGGGCATGCAGAAGCCGTCTTAGAATCTTCAGACGGCGACAAAACCGTCGTCAACACCTTCGGCCCCAGTGAGTTTTTCGGCGAAATTGCCCTGCTGGACGACGGCCCCCGTACCGCATCCGTAATTGCCACCGAAGAAACCGAGTGTCTGATCTTAAGCCGCCCGGACTTTATCGCCATCATGGAAAACGATGCCGAAATGGGGGTGGTGATCGCCACAGAACTTGCAAACCGCATTAGGAAGTTAATCACCTCTTTCGGTAGCAAATGAGTTTCTAACCGTTTACGCGAAAAAACATGACATGTCCGCATGTCATGTTTTTTCGCGTAAAGCAGATGTTTTTTAATTAATCCTGCCATGTCCACCTCCCCCTACCAACCCATCCCCTACGTCAAAATCCAACACCCCGAATGGAGCAAAAACGCGACCATCTACCAGATCAACACCCGGCAATTTACGCCCGAAGGCACCTTCCGCGCCGCCGAAGTCCAACTCCCGCGCCTCAAAGACTTGGGGGTGGATATTGTCTGGCTCATGCCCATCCACGAAATCGGGCAAAAGAATCGCAAAGGCTCGCTCGGCAGTCCGTATGCGGTCAAAAATTATTACACCGTCAACCCCGAATTTGGCACATTGGACGATCTCAAACACTTCGTCAACACCGCTCACGCCCTCGGCATGTACGTCATTCTCGATTGGGTTGCCAACCACACCGCCTGGGACAACAACCTCGTGGACGAGCACCCTGAATGGTACCGTCGCAACTGGAAAGGCGACTATTGCCCCACCCCCTGGTGGAACTGGGATGACATCATCGAACTGGATTACCAACACGAACCCCTCCGCAAATACATGACCGACGCCCTCAAATACTGGGTCATGGAAGTGGACATTGACGGCTACCGGTGCGATGTAGCGGGGTACGTCCCTACCGATTTCTGGAACCAGGCCCGCAAAGAGCTTGACGCCCTCAAACCCGTTTTTATGCTCGCCGAATGGGAATCGAAAGACCTCCACGCCGAAGCCTTCGACATGACCTATGCCTGGAGTTGGAACGATGCCGTCCACAAGATCACGATGGGGCAGGCAGATTTGAACAGCCTGTTTATTTACTATTCCTGGAACGAAAAAGCCTTCCCGCAAGACATCATGCGGATGATGTTCGTAAGCAACCACGATAAAAACGCCTGGGAAGGTACCGAGTTCGAGCAATTTGGAGCCGGTTTGGAGGCGGCCATCGTCCTTTCGGTCGTTGGCGAAGGGTTACCGCTGATCTACAACGGGCAGGAAGCCGGAAATCCTCGCCGCCTCGCATTTTTTGAAAAAGACCCCATTGATTGGCGCGAACACCCCCTCGGAAATTTATACAAAAAACTTTTCGCCCTCAAACACGCGAACACCGCCCTCTGGAACGCACGCTGGGGCGCGCGCATGATCCACGTTCCCAATAGCGCCCCCACCGAAGTCTTTAGTTTCGTCCGTCAAAATGAACAGGACAAAGTTTTCGCCGTTCTCAACTTCTCAAACAACGTCCAAACGGTCACCTTTGAAGACCACCTCTATTACGGAAAACACACTGACTATTTCTCTGGGGAAACGGTTACACTATCCGCATCTACACAACTTATTCTCCAACCCTGGAGATATCAGATTTTTGTAAAATAACGTTTATCCCAACCCTCACAGAACCCCAACATGTCTCGAAAAACCTCCCTCTTCCTTCTCCTGTCCGCCCTCGCCCTGACCCTCCTCATCGTCGCCTGCACAGCCGCCCCACCCGAAGAAAACAACATCCCAGAGCAAATCTTCACCTCCTACGAAACCAGCGCCTTTGCGCTCCAACTCCCCGAAAATTACATAGGAGCCGAGCCGAATTCCCCCGGCCTCAACGTCGTGATCAACTGGTTAACTAGCAACGGATATGACGCTCAGGGGTTTTCAAATTTTGTTCAGGCCAACATGGCTGAAATCGCATATGTAGGCATCAGCACCGAAGTATCGATCACCAACCTGATCTCTTACTTCACCATTGCCGGTGGAGAGAGACCCGAAGGCTTTTCGGTGGACGACTTTGAAAAAAACTACAGCGAAACCGCCAGGTCAGAAGTCTTTATCAGCCGTGAACAAAAAGAATTAGGCGGTAAAACCGTTGATGTCCTTCTCTATGAGTTTTCTCAAGAGACGACCAGTTATATGAACAGTTTCTATTTCATTGACAATTCAGCCGAAAGCCAGCTCTGGAAATTTGAATTCGTTGCCCCCAAATTGGATTACGATGAAAAAGTTGCGGAGTTTGAACAGATCGTTGCCGATTTCAAACCAAGAACTGGTCAATAAATCGCGCACAGGAGCCAAATCATGACTGAAAATCCCGCACTTTACAACCAACTGGACCCCGCCACAGAAGCCCGCGTCGCCTCCCTGTTGGCCCAAATGACCCTTACCGAAAAAATCGGCCAGCTGGTGCAAAACAACCCTTACGGCCAATTTGACTTTGCCGACTACCTCGCAAAAAAACAGCAAGCCGAAGAAGCCGGTTTACCCTTTGTCTATCCCCCGAACCTGCGCGAAGACCTGGCAGACATCCTCCGCACCGGACGTATCGGCTCCTTTCTCAACGTCATGGACCCCGCGGTGATCAACCACTGCCAACGCCTTGCCGTCGAAGAATCACGCCTGCACATCCCCCTCCTCTTCGGAGGAGATGTCATTCACGGCTTCCGTACCGTTTTCCCCATCCCCCTCGCGGAATCTTGCACTTGGAATCCTACCCTGCTCGAAAAAGCCTCCCGCGTCGCCGCCGAAGAAGCTTCTGCCTCCGGCATTGATTGGATTTTCGCCCCGATGGTGGACGTAGCGCGCGACCCGCGCTGGGGCCGCATCGCCGAAGGCGCGGGGGAAGACCCCTTCGTCGGCATGGCCATGGCGCGTGCCCGTGTGCGCGGCTTTCAGGCCACCAACCTGACGAGTGGCCGCCGCATCGCCGCGTGCCCCAAACACTACGTCGGCTACGGCGCGGCAGAAGCCGGACGCGACTACAACACCACCGACTTCTCCGAACGCTCCCTGCGCGACATCTACCTCCCCCCCTTCAAAGCCGCCTTCGACGCGGGCGCAGGCACCGTCATGAGTGCCTTCAACGAAATCAGTGGCCTCCCCGCCACCGCCAACCCCCTCATTCTCCGCACCATCCTCCGCGACGAATGGGATTGGCCGGGCATCGTGTTAAGCGATTACGATGCCGTACGAGAACTGATTCCCCACGGCCTCGCCACAGATATGAAAGACGCCGCCCGCCAAAGCATCCTCGCCGGACTGGATATGGAAATGGTCAGCGAAGGCTACACGAAATATCTCGAAGAACTGATTTCCGCGGGGGAGGTGCCCCAGTCCGTGGTGGATGACGCCGTCCGCCGCGTCCTCCGCCTGAAAATCCGTCTCGGCCTATTTGAAAACCCCTACCTGGACGAATCCCTTCCCGAACGCATCCACCTCCAAGAAGATTTCCGTGCCCTTGCGTTGGAAGTGGCCCAAGAGTCCATGGTTCTCCTCAAAAACGAAAACAACGCGTTGTCACCAACGACCCTCCCCCTCTCCCTCCAAACCCGGATCGCCGTCATCGGCCCCCTCGCGGTTAACCGTGCTGATCTGCTCGGGTGTTGGGCGTTGGTCAACCACCCCGAAGACGTGGAAACCGTCCTCGAAGGGTTAGGCCATTACCTGAAAGCGGACGCGATGACCTACACCCGCGGGTGCCCGATCAGCGCCGACGATACGAGCGGTATCCCCGCCGCAGTCGCCGCCGCGCAGGAAGCGGACGTGGTCGTCCTGGTGTTGGGAGAGAGCGCCGACATGAGCGGGGAAGGGCACTCACGCGTGCAGTTGGGCTTGCCCGGACGCCAGCAAGACCTGGTGGATGCGGTAGCCGCGACCGGCAAGCCGCTCGTGTGTGTGTTGATGAGCGGACGTCCGCTTGTAATTCCCCGGCTGGCGGGGCAGGTGAACGCGTTGCTGGCCGCGTGGCATGGGGGCATCCGCGCGGGGCGGGCGATTGCAGATATTTTGTTCGGGGCGGTGAATCCTTCGGGCAAGTTGACGGCCAGTTGGCCGCGGGCGGAAGGGCAAATCCCCGTGTATTACGCCCACAAAAGCACAGGCCGCCCCTCTGCGGAGGCCGGGACGAAACAATTCGCGGAGGCGTTCAAATCGGTGTTTTTGGATGCGCCGAATTCGCCGTTGTTCCCGTTTGGGTTTGGGTTGAGTTATACGACGTTTAGGTATGCGGGCTTGCAGATTGAAAACCCGACGCTCGGCCTGGATGACACGCTGATCGTGTCGGCGAGGGTGACGAACAACGGGGACCGCGCGGGGGCGGAGGTGGTGCAGTTGTATGTGCGGGATTTGGTGGGGAGTGTGACCCGCCCGGTGAAGGAGTTGAAGGGGTTTCAGAAGATCAGCCTGCAACCGGGGGAGGCGCAGGTGGTCCGGTTCGAGGTTCCCGTGCGGGAGTTGGGGTTCACCGGGCGGAATATGGGGTATACGGTGGAGCCAGGGGCGTTTAAGGTGTGGGTGGGGACGGATGCGACCGGGGGGTTGGAAGGGGAGTTTGTAATCGGTTAATTTCATCAGAATAACGTATGACGGAGAATCCCCGAAAAAAAAGGAGGGATGGGAGGCTATACAGCCTCCCATCCCTCCTTTTTTTCGGAATGCCCTACTCTGGGCTGAGTAGTTACGAAGATTCTCAGTTATCAGGTTGTGTTAGGGGGCCAGGGTAAGTCACTTGCAATGAAACAGGTGGTCTTGTGAAAGGTCGCCTGTTTTGTGTTTACTATTCACTTGGATTGGGCAAATCCCATAATCTAATCGGATTATTCCAGCCTCCTGCAATCGCCAATTTTGTAACATCAGGGCTGAACGCAACTCTCCTGGCCGCACCTTTTGTAAAATTTAATAGTTTTCCAGTTTCGATTTCACAAACCATAACAATCGGATTACCGCCCACAAAAGCTATCTGTTTATTATCTGAACTAATATCAAAATCTAACAGCCAGTTCGAGTAATTGCCAAAAGTGTGCAGAAGTTTTTTTTCTTCAATATCCCATATTCGCAAGTAACCACCATCAGACGCAACTAGGTATAAACCATTTTGGCTAAAACGGACTTGATCGATGCGAGTAAAGCTTTCTTCGGATAATTCAAACATAGGCTGATAATTTTCAAGCGAAAGAACCAAAATACGGCCATGCGTATTAGCTCCTAATGCCAAAGATTTACCATCGAAGCTAAATGCTGATGACGAATAGTCAGGGAATGATCTAAGAATTTGTCCGGTCGTTATATCTAATAATTCGATTGAGGAATACCCATGATTGATTGCAATTATTTTTTCATCAAGGCTAAAAGAAATACTCGTTATACCTTCCATTTCTCCTCGTTCGATTGCAATTACTTTGCTGAAGTTTTTCGTTTCCCAGATAATTAAATTTGCTTCTCTTGCTCCTCCTCCTGCTGCAAGATAACCACCACTGGGGCTGAAGGCTAAAGAAGATGTAAAAAATCCGCTATCCAAGGTATTTTGGACTGTATTTTCGCGAATGTTCCAGTAGTAAATAGATGATCCTTCCCCCCAGGCCAAAAATTTCCCATCTGGACTATAAGCTAAGCTATACACTTCGAAATCCTTCGATGTAGGTATTTTGGTCATACCTGGTTTTATTTCGGCCGCGCTGATACCTGATATAGAAATCGCTCCTATTCCCTTCCGGTCAGGAGGAGGAAATAAACAGGTACCAAAATCAGTATATTCAGGAAATGGTGTCTCGGTAACTACCCGGTTTTGGGGTAAATCTTGTCCGGGGGTCTCTCTATAAATATCAAAAGGATAAGGATTTGGTGGCGAAGATTTAGGCGGATAAGGATAAGCGGTAGATACTTGATCAACGTTCCCATTTGATAGCATAGTTGGTGTGACTGTTACATTGGTTGCAACTGTCTGCGTAGATTCAACGGGAGTATCTAATTCTGACGAAGATGGTGAGCGAGAGCGATTACACGCTGTAATAAAAACCAAAAAAGCAACCGCAATAAATAATTTTTTTTTCATAAAACAGTTCCAGTATGTAGCCCAATTTCCCACTTAATTGTACCCATATTCCTCTTTTCATCCAAATATTCAAAAATCGTCACGCGCCTTCAGACACTGAAAGGTATCCTGGTGACAATGAAACAGGCGGTCTCGTGAGAGGCCGTCTGTTTGTGTTTAATGAGTGTGTAATCATGGCTAGAGAGGCGCATCCGTGCGGTATTGACGGGCGATGATTTCATACAGAACATCCACATCCACATCATCCAATTTATTGATGTAGAGACAGGACACCGATTTTTTATGCTTGCCGAGTTTGGCGTAGAGTTCTTCTGCGCCTTCGAACTGGTCGCCCACGTAGAAGGTCATGGATGCTTTGCGGGGGGAAAAAGCGGCGGCGGGCATATCTCCCTCACGCCCGGTTTCATAGACATAGTGAAGTGAGCCAAAACCGATAATCGAAGGCCCCCACATCACGGGAGGCAGGCCAGTCACGTCCTGATAGATCTTCAGGGCGGTCAGGGCATCGGTACGACGACGCGGGTTTTCAATTTTGGCGAGGAAGTCATCCACAGAGGCGGAGGTGGGTTGGGTCTTGTTTTCAGCCATTTCAGTCTCCTTGTTGGGAATCGTCTATTTCAAGAAAAGGTGGTTAACCCATCTCGCGCATTGCACAGCTTACTCCCTTGGATCACGAAGCACCCAATTATGCGAGACGTAGGGTTCACTACAGAGATTCCGGTTAAAGCAACACGGACGCCTCATGCCTTTGTTGAGTTTGTCGAGGGCAACTTCAATATGCTTTTGCCTGGTCTCCGGGGTTTTGACCGCGCGAATCCAGCGAATCCAATCCCACCGGGCAAGTGGCGTGATCTCCTGCCATACCGCCTCAGCTTCGGGGGAAGTTGCCAGAGCTTGTTTGACATCGTCGGGAACTTCCGGATCGATCCATTCTTTGGACGGTTCAAGCGAAACCTGTACCGTATCGCCTACCTTTGCGGAAGCCGCATCAAGCACCGTGTCGTCGGGTCGAAACCAGTGACTCGGTTGTTGCCCTGGTCCATACTTCCCATCCGGTTCAAGCACGGCCTTGAACGGAACCTCGTTGATCGTTCCTACAACCATCGTCATCCCTCGTGACGGAAGTTTTGCAGAGGCATCTTCAGGGAGTCTGAGAAGAGTCCAAGAGCCGAGCTGAAATAGTTTCGTTTCAAAATGGATGGTCAACATTATTCCTTGCTCCTTCCGACATGATGCACTGCTCAATACGGTGTTACAGTGCTTTGTGTTCGGGTTGAAATTGTACCAGATCAAGCGAGAGCGTTCTTTTGGGGGGTGTAGTGGTCACCCCCGGTGGCCGTTGGGAATGTTTTTCAAACCTTCACACGAGCCAAATCACTTAAAGGTGCGCCTTGAGATTTCAGACACTTTCTCGGGGATCAAGAGTAAAAAAACCACCGGGTAAACTTCATAAAAAACTCGAAACTCAAAGGGAAACCCAAATAGAAAGAAGAGGAGCACAAGGGGGACGATCATCATAAGCGCTTGTCGCAAAAATAAAGGTTTTTGGCTCCATCCTCTGGCAATGGGTAAAAATATCAAGCTAAACAGGATGATCGTGAGCACAATCAACACCGGGAACTGTTTGTAGACCCACCAGTACGAGACAGCGACCGTGCCAGGGTTTTGAGAAAAATTCAGGAATAGGAATAATTTGATCGTGCCGTAAATCAACAGTTGGAGAACCCCAAGCTGAATAAACTTCTTTCTTTCCAGGCGGGGATAATACACCAACGTGTAGGGGATGAGCAAAATGATGCTTGTTTCTTTGTTGAACGTCGCAAGGGTAAAGAGGCTGAAGTAAAGCACCCAATCACGAAACAATTTCGGCTTATTGTCCTTTGTCGGTACCAATGAGTATAAAGCCCATGAAAAAAGGAACAGGCTTGGAAAATCATACACATAGGCATAGGAAAAAAAAGCCATGAGGGAAATGGGATACAGTAAACTCAACCAACAAATAGCCTTCGGGGAATATTCCAAACGCACCATGAGGCGTTGGAACAGAAAGACCGCCCCACATAACGACACAAACATCAAAATGAGCGCAAACCAGGCGGCGGATTTTCCAACGCTATCATTGCCCGCTAATTGGGCGATGGGAAGATCAAGAGCAGAAATATTCAGCCCCGAAAACATATTTTCGGGAAATAGAGCGACTAAAATGTTGATAATGCCCGGAATTAAAACTCGATACTGAAAAGGAAGAGAAGCCGTCCCCTCGATCATATCTAAGAGAGCCGCCTCCTGGTTGATGCCAATCTTACTGACATGGAGATACACAAAAAACTCACCCAAACAGATACCAAAAAGGGCGAACGTATGGAAAATCCGTTTTACTCCTATCCAATCATTCTTCATACAATTTGCCCCCTCCACCAGGATCAGATACCCGAGCGATATCCAACCTCACCCGCTCTACCCCCTCTGACGTGTATCGATTCTCCCCATCCACCCACACCCGAAACCCCCTCTCCCCATACCGCGCGCCCGTCCGATCCCAAACAATCGTCACCAAATGCCCGTGGTATCCCACCCCATCCAGACAAAAATAATCCCACGTCTCCGGGAAGAGCGGGCTGATCTCCAACACATCATCCGGCCTCGGCACAATGCCCGCGAGGCCGGTGATGACAAGATCGGCAAACGTCGAATGATTGTAATGTTCCGAGCCGGACATCTCCCGGACAAACGGGGCACAGAGGCAAACCTCGGAGGGGGTCATGGGGATTCCTTTCATTAGATTTGCACGACACAAAACAGATTCCCATCCGGGTCTTCCAGCACCACGTAATCGGCCTCCGGTTCATATCGCCAGGGATAAGGTTTTGCACCAAGTTGAACCAATCGTTCCACCTCTTCCTCCTGATTTTCCGCATACAGGTCAAAATGGAACCAACTTCTTTTCCCCGTGCGTTTGACAGGCGACTGATCAAGCGAAATATTGACCCCAATGCCCGCAGGATCGCACAAAATCACAAACCCACCACTCGGAGGCCGGACAGGCACATACCCCAGCGCCGCCTGCCAAAAGGCCGTCATTTTTTCGAATTCAAAACAACGGATAACAACGGAGCCTATTTTCATGGGGCAATTGTAATGCGAGATGAGATGACTGGATTGTATTTTTATAAATTCCCTCCTTGTAAAACACAAAAGCCACGAAAGCAAATACTACTGCGGATGAAGAAAAGAACGGATTTTTTCTGCGAAAATCTAGGTTTTCTTATCTACCTTCTTCCAAATCCGTTTATTCCATATCCGTTGTAGACCTGAGTAATTATTTTTCCTCAAAAATTTCCGGAGGAAACGAAACATCCAACGGAATAAACCGTTTGACAAAAGCCTCCACCTCATGCCAATGAATGAAGGCTTTTTCCTCGTTGCTTTGAATATGTCGAATACTCCCACGAACAGCGGGCGTCTCCGACACAGTGGAATGAACAAAACGGATGACAAAAGAGTCGATTTCAGGAGTGGGTTCGGTCATATCACGGCCTCGGTTTTAGGATAGCAGAGAGCCGGTACAGAGAGGTTACACCCCCCGCAATGGTCAGGCTTCGCGATGAAACTCCCCGCTATTTTGCAGAAAGCGTCCGGTACAACTGCTGGGTTTCCGCAGAAGGCGGTACCTCCAACTCCTCTCGCAACGCCTCCACACACCGATGATATGTCCGCGCCGCCTGCCCATGATCCCCCAGGCGAACATAAGCCTGCATCAGATGTTGGTACGCCCGTTCCCAACACCGGTCCTCCCCCAGAATTCGATGCGCCAATGTGATCGTTTCCTCGAGGCGCCCAGTTTGCAAATACAACTCACACAGACGATCCGCCGCTTGCAGGAAAAGCACCGCGAGATGCTCGCGTTTCCCCGCCGCCCAGGTTTCGTAACGCGCATCGGGAATGTATTCCCCCTGATAGAGGGCTAATGCCTCTTCAAACCGAGAAACGGCCCGCGCGGGTTGAGTCGCGCACAGCCCCTCCCCCTCCCGCACGAGTTGGGCAAATTCCCGCGCATCCAGCCAGAGATCAGCCCCCGGACGAAGCGCGTACACCGTCCCCTCCCGCAAAATAAACGCCGAGTCCGCGCCGGGCGGACGATGGGGTTCGAGTACCTTGTACAACGTGTTCAGGGCAACTTTAAAATTCCGTTGCGCGGCCTCAGGTTCCACCCCCGCCCAAAGATGCTCAAAAATTTGCTCCCGATCAAGCGGCGCATCAAAATGCGTTAACAACAACTGCCACAATTGCCGCGCCGACGCCCTCAGCCACGCAGGCCCTGGAATTTGCTGTGCCCCCAACCACGTTTGAAACGAGCCGAGCGTGACCATCCGCAATTGGTAGCCAGGATGCAGAGAAGTATCCGGCAACCCCAAAGCCTGTAAAAGATGATCCACGTAATGGGATTCCCACCCCTTGTTACGGGCAAGAATCAGCAGAGGGGTTAAGGCCCGTTCATCCGGCACCGCAAGCAATGTGGGGCGGGTGAACAGAAAATCATACCCATGCAATTGACATGATTTCAACACCCCGGGCAGGGTTTGCGCGACCCGATCATGCCCCCCCTGCCGAAACCACGCCAGGCACAACATCAACTCCGAAACCACCGCCCCAAACGTATCACTACATTCCTCAAACCCCCGACGTGCACGATTGAGCCAATCCTCCGCGGGTTCGTACCGGGCGGCGAACAACAAACTGTTCCCCATCGCAAGCCGGGTAAGGGACACAATCCACTCATCCCCGGCCTGGGACGCGATCTCGATCCCTTTCTGGGCGGCATCTTGCGCGTTTGCCAGGTCCCCCTTGTATCCATACGCACGGCACATCCCCCAGTACGCTTCCACACACAAACGGGGCACCGCCAACGTATTGCTGAGTTCAATCGTTTTCTCGAACGCCGCGCGAGCCTCCGCATACCGATGATCCCCCAACAACATCAGCGCGTGCCCCTGCCGCATATGCCCCACTGCGGTGATGAACGGCGAACTTAAATCCGTCCCGCGCTGAGTCCCTTCGAGGGCGGTCCGATAGGCCGGGTCCGATTCCCCGCGGAAGGCGTAAAGAATGGAAAGCAGAAGTTGCGTCTCGCGGTGGGCGCGCGGGGTTTGGATCGGTGATTCCCGTTCGATTTCCGCCTGAACTTCCAGTTTTTGGATCGCTTCGGTCAGTCGTCCGGTGCGTAACAGCACGCGGTACAACAACTGGTTATCCGAGGGGCCTTCGAGAAGCAGGGCTTGCGCTTGTTGGCGGAGGCGTTCGGCTTCGAGTGGTTTCCCGGCGTTGAGTTTGTTTTCAGCCAACAGTTCAAACAAACGCACCTGCGCTTCCCGATTGGCAGTGCCATCACTGAGCCGGAGCGATTGTTGGAGCAGTTCTTCCGCGCGCGTGGGGTTGACCGTGTCCAGATACACCCGCGCCTGCCCACGCAGGGCGCGGCTAACCCCATCTAATTGTCCATTTTCGCGCCACAACGCTTCCGCCTGCTGATACCACCCCAACGCCTCCTGAAACCGACTCCGCAAACGCGCCAGATCAGCCAGATAAAACAGCAAAGTTGGATATTGGGAAAGGGTCGTGGGCGGCAACGCGTCGAGGTAGGAAGCGAGCGTATCGAGACGCCCGGTCGAAAGCAGTTGGTTGCCATAATCCACCAGCAAACGGGCGGACTCCGTCGGGTTTTCCGCTCGGAGAAAATGGTACACAGCAGAGGCATAATCCCCTTGCGCCATAAAATACTCCCCTGCCAGGGTGTGCCATTCCCTGCGTTCGGCCTCGGTAGATTGTTGGCGCAGGAACCGATGAAAAATGAAGTGGTATCGCAGATGATGGGTTTCGTCCCCCGGGTTTTCCACATCCACGATAAAAAATTCCTGGCGACGCAAATAAGTGATGACAGACGCACTATCGGTGGTTTTCAAGATGGCATTGCACGCATCGGGAGTCAGTTCCCGAAGCACCGACGTTGACCGCAAAAAACGTTGCACATCATCCGGTTGCAGAGCCAGCACATCCTGCGCCAACATCTCAAACAGACTTTCCAGCGGTTTATCTTGCCGGGACAGTTCCTCAGAAATGGACGTGATGCTCCCACTTCGCAGGCTTTGCCAGATCAGTTGCAAAGTAATCGCCCAGCCCTCGGTTGCGGTGTAAAGAATCCCCGCTTCTTCCTCGGTCAGCTCATAATGGTAGTGCTGTTCAAACAGGGCGGCGATTTCTTCCTGGGTGAACGCAAGCGAAGATTGATCGTCAGCACCTCCCCGCGCATCCGCCAGCGGGAGAGATTGGGCAGGGTGATGAACAACCGCGAAGAGAGCAAAATATGAAAACCAGGAGGAGCCAGGCTGATGATCTGATCCAGCACATGGGCGATTTCGGTGTTCTCGATGACGAGATGAACATCGTCAATGACCAGCAAAGTAGGCGTACTCTGTCCGCTGATCGCATTCAGATATTCGTAGATCACCGCCCGCAGAGGGAACGGATCACGCGTCGCATCCCACGACTCCAGCATCGGAATCGGAAGCCCCTGCACCCCAGGCAAACCGCGGGTCGCATGACACAGATGAAGCAAAAAAACGATCAGATCATTGTCCTCCCGCGCCACCTGATACCAGATCAGCGGGCGCTGGTTCGCGGCCAGCGTCGCCAAGGCCGTACTTTTTCCGTACCCCGCCCCAGCCTGGAGAATCGTCAGGCGATGATTCAAGGCTTCACGAAGCAAAGTTTCCACGCGCGTGCGCGCAAGCGTCCGTGCAGTGAGCGAGGGCGGGGTGATTTTCGTTTGCAAAATAGGGTACGCAGGCATAAGCGTATTGTACCTTCGTGTTACAAAAACGCCCGGCCTGAGTTTCAGGCCGGGCGTTTTTTTGTCTTTCTTATGGCCCCGGTGTGTAATAAGTCACAATCGGCAAATATATCCGATAATCCGTCACCCCCACCACCTGCACCACGAACGGCCCCTTCCCCACCGCGTTCCCCGCCGCGTCCCACGCTTCCACGTTCAAGATATACGTCCCGGTCGCGGCAAACTCCGGCGCGAACGTCCAATTTCCAGCGGCGGTTGCCACGGTCGTGAACGTCACGCTTCCGTCGGGGTGCGTCATCCGCACGAGCACCGCGTCCACATCCCCGCCGTCGGAGACGGAACCGGTCAACAGTGGTTCGCCATTTTGATCGGGCAAGATCACGATCGGGTGGAGCAACGTCGCGGTCAGCGCGGGCGGAACCATGTCCACCTCAAACGTCCGTTGGAACGGGGCCGAACGGTTGCCCGCCCCGTCAATCCCGTACAACCGCAGGGTGAACGTCGTCCCATCCCCGTCCAGCAACAGGTTCACCACCCAATCGCCCGTCGGTGCGTCGCCGGGAGCCACGTTTGCGCGGTTGCAAACGGGCGTGGGGACACTGCCTTCCGTCAGGCACACCTCAAACGCGGTGGCCTGCTGATCGTCCACCACCTGCCCAAAGATCAACGCCTCGTCCGGGGTGAACAGGCCATCGGCCAGGGCGGCGTCAAAGCTGGGGTCAACGGTCAGCGTTGGAGCGGTGTCATCCACCGCGAGGGTGAGGAAGTCCGTGAACGCGCTCTCGTTCCCAAACAGATCGGTAGCGCTCACCCGGATTTGCATCCCTGCCAGGCCAGTGAGGGTGCCGGGGTTCCAGGCACACGCCCACGTCCCGTCGAACGGCGTCGGATCGGGGCAGGTGATGAGCGTGGTCGGGCCAGCGGTCAGGGGTTGGAATTCCAGCGTGACGAAGGCGATCCCGGAAGGATCAGCCGCCAGACCGGACACCGTTTGCGTGAAGGGGCGAGCGTAATCGAGCGGGTCGAGGATGACGACCCCGGTCGGGGCGGCGTTGTCCAAATCGTGCTGAATCCACGCCCAATCGTGGTCGCCGTGCCCCGCATCGGAGATCGTCGCCCGCACCTCGCCGGACACCCCGTTCCCCGCGTTCACCGTCCCCGTCACAGTCACCTCGCCACTTTCCCCAGGCCCGAGGTCGCCAATGGTCACGCTCGAGTTCGACAGGCTGATCGCCCCAAAATCTTCCAGCGAGACGACCACGTTTTCCGCCGTGGCCGGCCCCGCGTTCGTGTACCGGATCACGTAGGTGATCGTCTGCCCATCGCCGACCGGAGGCTGGTCGAGCGGGATGGGCAGGGGCAGGTCAATCTGCCCGTCGAGGTTCGCATCCAGCCGCGCGCCGGGGGATAGCAGGTCGAGCAGGTCACTGCTCAAGAACCCGATCCCCACGCCCGCCGGATTGGAGGCGATGGTGATTTGTAAATCGGTATCCGCAAACTGCCCGGCATTGGGTTCGATGCCCGCGCCCAGCCCGCCCCATTCGGCGGAAAGGGTGAGTGTGTAAGAAGACAGGTCGCGGCCCGCGGCCAGGGCGTTGATCACGCGCGGGCTGTTGAGCGGATTCTTGTCCGGCGCGGCGGCCCACAGATTGAGCGTGTCTTCTTCACTGGCAACGGCGACGAGTTTGACCGGGTCGCCGGAGGTCAGGCCGAGCAGGCTGAATGGCAAACGCAAGTCCGCCACGAGCGGGGACACGCCGGATTGGAACCGGAATTCGTCCGAGGTCAGCGCCGTGACCAACGTCCAATCATTGCCGCTCGCTGTGTACAACCCGGCGGTTTGATCGTCTTCGACCCAGATCAGGAAGTTGGCGGTCATCCCGGTGGGCAGGTTAATGCTTGCGGGCGGGGTGTAGGGGTTGAAGAGGCTATCCGCGCCACCGGAGGCCGTGTCGAGGTAGATGAACAGGTCGCCGTCGGAGTTCCAGTCTGCGCCCACCCAACTCATGCGGAGGGTGTCGGCGTCCCAACTGGCGTAGAAGTTCTGCACCACGCCGAGCGCGGACGCTCCGAGCGGCCCATTGGCAATGTCTTTGTCCGCGCCCAACTGCGTCGCGCCGCTGAATTGCCAACCGTGATAATCGAAATCATCCACCAGATCGGGCGTGGTCGGGCCGTCCACGTAGAACGGGCCAGCGGTGAAGGCCGTGCGGTTGCCGTACACGTCGAGGGCGATCAGGTGGGCGTACCGGACTTCGGCCTCGCCCAGGGTTTGCACGTGTTGGAGCGTGGCGTTCGGCGGGTAGAAGGTGAGCGCGGACAGCGTGGGGGTGATGTCCGTCGTCCAGCCCGCGTAGTACCCCGCCACCCCGCCGCCGTCGGTGAACGGTTGCCAGGAGATGGTCAGGGTGGGGTTGGCCTCGTAAATCGTTTGGGTGGGCGTGATCGGGTCGCCGTTGTGGGTCAGGGTGATGCCGTCGGTGTTCGGGGAACCGCCGGGTTGGGGCGGGGCCACGTCCACCGTGACGGATTCGGTCACCTGCGCGGATTGCCCACCCGGATCGGTCGCGAGCACCGTCACGGGCACGGTCAGGCCATCCATCGCCCCGACGAGCCAGGGCAGAGACCAGCCCCCGCCGTTTACGTTCGCGATCTGCATCCCGCCCCCGTTCACGTTGACGTACACCTGCGCGATGCCCAGCCCATCGGACGCGCTCCCGGTCAGGGCGATCTGGTTCGTGCCGATCAGGTGGGTGGTGGTGTACACGGTCGGGGATAGGCTGACCGATGGCAGACCGGTATCCACCACGACGCGGATCGGGTGGGTGTCCGTTTGCACGCGCCCCGCCCAATCGCTGGCGACGGAGACGAGCATAAACTCACCTTCCGCGCCGGGCGTCCAGGGGGTTGTCCACGTCGTTTCGGTGATGGTGTCCTGCGGGAAGGTGGTGATGCCGATCACATTACCGTCCACGGTCAGGGTGATGGTTTGCAGAAAATCGAGGGCGAACGCGCCGACTTCGACGTTCAGCGTGCCGGTGTTGGCGATCAGGGCATCGTCCGCAGGCGTTTGCACCGCACTGTCGAGGACGGGGTTGCCGTGCCCGGGCGGGTTGGGGCCTTTGGGCGGGATCGGGGTCGGCGCGGTGTTGTCGAGGTGGACGTTGTACGTGGTCAGGCACGTCGCCAGGCCGGAGATATTCGTCACGCGGAGGAAGTAACGTCCGTTCGCGGGCGGGTCGAAGGTGAGTTGGCTGTGTGCTTGGCCGCCAAAATCATCGTTAGAGGCGAGCAGAGTCGTGCCGTTCGTGTCGAACAGTTCGAGAACGGTGTCCGCGTCGGGTTCCTGGATGCGGGTGTAGAGGGTGTAGAAAAAGCCCACCTGTGCGTCGAAGAACAGCCAATCCTGGTCGCTGACCGTGTGGAAATTGTGATTCACACTTGGGCCAGATTCCAGCCCGATCTCGGTCGCGGTGGTGAAGGCGTCATCCGGCTCGAACGCGTCGGGGGACACCACACACGCGGGGGTGGCGGTCGGGGTGAGCGTGGGCGGCAGGGTGGGCGTCGGGGTCGGGGGAATGGGCGGGAAGGCGAGGGCGATGTGGCGGGGTTCGTCTGAGAGGTTCCCGACAACGGTGCTCACCGTGCCCGTGCCGTCGAGCAGGGTGCCTTGTATCTCGTAGGTGGTGTTTGGGAACACGCCCAACGCGGCAGGCCAGTACATCTGCAATGAGGTCAGATCGAGCGCGATGCCGTAGGGGATCATGTCCGGGATTTCGACCATCGTCCGCAGACAGTTGGCGATGACACTGCACCCCAGATCGGCGCGGCGCACCCGCCCGTTGAAGTTGAAGCCTTCCCGATCCGTCCAAAACAGCCACGCGTGGGCCTCGTCCACTGCCAACCCGGTCACGAAATCCCCAACGATGGGCGGGTTGTTCGTGCCGTCGTCAAACAGGATCAGTTCCACGTTTGCGCCATCGTTCAGGTTGGCGCGGAACAGGCGTTTTTCGGGGTAGTTCAACTCGTCGAACCAGTAGATTTTGTTGCGAGGTCGGTCAAGCGCGAGGTAGGAGGGCGAATCGAGACCGGAGATCAGCACCGTCGGGTTCGTGCCGTCGAGATTCGCACGGGTGATCAGCCCGGTTCCGGCGGAGAACTGGCCGCCCGTCCAATACAGGAACCCGCCTTCGGGGTCGAGCGTAATCCGGTCAATGGGGTCGGTGCTGGAAATCAGCGTCTCGACGTTGGAGCCGTCCAGGTTTGCCCGTTTGATGACAGAGGCCGCATCTAATTCGAGCCAGTAGATTTTATTGTGCAGGGAATCGAGCGCGAGCGAGGCCGCGCCAAACACTGTCGGAGCGACGTTCGACACGCACGAGCCATCGGCACAGCCCGAACTCGGCGCGCGTTGCAGGGTGCCAAACACGCCCCAGTAGAGGTTATCCGCGGCGGGCGGGCCACCGGGGGTGGACGTGGGGAGCGGTTGCGGCGTGGTCGTCGGCGTGGGGGTGTTCGTCGGTGGGAGCGGGGTCGGCGTCGTGGTCGGGGAGGGGGTATTCGTTGGGGTGGGAGTGGCCGTCGGCGGTTGGATGGGTTCGTACACCTGCACGAGCGTCTCACCCAGTCCGCCGGAACTGATCCCGTTCAACCCGGTAACAACGGTTTCGGAGCCGGTTCCGTCCAGGTTGGCGCGGAACAGCGTGTCGCCTTCCGCCCAGTACAGTTTGCCAGCGGCGGCGTCCACCACCAGCCCTTCGGAGGGGTGAGCCAACGGGAGGGCGATGTTTTCCAGGCCGGAGCCATCGGGGGCGCTCCGTTGGAGGGTTTGTTCGATGGGATTGATCCAGTACACCCGTTCGGCGTAGGGATCGAGCGCGAGGTTGAACACCCACACGTCCGAGAGCAGGGATTCGGCGTTCGAGCCGTCGAGGTTCGCCCGCCAGAGTTGGCCGGTGGCGTCGCCCCAGTACAGGAACCCGCGCAGGGTGTCCACGATCAGGTCTTTCACGTCGAGCGCGTCGGGCACGATGACCGTGCGCCCCGTCCCGGTGAGGGCGATCCGTTCGATCACCTGCCCGTCAACGTCCGACCAGTACAGGAATCCACCCAGCGGATCCACGGTCACGTCGCGCGGTTCGCCCGCGGCGGTGACGAACGTTTCCAGGCCAGTGCCGTCCAGGTTTGCACGCTGGATCAGCCCGGCAGAGGGGCGCGTCCAGTAGAGTTTGTTGTTCACGTTGTCCACGGTGATGCCTTCCACAAACCCATCGGCGGAGTCGAGGGCGATCACGAGACTGTCCGTCCCCGGCACGTCCAGGCGGATGCGCCGGATTTCAAAGAAGTTGCTCCAGTAAATGTACCGTCCATTGGCGGGACTGGTAGGGGTGGAGGTTGCGGCGGGCACAGCGAGGGCATCGGACACGGTCACGGTGTTGTTCGCCGGGCTGAGGTCGCCATTGTCCGCGGCGATGCTGGCGGTGTTGACCAACGTGCCGGATGCAACCGAAACGTTCGCCGTCAGTGTGGCGGTGAAAACCCCTCCGCTCGCGAGGTCGCCCAGCGAGCAGGTAACGGTCTGCCCGGCGGTCTCACAATCCACCGAGGCGGACGCGAACCCCAACCCGACCGGGAGGGTGTCCGTCAGCACAACGTTGGCCGCGTCGAGCAAGCCCACGTTGCGGACGACGAACTGGTACGTCAGCGTGTCCCCCTGCACGCCCAGCCCGGATGTGGCGGCTTTGTCCAGCACCAGATCGGGTTGGGTAAACGTCTGGCCGGGGATGCGGGCGATGGTCAGTGGCCCGGCGAGTTGGTAGTTGATCGAAGGGATCAGTGTCCCCGTTTGTTGGTTCGTCAGGTTGATCTGGCGGATGTGCCCCTGATTGGACAGGAATGCCAGATTGCCCACTGGCCCGATAGCGAACGAACCGTTCACCACCGAGGCGGACACGGACACGTTGAGCTGTTCGATACCCGATCCGTCCAGGTTGGCGCGGAACAGATCGTCCTGCTCCATCCAGTAGAGGTGGTTTGTCGTCGGGTCAACGGTCAAATCGACGATGAAGTTCAGGTTGTCGAGCAAAACGACCGCGCCCGTGCCGTCCAGGTTCGCCTGCCAGATTTGCTGATCTTCGAGCGGCGTGCCGGATTCGTCCGCCATCCAGTAAAGTTTGGCGTGGGTCAGGTCGAGGGCGATTTCGCCGACGGTGTCCTGCGGGGCGGGGATGGTGAACAGCACTTCCGCGCCCGTCCCGTCCAGGTTCGCCCACCAGACTTGATTGCCCGTTGACCAGTACAGCTTACCGCCCCCCGCGTTGAGCGCAAACCCACCGGAGCGCGGGTTCAAGAAGAAGGGGAACGTCAGCCCGGTGAGCACATCCACGATGTTCGTGCCGTCCAGGTTTGCGCGGCGGATGCGCCCGCTGACGGGGGTGGTGTTCCCCAGCGTGCGATCCGCCTCCAGCCAGTATAGATGCCCGCGCGGGACATCCACATCCAGCCCCATGACGTGATCGAGGCCGTCAATGATCACCTCCCGCGCGGTGCCGTCGAACAGGTTCGCCCGTTCGATCCGGTAATTGTCCCCGAACCAACCCGTTTGGGTGGCAAAGTAGAGTTTGTAGGTATCCGGCGTGGCGGCGGCACAACGACCAAAGGCATCGCACGCGCGGAGGAAAACGTTGTCGGTATGGAATCCGGCCAGCGAACAGGAGGGGGTGAACTGGTACAGGCGCGGGGTACCGTTGCTGATCGCATCCCACCACGCGGAGGCGTACATCTGTTGTTCGTCCGGTTGCAAGGCACACGGGAATGCGTACCCGTCCGTGACCAGATCGAAGTCTTCGGCCAACCCACTGTACGTCGTCAGGGCGGACTGCCCCACGCCGGAGTAGGTCACGAGCATATTGACATCCGGGGCGGCGGTGTCCACGAGACCCTGCCAATGGGTGTAGGCGCTCCGTTGTTCGTCGTTGCGGTTGCCCAACACGTCCGCGCCGCGCAAATCCAACTGGTAGTAGCCTTCCAACCCGTCGGGGATGGTGAAATCCCAGGTCGTGGTTGCCACGCTCGCGCCGGATTGCGCCAGATTGACCGTTTGCCAGTTCTGATACAGGCTGAATACCTGCTCGGCGGTAAACGCGCCAGGGTACACGGCGAGTTCGTCCAACATCCCACTGAGAAAATCCGTCCCGGCCTGTGAGTACCCCAGGTTCATGCCGGTCTGGTTGAAGTCGGAGGCGGTCACAAGCCCGGTCGCGGCGGGCAGACCGTCCACGTACAACACGCTCCCGCTTGCGCCTATCGCATGAACGGCTTGATGCCATTCCCCGTCGGCGTAGTTGGTGCCAGAGGAGCAGAAGGTGTCGTTGATCGTGCCATCTATGAACAGACACACGTTCCCGCCGGAGAGGAACAGGTCGCGGTCGTGCCCCGCGTCGCCGAGGGTCCCCGCGTCCGCTTGCAGGAGGCCGCAGTTGGCGCAAGTGGTGTTGAACCAGACCGAGAGGGTGTATTCTGTTTCGGGTAGGTCGGCGGACACATCCACAAAGTCGTTGCCGTCGAAGAGGAGCGCGCCACCGTAGATGCCGGGGGCGTCACCCGTCGGGCAGGCGGTGCCCGCGCAGGTCGCAGGGGTGCCGGATGTGTCGCGGAAGGTGGTGGAGCCGTCTGGGTCGTTCAGGTACATCAGCAGGGTAGGGGCGGTGAGAGAGTCGAGCAGTTCGGCGGGGGTGAAGGAGAGTTGCAGTTCATTCACGCCGGAGGCTACCTGCCCGGGGTCGGTGATGACGCCGGAGAGGGTCAGGTTGGTGCTGATGAAGGTGGTGGCGGTGAGGAAGTTCAGCGTCGGGGAGATGACGGTGATTTGGGTGTTGATCGGGTCGAGTTCGGTGATCGGGGCGCGGTTGTCCACGCGGACGGGGAAGGTGAGGAGGGAGGCGTCCGGGGTCACGTTGCCGACGAGGTCGGTGGCGCGCACGGTCACGGTGTATTGTCCGGTCGGGTCAATGACGGGCAGATTTCCGTGGTCGGCGTCAAAGGTCGAGAGGGCGTAGTCAATCGTCCAATCGCTCCCGTTCAGTACGGCGGTCTGCCAGAAGTTGCTGAGGGGTTCGACGAGGACTTCGACGAGCACCGTACCACTGCCGGGGTCGGCGAGAACGAACGGGTCAACCGCCGTCCCGCTCAAGCCGAGCGTCCAGTGCCCTTCGGGGTTGAGGAATCCGCGCAGGATCGGATTCCCGGTCGTGTCCGTCGTCAGCGCTGGGGCTTGTCCATCCACGATCACAGTGACGGCGTGCGGCGGGGTTTCTAGATGGCCGACGGCGTCTTCCGCGCGGGTGAGTAAATCCACGCGGCCTTCGGTGGTGGGCACGTTCCAGGTGAACGCCCACGCCTCCGCACCCGTGGTGGGGGTGAAGACCGCGCCCCCGTCAAAGGAGATGTCCACGCCTTTGATGTAGGATGTGGGGTCGTTTGCCGTGCCGCCGATGACTCGGAACCCGCCTGCGCGAATATATTGCCCACTCGTGAGGGCGGAGGTCGGGTTGTCGGCGTCAATGGTGACGAGCAGGTTTTCGGTGAAATCAATGGGGAGCGGCACGGGCACGGTGAACTGCCCGGACGGTTGGATGTCCGCGGCGAGGTCGTTGCCGATGCTGACGATCTGTGACCCCCCGGACGAGGTGAGGGGCGTCGGGAAGGGTGCGGTTTCGCCCTGGAAGACGGAGAAGGGATGGCTGGCGCTCCCCCCACCGAGCGCGGCGGGGAAGGTGATGTCCAGCGTGCCATCGGCGTAGAGGGGGTTGGACAGGTTGTTCTGCACGGTGGCGGTGTAGAGGAAGGTGTCACCGGGCAGGACGACGCGGTCGAGGTCGGAGGTTTGCAGGGCGAGGCCAACGGGGGAGAGGTTGAAGACGTTCGGGTGGAAGGGGTAGGCCACCGGATCGAGTTCGTGCAGGATTTTTTCGGTGAGGTCACTCATGCCGTCGGCGTCGTCGTCGGGGGAGATGGGGTTGGAACTGATCAGGACGGTTTCGCCCTCCGCGTAGGTGAACAGCCAACCGCCGACGTACTCGGTCGTGTCGTTGTCGCCGTCCGCGTCGCACAAGTCCTGGTGGAAAAATTCGTCCGCGTCAGAGAGGCCGTCCTGATCGCTGTCGGCGAGGTCAGGGCGGGTGCCGATGGCGATTTCTTGCGCGTCGCACAGGCCGTCGTCGTCGGTGTCCAGGCTTTGCAGGGAGATGGCGCCGCCCCCGTTTTCCAGCCCTTGTTGTTGGTAGTCGAGTTCAAAGGCGTCGGAGAGGCCGTCGCCGTCGCTGTCCCAGGTGGAATCGTCGGGGTCGAGGCCGCCGTCGGAGAGGGCCAGCACGCCGTCGCCGTCCCGGTCGAGTTGGACGGGCAGATGCCCATCCCAGGTCATCGTGTGGAATTCGTCGAGCGAGGCAGGCAGAACATCGAAGAAGATCGCATCGTCGTTGATCGATTCGTTGATGTCCACCGGGTGCGTGCCCGAGTTACAAAATTCGCCACTACACGACCATTTCGGGATGCTCAAACTCCCGTTGAGGTAGAGCGGGGGGGTGGTGTTGACGCCGACGGTGAGCGGGATCGGTGCGCTTGTGAGGGTCATCGCGGGCGGGCGACCCACGTACAGGGGGAACGAGCCACTGATGCTCGTCACAAGTCCGATGGTGGTGCGGTGGATGGATTTCAGGTAAGCGAACGTCCAGCCGTTGGGGGTATTGTTGCGGGTGGCGTTGCGGTCTACGGATTCGGCATCGAGCGAGAAGTCGAGGCCTGTGGTTTGAATGTTGGATTTCTCGTAAAAACCGGGGACGTACAACTCCGGCTCGGACGGGTGCAGGTTCATCTCCAGCGTGGCGATGAACCGGACCGCGTTGCCCGCGACCACGCCCAGGTTGGGGTCTACAAATTCCACGTTGAGCGAGGTCAGGTCGAGCGTTTCGCCTTTGGTGGTGTTTTCAAAGTTGAAGATCACGTCCGCGCCGTACAACAGCCCGGCGAGGTTATCCGTCAGCCAGGTGGTAATGCCGAAACATTTTGTCGGGTCGCCGTCCACGTCCACGCCAAATTCGCAGATCAGGGACATCAACAGGTCGAAAAAGGCGATCAGCCCGACAATCGCCAACCCCACCACGGGGATGACGGAAATCAGCGCGAACAACACGGCGACCGCGGTGGCCGCGACCGAAAAGGACACCAGATACGAAAATTCCGCCGTCCCGAACTGTACCTCCCCCGACGCAATCGCGTAGATGAAATACCCCCAAATGACCGCCACCTCGATGATCAACCCGATCAGCGCGGCGAACTTCGCCCCTTTCGTCAGGGTGCGGGCGCTGGCGATGTGTTTGCCGTGAACGAACGCCTTCACCCCGCTATGGGCGGCGGTCACGGACGTGATCCCATCCATGATGGGGCCGATCACGCCAACGATCAGCATCAGCGTCGCGGCGACGGCGTAGATCACCCGGTTCAGCGTGACGACGCCGCTCCCGGAGCCTTTCAACACGGTCAGGATTATGAATGTCGTAACCGCGGCCACCACGCCGATGACGAGCAAAATGATCGAGCCTTTGGTGCGGAGGGATTGGATGGCGCGGAATTTATTGAACAGGAATTTGCCCAATCGCACCGGCCCCGCGAGGCTGATCTGCTTGATAAAGTCTTTGAAGGCGAGTTTGAGATACAGCCACAACGAACGGATTGTGCCCTCGGTCATGGCGAGGGCGCGGCCAATGAAAATCTGCGTGGTGATGAATTTCCCCGCCCCAGCCGCCGCGGACCGCGCCAACCGGGCAAACACCGCACTGTCGGGCAAACTGGCCGAATCGAGAATCACATTCCCGATTTGTACGGTGCGCTGAAACCCCTGGTAGAGCGTGAATAAATACAGTTGAACGGCGACGACCTGCCCTTCGGCCTCGTCCGGGTTCGGATCGCCCGCGAACTCCGGCGCGTAGCGTTTTTCGAGCAGATTGTAGTAGGCATCTGCCGCCATCTGCGCCCAGGCTTGCCCGTCGTAGACGTAGGGGGACATTTTCAGGCTGGTGATGGTGGACGCGGGGGCACCGGACAGGTTGACGGTGAGCGTGTCCCCGGCGGGGTTCCACTGCACGGACTGATCTACGTCCCGCGAATCCAGGTTCGCGGCGCGGAATTCGTACTCGAACGCGAACAGGATCGTCGGGGTGATCGGGGCGGAGGGCGTCCACGCGGGGGTGAAGGTGTCCAGCAGGGGGGTGATCTCGTCTTCGGTCACGGCCTGGAGCATGGAGTCCATCGTTTCGTAGGCGCGGGTTTCCACTTGCAGGGTGTCTTCGATGTCCCAGCGTTCTTCTTCGGGTACGGCGTCGTTGAGGTCGCGGTCAAAACGTTGGGCGATCAGGGGGATGCTGAAGTCGCGCTGTCCGTTCCCGGAGCAAGCGCCGTCCGCGTTCACCGTGTCGCAGTCCCGCCCGGAGAGGAAGGCGTAATCCAGCCCGTCGGCGAGCATGGTCAGGGCGAGGTCGTCGTGCAGGTTGGCGTCCACGGTGGGGTCTTCGTACACCATCGCGAGGTCCACGCGGTGATCTTCCCGCACGTCCAATCCGGTGAGGGTGAAGGTGTCGTCGTAGGTGTGGATGATGTTGGGGACGTCGTCCGCGCTGTGCAGACATTTTTCGGGGTCCGCGGGGTTGACGCTCCCGATCAGACAGACGTTGTCGGTCAGCATGTTGACCGCCCAGACGAGCCGCACCTGATGGGGTTGCGTCCACACGCTGGGGTCGTACACCATTTGCCCGTTGAAGGCGACGCGTGCGCCCGTGTCGGGGTCGGTGATCAGGTTGAGGGGGAGGTAGACGACTTTGGTGGTGTGATCGGCGGTGGTGTCCCGCACGGTCAGTTGGAAAGGTTCGAGCGCGGCGAGGTCTACGATCTGGCCGTTTTCAAAGGGCAGGTGACGGATGACGCCGCAGGATTGGATGTTGCGGTTGTCGAACCGGGTGGTGGTGAGGATGTGGTTGCCGTCCGCCCAATCGTCGAGGGTGATGCCGGGGAGGACGCGGGTGAGGCCGTTGCTCGGCAGGGTGATCGGCCCGAAAGCGAGACTGCCGGGGTTGGCGCAGGTGCCATTGCGGACAAACACGTTGTTGACGTCCGCCGGGTCAAAGGTGAAGGCGAGGTCGTTGCCGACCGTTTCGAGGGTGTGGGTGGCGGTGAGGGGGTTGGTGGCCGTGGGGAACGGGCGGAGGGTGACTTCGGTGACAGGCGCGGTGAGCGGGAGGTTGGAGGGCGCACCGGGAATCTGGAGTTCCAGCATGGGGACGAGTTGGATGTCGCCATCTTTGCCGGGGAAGGTGCCACCGGTTTCGTCGGTGAGGTTGCCTTTGTCGTCTATGGGCCAGTCGAGCGTGTCGAGGGTGTACCAGAGGTGTTCGGGGTCAGTGGGGCGGAGTTGGAATTCGACGAAGGTGGTTTCGCCGGGGGTGAGGCCCTGGAGGTTCAGGTTGAAGGGGGTGGTGCGGGAGTAGACGGTGTCCCAGTTTTGGAAGGGGGACACGTCCAGCCGGTCGGGGACGCTGTCGCCGTCGTTATCGGTGTCGAAGAGGTCGGGGGTGCCGTCGTTGTCGGTGTCCCAGGTGGCGTGGAAGGTGGCGGGGTCGTTCCACTCGCGTTGGTCGCTGATCCCGTCGTTGTTGGTGTCGAGGAGGAGGGGGTCGGTGGTCCAGAGTTGCCCGTTGTGCGAAAAGCCTTCCAGTTCGGCGAGGTCGGGGATGAGGTCGCCGTCGCTGTCGGGGTTGAAGGGGTCGGTGCCGAGGAGGGATTCTTCGTAGTCGGTGAGGGTGTCGAGGTCGGAGTCGGTGGGAGTGTTGATCGGTAACTGGTTGATCGGGGTTAGATCCGTGAGGCGTGATTCGTGACTCGTGATTTGAGGTTCGGCGAGGTAGGGGTTGGTGCCGAGGAAGGTTTCTTGGATGTCGGTGACACCGTCTTGATCGGTGTCGAGGCCGGTGTCGGAGCGGAGGGTGGTGAGGGATTGGGTGAATTGCTGATTGGGTGATTGGGTGATTGGTGATTGGTTGATCGGTTGATTGGTGGAGGTATCAGGAACCGATTCATCCGTCAACTGATCACTGATCTCTGCGGCGCGGGCGGATTCGAGGAGGGGGGTGAGGAGGATGGAGGCGATAACGAGGGTGACGAGGGCGAGGTGCAGAACTTTGAAGGGGATGCGGCGGAACAGCGCGAGGGTGAGGACCGCGCCCGCGAGGAGTAACCCCGCCTGGGTCAGGGTGCGGGTCAACGGGAGGGCGAGGGGGGTGCGTTCAAAGTTCGTGAATTGCACGGTGATGTCGGTTTCGATCCACGCGTCGTTTTCCGGGGGGAAGGTGAGGTGGGTGATCTGGCGGAGGGGCAGGCCGTCCGCAGACACCCACAGTTCGCCGGTGCCGCGGAGGTCTTTGAGGAGGGCGCTGGCGTCGAGTTCCATGCCGGGGAGGAGTTCGCCGCGCCCGCGCATGGCGGTTTCCATTTTGTCGCGCAGGTACGCGGCAAAACGTGGGCCGTTGATCTGGTAGGTGTAGCGATGGAAGGTGATGGTGGTGCCATCGGGGAGGGTGCGGGTTTCTTCGCCCGCATCGGTGACGCCATCCGCGGCGGTCAAAAAGCCCAAAAAGTCCCCCGCGGGGGCGAAGGAGTCGGAGAAGCTGTCCACCGTTTGCCAGGGTTGGGTTTCCTGTCGGGCGAAGGTCTGGCCGTTTTCGACTTTGACTTCGTAGCCACTCGTGGAATCGAGGACGTTGCCCCCCTGCGACCAAAGGGTGAAGTGCAGGGCGTTGTCCGCCAGATTCGTCTCGCCTTCGAGGTGCAGGGCGGACTCTTTGCTGGTGCGCCCGACGTTGGCGATGCTGGCGACGGGGATGCTCTGCTGGACGATGTCGGCGGTGAAGGTGTACGCACCGGCTTTTTGGGCGCGCGCCCACGCGGTTTCAAGGCCGGACGCGGGGGCGGGGGTGTGCGTGGTCCAGGCGGTGAGGGTGAGGAGGATGAGGAGGGCGGGGAGGAGGAGGGGGGGGAGTTTTTTCATGGGGGGGGTGGGTTGGGTGGTTTGTTAGTTGGTTGGTTTGTTGGTTGACTTGTTGGTTTGTCGAGGTGGACGAAGGTTTCGTCGAGATGGACGAAGGGTTTGTCGAGATGGATTAGACGATCATCCAGGTGGATGGAAGGATCATCGAGGTGGATGGGACAATCATCGAGATGGATGAAAGGATCATCGAGATGGATTAGACGATCATCCAGGTGGATGAAAGGATCATCGAGGTGGATGGAACGATCATCGAGATCGTTTCCGCATCGGATGAAACCGACGCCTGACACACGAAACCCGTTGAAACGGGTTGGGGACGGGAATCCGTTTCAACGGATTTGGTGTTTCAGACCCCGATTTCATAATCGGGGGGGGAGGGCGAGGGAGGGTATCTGCCTCGCCGTGCCCGCCGGGGGATGAAGTCCCCCGGCTACGGAACGACGCCGGATGAATCCGGCTGGTTTAGCCCGGTTTAGCGGGCGTCGTTTGGTAGCCCGGCGACTTCATCGCCGGGCGGGGCCGGATGAAAATGGAGGCGAGGTGAGGGCTGGGACCCCGCCTCGCCGTGCCCGCCGGGGGTTGAAGCCCCCGGCTACAATACGACGCCGGATCAATCCGGCTCAGCCCGTTTCAACGGGCGTCGTTTGGTAGCCCGGCGACTTCATCGCCGGGCGGGGCCGGATGAAAATGGAGGTGAGGCGAGGGCTGGGACCCCGCCCGTGCCCGCCGGGGGTTGAACCCCCCGGCTACCAAACGACGCCGGATGAATCCGGCTCAGCCCATCCTAAGCGTAGCGTCCTCATCGCCGGGCGGGGCCTCCACCAACCCGCTCAAAAACCGAAACAACCCCTCCAAATTGCTGAACCCGTGCCGGGTGCTGTCCACCGTCTGGAGCATGATCCGCCAGGGACCGCGCGGCGAATCGCGCCACAGACGTAGAATGAAGGTGTAGTTTTGCGGGGAGGAACTGGACATGGTTGCATGATACGAATCGAACGTAACGAGAACGTAACGAAGAAGGGAACTTGTAGGAACTCATAGGAACTCGTAGGAATTCCCACAGTTCCCCCCCAGTTCCCTCAAAATCCCTTTTCTGGGACAATCGCCCGATTCCCCCTCACCCCCCTCCCGCGTATAATTCCCCCCATGCCCCGCGTCCACCTCCACCTCTTCGGCACCTTCCGCGCCACCCTCGACGGCGAACCCCTCACCGGATTCCGCTCGGACAAAGCACGCGGCCTGCTCGCCTACCTCCACCTGCAAAGTGGCAAACCCATCCTGCGGGACACGCTCGCCACGCTGTTTTGGGAAGACTTCGCCCAAACCGAAGCCCGCACCAGTCTGCGGCAAGTCCTCTCCAACCTGCGGCAGATGTTCGAGACCGTGCCCTTGCTCGACATCACCCGCCAGGACGTAACCCTTTCCCCCGCCCAACTTTGGGCCGATGTCCTCGAATTTGACCGCACCCGCGCGGGATGTCCCACCCACGCGCCCACCCCGCGCCCCACCTGCCCCGCCTGCCTGACCCACCTCGCGGAGGCCGCCACCCACTACACCGGGGATTTCCTCGCCGGCTTTTCCCTGCCCGATTCCTACGCCTTCGATGAATGGCGGCTCCTCCAACAGGAAACCCGCCACCAACAATGCCTGACCCTCCTCCGCACCCTCGCGGACTCCCACGCGGCGCGCGGGGAATTCGCCCGCGCGGAATCCTACGCCCGCCAACAACTCACCCTCGCCCCCTGGCACGAAGACGCCCACCGCGCCCTCATGCGTGCCCTCGCGGGCGGGGGACAGCGCGCCGAAGCTCTCTCCCAATACCAGGTCTGCCGCCGTCTCCTCGCCGACGAACTGGGCGTCGAACCCGACCTCGAAACCACCGCCCTCTACGAATCCATCCGCGACGGACGCTTTACCGCCAAAATCCCCGCCCCCGCGCACAACCTCCCCACCCCCGGCACCTCCTTCATTGGCCGGGAGACCGAAATCACCCACCTCGACACCCATCTCGCCGACCCCGCCACCCGCCTGATCACCATCACCGGCGAAGGCGGCGTGGGCAAAACCCGCCTTGCCCTCGCCGTCGCCGCGCACGGGCTGGGACGGTTCCCCGATGGCGTGTGGTTCGTCCCGCTCGCGGGCGTGTCGGGGCAAACCCCCAACGCGTTCGTGCAAGCCCTCGCCGCCGCGTTAAACATCCCCCTCGAAGGCAAAACCCACGAACCCGTCCTCGACTTCCTGCGCCAGAAAAACCTCCTCCTCGTGTTGGACAACCTCGAACACCTGCTCGAAGGGGACGCCCCGCCGCTGACCTTCATCCAAACCCTTCTGCAAACCGCCCCGCGCGTACAATGCCTGATCACCTCCCGCGAACGGCTCAACCTGCAAGCCGAACACGTCCTGCGCCTGAGCGGCCTGCCCGTCCCCGCCGAGGGGGAACCCGCCCCGTCCACCTTCGCCAGCGCGCAACTCTTCGCCGAACGCGCGGCCCGCGCCTTCCCCGGCTTTGCCCTCACCCCGGACGTATTGCCGCACGTCGTCGAAATTTGTCGTCTCGTCGAAGGGTCCCCGCTCGGCATCGAACTCGCCGCCAGTTGGGTAGAACAATTCACCTGCCAGGAAATCGCCCGCGCCATCGCCGCCAACCTCGATTTTTTGTCCACGCGTCTACGCGACCTGCCCGCGCGGCATCGCAGTCTCCGCGCAGCGTTTGAATACTCCTGGCAGTTGCTCCCCCCCGCCGAACAACGCGCCCTCGTCCATTGCACCCTGTTTGCCAGCACCTTCAGCCGGGAAGCGATCCTGGCCGTCACCGATGCCCACTTCCCCGATCTGCTCGCCCTCGTAGATAAATCCCTCCTGCGCGTCGTCGCCCCCGGACGGTATTCCCTCCACAGCCTGATCCGCCAGTTTGCCGCCGAAAAATTCCCCGACGACGCCGCGCAACGCCGATACGCCACCTACTACGCCGATTTTGTCTGCCAACGCGAAGCCCGCCTGAAAAGCAAAGCCCAACTCCCCGCCCTGCGCGAACTGGACGCCGAAATCCCCAACATCCGCCGCGCCTGGACATGGGTGATCGCCCACGAACATCCCCTCCTGCCCAATTTCACGACCAGTTTGGGGACGTATTACCACGACCGGGGGCTGTACGGCGAAGGATTGGCGGTCTTTCAAAACGCCCTCCGCCACCTGCCCGCCCCCGCGCAGATGACCCGCCTCGAACAGGTGAACCTCGCCCTGTGGCTCGCCCACTTCCAATACCGCCTCGATCAATTCGCCAACGCCCGCGCCCTGCTGGAGGCCCTTCGCCCCTTTTTGGAGCAGGTCGCCGCGCCGGTGGAGTTGGGGCGTTGTTTGTTCCTGTTGGGGGCGATTGCTGCGGTCATTGGGGATAAACACGAAGGGTTGGCCCTGTTTCAACGGGCGATTGCCACCTATCGCGCCGCCGGGTACGAGGCCGGGGTCGCCGAAGTGCTCAACCGCATGGGCACCGCTTACGAACTGATGGGCAAATATGCCGAAGCGCGTCAGGCCCTCGAAGAAAGCGTTCGCATCAAACAAGCCCTCGCCCCGCCCCCGTCCGTCGCCCATTCGATGAACAACCTCGCCCTCCTGCTCTGGCGGCTAGGCGAAAACGAAAGGGCCGAACACCTCTTGCGGGAAGCCCTCAGCCTGCAATGCGAAATCGGCAACGAAGCCGCGGCGGCGAGCAGTCTATCCAACCTGGCGCTGGTCATCACCTCACAGAAAGATTACCCGACCGCGCGGGCGTTGTTCCTGGAAGCGTTGGCAATTCAGGAAAAACTCGGCAACCGGGGGTTTATTGCGATTTTGTATAACAATTTGGGGGATGTGGCCAATTTGACCGGGGATCACGCCGCCGCCAAACAATATCTGGAAGCGAGCCTGCGGATCAAAACGGAGATGAACAACTCGCGCGGGATCGTGTTCTCGCTCGTGCATCTGGGCCACGCGCACTTCGGGTTGGGCGATTACCCCGCCGCCTGGCAGAATCAGACCGAAGCCATCCGCCGCGCCCAGGCGTTGAATCTCACCCCCCTGATCCTGGCGGCGTTGGTCGGCGTGGCGCAACTGCTGGACGTGCGCGGCGACTCGATCCGCGCCCTGGAAGTGATCCAACTCCCCCTGCATCACCCCGCCGCGTGGGAACGGGTGCGGGAGGAGGCGGGAGAGGTAGAGGCGGGGTTGGTAGCCCAACTCCCGCGCGAGACGGGGATGCAGGCGCAGGAGCGCGGAAAGGGCCTGGATTTAGCCGAACAGATGACGAGGTTATTTTAAGATCACCGGCATGTATACCTGGAACTGAGGCAGGGCGTCCGTGACAAAGGTGTAAATGCCACCCCGTTCGAAGTTTTTGTTTGGGGCGCTGAGAACTACCATCCGCCCATCGCCACTGATGGCAACGCGGCTTCCCAGCCTATCGTCTTCGAGGCCATCCGGGGCGAACAATTTGCCCTGGGAAACCCACGCCGAGGCTTCGCGCACAAACACATACCCCGCGCCGATTTCGGTATTTCCGGCCACGCTTGCTTGAAAGTCCCCCACAATGGCGGTCTGTCCATCCGCGCTCAGGTCTACATGGGAACAAAAAGCGCCGTAGGCCCCATCTGGCGCTCTGATTTCGGCTTCCAGACTCCAGGCATTGCCGACATGGACGTAATAATAGCACTGCCCATTATTCGACCCAGTTCCAATCAGCGCGGAGCTTCCGGCCCGATCCAACGCGACGGAAAGGCCAAACCATTCATTTTCCATGACATTCGCGGGGATGAATTTACTTTCTTGGACGAAGGTGTTTTCAAAACGAACAAAAGTGTACATGGCTCCGGTGTTGACCGTGCCATTGGAAGCGGTGGGCGCACCGACGAGGAGGGTACTGCCGTCTCCATCGAGGGACAGTACAAGCCCAAATTGATCCCCGCTTTCACCGTCGTCGGCAACCACCTTCACCGGAGCACCCCACTGCCCGTCCGTGTACGTGGAGACATACACCGCGCCCATCAATTGGTTATTTGCCGAAGCGCCCAACACGGCAGTCAGCCCATCCCCGCTGAGGCCCACGGCTTGGCCCAATCTATTGAAGGCTTCACCATCTGGCGCGGTCAATTGGACAGGGGCCGACCACGTTGTCCCGGTGCGGGTAAGGAGATACGCCGCCCCAACTCCTGGATAGCCATTGACTGACGTTTCCGACGCGCCAATCAAAGCGGTATTGCCATCATCACTTAAGGCGACCGAGGCACCAAAGCTCAAGGCCTCCGCATCCGGCGCAAGAATTTGAGTTTGAAAAACCCACAAATCGTTTTCGCGCACAAAAACATACACGGATTCGGTGCTGGCAGTGGCTACCAGGGCGGTATTGCCATCGTCACTCACGGCCAAACGTCTGCCGAAGCCGTCACTGGGTAGACCATTTGCGGCCATTAACGTTTGTTGATGGGTCCATGTAAGCGGCCTCTCATGATAGAGGAAGACCGAACCCGCTTCGACAGCATAGGTCGTATCCATATATGCGCCGACCGCGACCGTATTGCCCGTCGCATCGAGGGCGACAGCCCCCCCAAAATAATCGCCTACCGCCCCGCGGTTGGCCGCAAATTTCTCTTCGTGGGAAAAATCCGTCCCGCTGAATGAATAAGCCGCCCCCTGACTCGTTCGCCCAAACACGGTGGCATGACTGGCCCCGATCAGGGCGACGCTCCCATCGCTCGTCAACGCCAACGAACTGCCGAACCAATCGTAGTCCCCCCCGTCGCTGGCAGTGATCTTCACCCCATCCACCCAGGTGGAGGCAGACAGGTTGAACGTGTAAGCCGCGCCCTGCACGGGGTGAACGCCCACCGAGGCATTATCCGCCCCGATGAGGGCGAGGGTCCCATTGCCACTGAACGCAACCGTATTCCCGAAATCATCCCCGGAGACGCCATCCCAGGCGAGGAGTTCGCCTTGCTGGGTCCAGGTGCCTGCGGGGGTGTGGGTCATCACGTACGCCACCCCGCGATTTAACCACTTGCCGGGGGCGCCGATCAGGGCGGAGTTGCCATCCGCGCTCAGGGCGACAGCCCCGCCAAAGATATCCCACGTTTCCCCATCGCTGGCGGTGATGGGATTCGCGAAAAACCAATTTGGATTCGCGCCAGACCGTTCGATGACCGCCACCTGGCCTTGCATGGAATTTTTTCCTGTGACTCCGAGGATGGCCCGTGTGCCCTCATAATTTAACGCAACAGATTCGCCGAAATACTCATCGGCGGAGGACCCCAAAAATTCCTTCGTTTCCGTCCAGAGTGCCCCGGAGCGCGTGAACATATAGGCCGCGCCCTGATGGTTGGGGCCGATGGACGCCAGATGTGCGCCGACCAAAATATAGTTGCCGTTGCCACTGATGGCGACGGCATGACCAAAATAATCATTGGCATCACTGCTGGAACCGAGCAGGCGAACCTCAGACCATCCCGTTTCCGAGTGTTGGTACACGTAGGCCGCGCCTTGTTTCGTCTGCCCGTTGACCGTTTCACTCGGCGCGCCGATCACAATGGTATTGCCATCGGCGCTGATACTCATGGCCGCGCCAAAGGAAGCCTGATCGGCGATGCCGTTAAGCTCGACTTCTTGAAGCCACTGCATAGAGGCGGCGTGGGCGTCGGAAGGGGCAGGCACTGTACGGGAGAGGAAATCCGCCAGGGCAGGGTGGGAAAAGGAGAAGGAGAGAAGCGTGCTGAGGATCACAAGGAGGCAGAGGAGGCGAGAAGTGGATTTGCGAGGGGGTTTCATGGCTTTGATGTTATCGAGATGTAAGTTTTTATGGGGCACGCGTAATGAGTGGCAACCAAACAGAATAGACGATTTCCAGCGTCCAGGTGTGGGTGGCAGGTGTGGGGTCCACATTTCCGAGCAGATCAGACGCCCGCGCGCTGAACGTATGATCGCCTTCGGGGAGTTCGGGGGAAGTGTAGGGGCTGGTGCAAAGGAACCAAGCCCCCCCATCTACTTGACATTCAATTTTTTCGACGCCTACGCCCGTGCCATCGTCGGCGTCAAAGAAGAAGGTGGGGGTGGGGTCCCCTGCGAGAGGGAGTGGCCCAAACATTGTTTCAGGTGGGAAGGTGTCCGGGAGGGCGTCAATTTCCAGCGCACCGATTTCGCACAGGCCAACGGGGCGCGACCAGCCTCGCTGATCAGAAGTCAGGTCAAGGTTATCTGCGCCTTTACAGCCAAAGGGGTTGCCCGCTTCATCTAACGGACTCCCCGCCAGCGGGAGGTGGGTGAAGGTTTCGCCACCATTGTCCGCGAGGGGGGCCAACAGGGGGTCAAACCCGAGTTTGTTGTGGAAAATATCGCCGGTAAGGGTGCAATTGCCTGTTTGTTGGATCAGGTTGTAATCTAGTGAGTGAATGGCGGTGGCGCTGGAACCTTGATAACAATCAAAGCCGCGGGGGTTTGCACCCAGGGCCGTATTTGCCAGTGTGACTTCTTTTCCTACGTACAGCCCTCCTCCTAACCCGATTTGGTTGAAATCTGCATCGGAGGTGTTATTTGTGATTGTGACGTTATATAACCAGCCATAAGAGAGGGCCAACCCGCCCCCGTTGTCGTTGGCACGATTTCCACTGACGGTGACGTTCGTCATGGTGATCATGGCTGTCGAATCCCACGCGACTCCAATGCCGCCTCCATATTCGGCGGTGTTATCGGAGATGGTGGTATGAGAGATGATCAAACGGGAATTTTGATAATTCATTGCAGAAACGCCCCCTCCTTTGTCGGATGCCGTGTTTTCAGAAATGATCCCTTGCGTAAAACGTAGGGTTCCCTCGGTGAGGTAAATTCCCCCACCGTCTAAGGCGGTATTGGTGAGTACACGCATATGAGTAAGGTGCAATTCGTCATCTTGATTGCCTGCGTAAATACCTCCCCCTAACCCGTTATCGGCATGATTATCACGCACCTCCAGGTAGCTCAACTGGGCAGTAGCAGGTCTCAGGAGCCATAAGCCGCCTCCACTGCCACTTCCATAAATGGTATTCCCTACGATCCATGAGGGGGTAACCACCACCAGGTGCGCGCCGATATCGTTGTATATGCCCCCTCCGTATGAAGCGGCGTTGTCGCTAATTATGGTGTCATCCAGCGACAAATACCCCTTATTCATCACCCCACCGCCATCACCATCCGCGACACTGCTCAAAACAACGCAATTTCTCAAGAACAGACGACTCCCCGTCTCGATCAGGATGCCGCCCCCGTCCCCACTTGTCGAACCATCCAGGATGGTGAGGCCAAACATCACAACTTCGGCGGCATGATCCAGGTGCAAAATCCGATCCAGGAAACTGCCCGCGCCTTTGATTGTGGCCCGACAATTATCCCCTAAGCAAATCATGTTGGGGTAGAAGAAGGTGAGGCTGTCGGTAATGTTCAAATCCCCGGTGTCGGCTTCATTGTTTTCGTCGGCGGGAATGCTGAGTAAATAGGTGGTGTCAATCGTCAAGCCGACATAATCCAGCCCCGGATGGGCATTGGCAGATAGGATCGCTTCGCGCAGTGAGCAATCATTCAACAAACAGGCATCGGGAACTGGGTCGTCTGTCCGGGTGACGGTATAGGTTTCGTTTTCGGGCGAAGCCTGTCCAGTGATTAAAGGGAGAAGAAGGAGGAGGGCCAGGGTCAGCCCAACGGTTAGGGCGAGAAAGAAGGAGATATTTTTGTTCATTGTTGCAACCAAGAAATGAAGAGGATTCTGTAAAAGGTGAGTAATCTGAAGGGCACGAACCCGGAGGTTTTACCGAAACACCAAGGGGAGGAAGACCTGGCGATGACGCTCAATGGTATAGCTTTCGCCAATGACAGGTAAGCCGGTGATCAGGTTGCCCGTCCCATCATAGATGATGGGATGTTCGGAGGTGATCAGGCGCAGGGTCCCCTCGCCGGTACCGGTAGAGACGGAGATGAGATACTCTGTGGGGGAGATGATGAAACTGTCGAGGACCTCCGCCCCCACGATACCATTGAGGATCAGGGAGAAATCGGCGGCATCTGCCCCACTTAGGCAGTTCCAAGATTTAAATCAGTCAATGGTTATGATAAACTGAGCTTCAAAATCAAAGTAAAGGAAAACGAGTTGAAGCTCACGGTAACCGAAAAACAATTGCATCAAGAGACGGTCAAAGC
>WBZL01000247.1_pt1 | contig 59900 bp, 51 predicted proteins | sample 5204291 | NCBI WGS metagenome assembly WBZL01 (sample SAMN12344345, study PRJNA552823) | activated sludge metagenome | biome: Activated sludge suspended growth; feature: Nitrification reactor; material: Wastewater; isolation source: activated sludge from nitrification reactor of wastewater... | reverse complement strand
AGCGCCCGGAGGCGGACCGTGCACCGCATCAGATCCCGACCTCCTCGGCCGGCAGTTCGAGCACGAACCGGGCGCCGCTCTCGCCGTCGCGGCGGTCCTCGACCCACACCCGGCCGCCGTGCATGCGGATGTGCTCGTCGACGAGGGCCAGCCCGAGACCCGCGCCGTCGCTGGTGCTGCGGCGACCGGCGACCGCGCCGCGGGCGAATCGCTCGAACACGAGGTCGCGTTCGTCGAGGGGCACGCCGGCACCGTGGTCCTCGACCGCGATCCACACGTGCCCGATCGGTTCGCCCTCGCCCTCGGCCTCCGAGACGTACACGTGGGCATCGCCGCCGCCGTGCAGTCGGGCGTTGTCGATCAGGTTGGCGACCACGCGTGCGAGCCGGCGGCGGTCGCCCTGCATCACCATCCGCTCGCCTCGCTCGCTGACCGTGACCGGGGTCGAGGGCACGCTGCTGACGGCCACGGCGGCGCGGACGAACTCGGCCACCAGCAGGTCCTCGCGGTGCAGGCGGATCGCGCCCGCGTCGAAGCGGCTGATCTCGAGCAGGTCCTCGACCAGACCCTGGAAGCGTCCGACGTCGCTCGCCAGGAGGTCGAGCGCCACCTGCGCCCGCTCGGGCATCTCCGCCCGCCGGGCCTGCATCACCTCGACGCTCGCGGCGAGCGTCATGAGCGGTGATCGCAGCTCGTGGCTCACGTCGCTCGCGAACCGGGCGTCGCGCTCCACCCGTGCCTGCAACGCCGAGGCCATGTCGTTGAACGAGCCCGCCAGCGTGCGCAGGTCGGGGTCGTCGCTCGGCTCGAGCCGGGTGTCGAGGCGCCCGCCGGCGATCAGCTGCGCCGCCTGAGCCGCATCGGCGAGGGGGCGCACCGCTCGGTTCGCGGCGAACCACCCGAGCACGACGCCGAACATCGAGGTGATCAGCGCGCCGAAGAACAGCGAGAGCCCGACGCTGCTGAGCGTCTCGTCGATCTCGCTGATGTCGATCGCCTCGAAGTAGGCGGGGGAGTCGGCGTCGGCGCTGTTCCACACCGCGACCACGATCGCCGGCTGACCGTCGAGTTCGGTGATCATCCGGGCGCCGACCGTGCCGGGGTTGCGTGCCGTCACCAGTGCCTTCAGCGCGTCGGGCACGTCGTCGGTGGTGAGCGACCACCGCGGGACGAACACGCCGTCCCAGACGATGACCCGGGTGACGTTCTGCGCCGCGAGGTTCCGCATCGCGAGCGTGAGGTCGCCGTCGCCCTCGAGCGCGGCCAGCACCCCGCTGGCGTGGTTGCGGGCCTCGGCCACCGCAGTGCGGTCGCGCTGGGTGAGCAGGCTCGAGCGGGTGAAGCTGTACGCGGCCGCCGCCAGGAACACCGCGAGCAGCAGCGACCCGAGCGAGAACATCAACAGCACACGCGTCCGCAGGCCCAACCGGGCGGGGCGAGCGGCCGAGGCGGCGGTGTACCAGCGCTGCACCCGCGACGCCCGTGGCGCCTCGGACAGCAGCTCGGTCACGACTGCAGGCGGTATCCGAGCCCGCGGACCGTGACCACGTGGCGCGGGTTGGCCGGATCGGCCTCGACCTTGGTGCGGAGGCGCCGGACGTGCACGTCGACGAGACGACCGTCGCCGAAGTAGTCGTACCCCCACACCTTGTCGAGCAGGCTCTCGCGGCTGAACACCCGGCCCGGGTTCTGCGCCAGCTCGCACAGCAGACGGAACTCGGTCTTGGTGAGGTGCAGCTCGGTGCCGTCGCGCAGCACCTTGCCCTCCTCGGGCACGATCTCGAGGTTGCCGAACGCCAGCTTGGCGTGACCCGTGCTGATCGGGCGGATGCGCCGCAGCAGGGCCCGGATGCGTGCCGACAGCTCCTTCGGGGCGAACGGCTTGGTGAGGTAGTCGTCGGCGCCGGCCTCGAGGCCGGCCACCACGTCGTGGGTGTCGTTGCGGGCGGTGACCATCACGATCGGCACGTCGCTCGTGCGGCGCAGGGTGCGGCAGAGCTCGAAGCCGTCGATGCCCGGCAGCATGATGTCGATCAGGACGACGTCGGGCGTGACGCGCGAGAACAACTCGATCGCTTCTTCACCGCTGCCCGCCTCGTCGACCGTCCAGCCCTCGTCCTCGAGCGCCAGCTTCACGGCCGAGCGGATGCGCTCGTCGTCCTCGACTGCCAGGATGCGTGTTCCCACGGCGACCATGATGCCAGGTGCGAGCACCGCACCGGCGTTCGCCCGGCGTCAGGCCGTCGACCACGCGTCGCGGAGCAGCGCGGCCAGCGGCTCGAAGAGCGCTGGGTTGGCCACGAGCACCTGCTGCGGCCGGGCCGGACCGCCCTCGAGATCGCCGGTGCGGCACCCGGCCTCACGTGCGATGAGCTCGCCCGCCGCCACGTCCCACGGTCCGAGCCACTCCTCGACGTACGCGTCGACCCGGCCCATCGCCGCATGGCACAGGTCGACCGACGCCGCGCCGAGCCGGCGGATGTCGCGTACGTGTGGCAGCACGTGCACGAGCCGAGCGGTGTGCACGGCGCGTCGAGCCGGGTCGTAGCTGAACCCGGTGGCGACGAGCGCGGTGGCCGGGTCGGCGAGGGTGCCGCAGCGGATCGGCCGGCCGTTGCAGGCCGCGCCGCGGCCACGGGCGGCCGTGAACATCTCGTCGTGCGACGGCACGTACACGACACCGACCAGCGCACCGTCGCCGTCGACGGCGGCGATCGACACGGCCCACCCCGGCAGGTCGTACAGGAAGTTGGTGGTGCCGTCGATCGGGTCGATCAGCCAGCCGATGCCGCTCGTCCCCTGCGCCGTGCTGCCCTCCTCGCCGATCAGCCCGTCGTCGGGACGCTCGGCGCGCAGGCCGTCGACGATGACCCGCTCGCTCGCCCGGTCCCACTCGGTGACCATGTCGGTGGCGGTGCTCTTCGTGTCGCCCGTGGGCGTGCCACGGCGCCGGCCCTCGGCGGCGAGGTGCCCGGCGGCGCGGGCGAGCTGCGACGCGAGGTCGAGCAGTTCGTCGAGCAGTTCGTCGGTGACGACCACGCCGCCGCTCATCGGCGGGTCACGCCTCCGCGGGCCGCCTCCTGGCGTTCGATCTCTCGCCACTCGCCGAGCGCGCGCAGCACCAGCACCGCGACGACGCTCATGCCCGCGGCCGCCACCAGCGTGCCGAGGAACATGCCGATGCCGAGCGGCACGGCGCAGTCGCCGTCGCACTGCAGCTTCACGAGCGTGTAGCCGATCAGACCGCCGGCGAACCCGCCGACGAGGATCGCCGCGAAGGCGGCGGCCCGAGCCGCGGGCGAGGGGAGCGCCGAGAGCGGGCGTTCCGGGGACGTGGGGCTGGGTGCGTCGGCCACGACCACAATCTACGGCTCGACCCGCTGCGGCGTGGCGTGACGAGCGCTCGGATAGGGTGCGGCCCCGATGTGCGCAGCGGGCCCGGGTCACGTGACGGTCGTGGTGCCCACGTACGACGAGGCCGCCAACATCGTCACCCTGCTGCGCGGCGTCCGTGAGGCGCTGCCGGGTGCGCACGTCCTGGTCGTCGACGACGGCAGCCCGGACGGCACCGCCGACCTCGCCGAGGCCGAGGGCGTCCGTCTCGGACAGGTCGAGGTCGTCCGTCGCGACGGCAAGACCGGTCTGGGCGCCGCCTACCGGTTCGGCTTCCGACACGCGATCGACCAGGGCGCGGCGATCTGTGTGCAGATGGACGCCGACCTGTCGCACGACCCGGCCGTGCTCCCCGCGCTGGTGTCGATCGTCGAGCACGGCGCCGACGTCGCGATCGGCAGCCGCTACGTGCCGGGCGGCGTGACCCTCGACTGGCCCCGTCGCCGCCGACAGGTGTCGCGTTGGGGCAACCGCTACGCGGCAGGCGTGCTCGGGCTCGCGGTCAACGACGCCACCGCGGGGTATCGGGCGTATCGCACCGAGGCGCTCGAGCGGATGGAGTTCGACACGGTGCGCGCGGAGGGCTACGGCTTCCAGGTCGAGATGACCTACCGGATCGTGCGCATCGGGGGGAAGGTGGTCGAGTTCCCGATCACCTTCCGCGACCGCACGCACGGCGAGTCGAAGTTCTCCGGCTCGATCGTGCACGAGGCGCTGTTCCTCGTGCTGAAGCTCTGGATCGCCGACTTCGGCGGTCGGCGTCGACGCCGCGCCCTCGGCGGCTGACAGAATCGGGCCATGCGTGCGTGGCAGGTGGGCGGAGCGCTGATCCGGCGGGACGGTGGGCTCGTGCTCGTCGCCAACCGTCGCCGCGACCAGTCGGTCGATTGGACGCCGCCGGGCGGTGTCATCGACGCCGGCGAGACGATCCGTGAGGGCCTGGTCCGCGAGGTGCGCGAGGAGACCGGCCTGGTGGTGCACGAGCTCACTCGCTGCGCGTACCGGGTCGAGGTGCAGGCGCCGCAGCTCGACTGGGTGCTCACCGTCGAGGCCTGGGAGGCCGAGGCCACCGGCGAGATGTGCATCGACGACCCCGACGGCATCGTCGAGCACTGCCGCTCGGTGCCCTTCCCCGAGGTCCCGACGCTGCTCACCGCCAGCCCGGCGTGGATCCAGATCCCCGTCGGGCACTGGCTGCAGCAGGACGTCGCGGCCGATGCCGACACCCCCGGATTCGGCTTCGTGCTGCACGGCAACGACCGGCGCACCACGCGCGTCGAGCGGATGTGGTGACCGCAGCGAGCCCCGCGACCGGTCCGGCCGGGTCCACCCCTCCGGCGCTCGGCGAGGAGGGGCGGGCGATCCTCCACGTCGACATGGACGCGTTCTACGTGAGCGTCGAACTCCGGCGTCGCCCCGAACTGGTCGGCAAGCCGGTCGTCGTCGGAGGCACCGGCCGACGCGGGGTGGTCGCCGCCGCGTCGTACGAGGCACGTCGGTACGGCGTGTTCTCGGCGATGCCGTCGTCGACCGCCCGGCGGCGGTGCCCGGACGCGGTGTTCCTGTCGGGCGATCACGAGCTCTACTCGCAGGTGAGCGCACAGGTGCACGAGATCTTCCACTCGGTCACGCCGCTCGTCGAGCCGATCGCGCTCGACGAGGCGTTCCTCGACGTCGGCGGCTCGCTGCGGCTGTTCGGCGATCGTGGCACCGCGGCCCGGGCGATCGCCGACCACCTGCGCGCCCGGGTGCAGACCGAACTCGGCCTGATCTGCTCGGTGGGGGGTGGCACGTCGAAGTTCATCGCCAAGCTCGCCTCGAAGCGGGCCAAGCCACGGGTCTCGGATCGGGGTGTCGAGGCCGGTCCCGGTGTGGTGCTCGTGGCGCCCGGTGCCGAACTCGACTTCCTGCACCCGCTGCCGGTGCAGGCGTTGTGGGGCGTCGGTCCGGCCACACTCGACCGCCTGCAGCGGTTCGGTGTGCGCACCGTCGGCGATCTCGCACGGATCGAGCTGGACGCGCTCGTCGCGGCGCTCGGACCGGCGCAGGGTCGTCATCTGCACGAGCTCGCCTGGGCTCGCGACGACCGCCCGGTCGAGCCCGACCGCGAGCTCAAGTCGATCGGTCACGAGGAGACCTTCGCCCACGACCGGCACACGTTCGACGAACTGTGGCGTGAAGCGGTGCGGTTGGCCGATGCCGTGGCCTCTCGCCTGCGCGCGACCGGTCAAGGGGCGCGCACGGTGAGCATCAAGGTCCGCTTCGACGACTTCCGCACGCTCAGCCGGTCGCACACCCTGCCGGCGCCGGTCACCACGGCGAGGGCGATCCTCGACGCGGTCGAGCCGATGTTGCAGAAGATCGAGCTGGTGCGGGGCGTGCGGCTGTTCGGCATCAGCGTCAGCGGGTTCGGCACGCCGTCCGAGCAGCTGACGCTCGACGACCTCCTCGCCGGCGGCGTCGAGGCGGCCCCCGCCACCACGGTCGCCGCCGATTGGGAGGCCGCCTCCGAGACGATCGACGCGATCCGAGGACGGTTCGGGACGGCGTCGATCGGACCGGCCAGCGCGCTGCACGGCAGCGACGGTGGTCTCCGGCTCGTCCGGAAGGGTGCCCAGCAGTGGGGGCCCGACCATCCGGGACGGACCGGCGATCGTCGGGAAGAATGAATCAGGTGTGAAGACGGGCACCGAAGGTGCCGATGAGGAGTCGTCGGAACCTCCGGCGAACCGGCTCCCCGCGTTGTCAGCGCGGGGGGAACATGGAAGAATGACCCCACCGGGTCGGCGGTGGTCACGGGAAGCCACACGAACCGCCGGACCGGGGTACGAGGAGACGACATGCCGCTCTCGGAAGACGAACAGCGCATCCTTCGAGAGATCGAGGAGCAGCTCCACCGAGACCCCAACTTCGCGCGCGACCTGTCGCCCACGCGTGCCGGCTCACGTCGTTCGTTGCTCCTCGCCGTCGCCGGTGGTGTCCTCGCCGTGGCGGTGTGCGTCTTCCTGCTCGGCACCAGCCCGTACCTGGCCTTCGTGGCCTTCCTCGGTGCCCTGGCCGCGGTGCTCGTGGCCGAACGCCACCTGCGTGCCCTCGGCGACGAGGCGCTGCAGCGGGTCGCCGACCTGCGTCGTGCGGCCAGCCCCCGTCGTCACGACGACCGCTGACCCACCTCAGCCCGGGCGCCGCCGCGGCCGATCGCCCACCAGGCGCTGGCGCACCAACCGCGGATCGAGCCGCGCCCACGCCCGCCGGTACCACGGCATCAACTCGCGAGCGTTGTGGTCGAGATGGGTGCGCAACACCGCGGCACGCAGCGCCGCAGGTTCGCCCACGCCGCCCGGCGCGTAGATCGCCCGGGTGACGAAGCGGGCCAACTCGACGAGCGACCGGTGATCGACCGGGATCTCGCGTTCGACCCTCGTGGCGTACTCGACCGGCGTGGCCCCGCCGGGGGCCGGTGCGCCGGCGAGCTGCAGCGCGCCGACGGTGCCGTGCCACGCGGTGATGACCTGCTCGCTCGGCGTGCCGCCGGTGCGGACGAGGCGTCGCACCACCGCCGGCATCGCCCATGCCCAGACGCCGACGGCGGCGATCGCCAGCAACACCCAACCGAACGGGCCGAACCCACCGGGATCGGCGCTGCTGGCCAGCCGCGGCAGGGTCGTGGTGGTGCCGGTTCCCGAGCCGGGTGCGAGCGGGTCGCGCTCGGTGGTGGGCGTGACCCGCGGGATCGTGGTGCTCGGCACCGGGTCGGTCGGGTCGCCGGTGCCGACCTCCGCCGCGCTGTCGTCCTGCGCCGCGGCGACGCCGGTGACCTCCTCCGATCCGGGAGCGCCACGCCCCGGCGTCGGCTCGAACAGCACCCAGCCGATGCCGTCGAACCACACCTCGGGCCACGCGTGCGCGTTCTTGCCGAGGACGTGGAAGTTGCCGTCGCTGCGCAGCTCGCCCTGGGTGTAGCCGACGGCGACCCGGGCGGGCAGTCCGATCGCCCGTGCCATCACCGCGAACGTGCCGGCGAACTGCTCGCAGTAGCCGATCCGTACCCGGAGGAACGCCGAGATCGCGTCGTCGCTGTGGCCCCGCTGCACCTCGAGGCTGTACTCGAACTCGCTGCGGAACCAGTTCTGCAGGGCGAGCGCCTTGTCGTAGTCGGTCGCCTGGCCGGCGGTGATCTCCTGCGCCAGGCGGATCGCCTCGTCGGGCACGCCGTCGGGCAGCGACAGCAGGTCGCCGCGTGCGCCGGCCCCGGTGGCACGGGTGGCACGCAGGACGTCGGGCGAGGGGACGGCGACGTCGGCGGCGATGTTGAACGTCATGCCGGGTTCGAGCTGTTCACCGTCGTCGAGCAGCAAGGTGTCGGTCTCGGCCAGCCACAGCAGGCCCGGTTGCGAGACCGACACGGGGCGGAACGCGCTCGGCACGAGCTCGCCGCCGGCCCGGCCGATGATGATCTGCTGCTGGACGATCCGGGCGTCCGGTGTGGGCTCGGCGAGCGGGCCGTCGGCGCTCTGCAGGTCGGCCTCCGGCAGCTTCCAGGTGGTGCCGTCGAACACGGTGAGACCGCTGACCCGCCAGTAGCGGCCGGCGGCGGCGCTGACGGTGAACATCTCGACGTTGCGCCGGTTGACGAGGCGCGAGCGGATGTCGACGAGCGGACTGAGCACCTCGGTGACGTCGCTCTGGCTCTGCCGGGTCTCGAGCAGCGGTTCGGCGCCGGCGCCGGGCAGCAGGGGACCGATCGCGGCGGCGCCGAGGGCGGCGACGAGGGCACACATCGCGGTCGCGGGCAGGGCCGCACCGACCGCCCGGCGGCGGCGGCCGAGCCACGACTCGGCGCTGCCGCCGTGCAGCGCGCGCAACACGGCGACCACGACCAGCGCCGCCGCGAACCAGGCGGCCGCCATCGGGATCCGCAGCCGGTCCGTGCCCAGCGCGGCGGTGAACACGAACAGCACACCCCCGGGGACGACGGCCTCGGCGCGGCCGTACGCGCGGAACGCGAACGCGTCGGCGAGCACCGACACGAGCCCGATGCCGAGGGTGGCCGCCAGCAGGAACGAACCCTCGCTCGGCACCGGTGCGACGGCGGTGGGGAACTGGCTCCACACCAACCGGAGGTCGATCTTCATGAGATGGAAGGTGTCGCCGCTCGGGAACACCGCCGCGAGGGTGCCGCGGTAGAAGAGCAGCGCGAGCAGCTCGAACATCACGAGCAGCAGCACGGGCATCGCGAGCCAGCCGGGAACCCGCGCGATGCGCAGCAGGATGCTGACCGCGTGCATGCCGATGGCCATGACGAGCAGCGTGTCGAGGAACGCCCAGTCGGCGAAGACCCGGCACATCGCCGCCGCGGTGACGATGCTGAGCAGGGTGACCGCCGTGCTGGCGATCATGTGGTCGATGTCGCTCGGACGCGAGCGTCGGACACGCCGGTGGGTCGAGGCCGCCGAGGCGCCGGGTGCGCCGCCGCTCACGCAGGCTCCCGGTAGGCGGCCGGCAGGACCGGTCCGGTGGCGAGCGCGCCGGTGAGCTGACCCCACGAGGCGAGGAAGGCGTCGTCCGAGGTGGCGTCGACGACGAACCGGTCGCGCCGGCCGGCGGTCGACGCGGTGGCCACGACGACGAGCGTGTCCTCCGGCGACAGCGCGGCGCGCACCGCGCCCGCGAACTCGCTGCCGGGCGACTCGGTGACGACCAGCACGATGCCCATGCCCTCGCCGGCCTTCAACGACGGGAGCGAGCCGTCGCGTCCGGCGTCGCGCGCGACCGTGGCGAGCCACCGGAGCGACACCGGCGCGACGTCGTGGCCGCGGAGGTCGAGGTCGGGTGCCACCAGGCGCGTGCTGAGCCCGGTGGCGGCGGCGCCGGTGACCAGGCTCGCCGCGGCCGACACGGCCCGCTCGAACGCGTCGTCGGCGCTCGCCGGATCGGCCCCGGGGCCGAGCGAGCCCGTCGTGTCGAGCACGACGGTGCACCGCTTCACCCCCTCGAGCGCGGTCTCCTTCACGATCAGGTCGCTCGAACGGGCCGACGCCTTCCAGCTGATCCGTCGGAGGTCGTCGCCGACCACGTACTCGCGCAGCGAGTGGAACTCGCTGCCCGACTGGCCGTAGGCACGCATGCGGAGGTGGTCGCCCAGCCGGCCCGACGAACCGCCGAGGTGGAACCGGACCGGGGTGTGGCGCGGCATGACCAACAGCTCGCTGTCGCCCGGCATCAGGAACGTGCGCGAGGTGAGACCGAGCACGTCGCGCCGACGGGCCCGCATCGGACCGATGCGCACGACCCCGCGGGCGCTGGTCGGCAGCCGGTACGCAGCCGTCGACCGCTCGCGCGGCCGCAGGGGAGCGAGGTTCATCGTGGCACCGCCGGTGGTGCCGACCGGCTCCCAGAGCTGCAGCACGGGGCTGCGTCGGTTGCCGGCGTTGGCGATCTGCAGGTCGACGCGTGCGGGATCGCCCGCCTGCACCGTCGACGGATCGACGAGGCGGCGCACCACGAGCCGCGGCGGGGTGCGCAACATCGTGGCGACGGCGACGACGAGGGCGGAGACGACGCCGACACCGAGCACGTACAGCTCGAGGATGCCGAAGACGCGGCCGATCACGAACGACGTGATCGCCAGCGCGATCGCTCCCCAGCCGCTGCGCGTGAGCACCGGTCGCTCGGCTCGCCTCAGCGCCCGGTGGGGACCGGGACCGATTCGAGGATCTCGTGCACCGCCCACTCGGCGGTGAGACCTCGCGAGGCGGCGTCGGGGCGCACCATCACACGGTGGGCGAGCACGGAGGGGCCGACGGCCTTCACGTCGTCGGGGGTGGCGAAGTCGCGCCCGTTGGCCGCCGCCCGCGAGCGGGTGGCGCGAGCGAGCTGCAGCGTGGCGCGGGGCGACAGGCCGAGTGCGAGGCCCTGGTGCGCGCGGCTGGTCTCGGCGATGTCGACCAGGTAGGCCTTCAGCGCGTCGGCGAGGTGCACCGAACGGACGGCGTCGCTCATCGCGAGCACCTCCTCGGCGGTGACGACCGGCTGCAGCTGCTGCAGCGCGGTGGCGGCGCCCTGGGTGTCGAGGATGCTGAGCTCGGCCGCGCGGCCGGGGTAGCCGAGCGACAGGCGCATCAGGAACCGGTCGAGCTGGCTCTCGGGGAGGCGATAGGTGCCCTCCTGTTCGACCGGGTTCTGCGTGGCCGCGACCATGAACGGCGCCGGCAGTGCGTAGGTGCGCCCCTCGGCCGACACCTGGCGCTCCTCCATCGCCTCGAGCAGCGCGGACTGCGTCTTCGGCGAGGCCCGGTTGATCTCGTCGGCGAGCACGATGTTGGCGAACAGCGGCCCGGGCTGGAAGACGAAGGTCTCGGTGGCCCGCTGCAGCACGCTGACGCCGACCAGGTCGGTCGGCAGCAGGTCGGGCGTGAACTGCACGCGCTTCCACGTGCAGTCGATCGACGCGGCGAGTGCCTTGGCGAGGCTCGTCTTGCCGACGCCGGGCACGTCCTCGATGAGGAGGTGCCCTTCCGCGAGCAGGCACATCACGGCGAGGTCGATCGCCTCGCGCTTGCCGTGCACCACCTGGGCGACGTTCGAGGTGATCGCCTCGAACAGCGACGCGAACGTCTTGCGGGGCGTGCCCGGCGGGGGCGGGGGCTGGGCCCCCGGGGGCTGGTCGAACAGCGCCGTCATGGCGGGGAGGTTAGACGCCGATCGGCGCGGTGTCGCCTCGCCCGAGGAATCGCTCCCGTGTTCGCGTGCGGTGGTGCGGTTATGGTCGTCGGCGGTGCCCGATCTCTACCTCGCCATCGACATCGGTGGCACGAAGCTGACCGCCGGGATCGTCGACGCCCAGGGCGTCGTGCTCATCCGCGACCGTGTGCCCACCCCGACGCGCGACGTCTGGCAGGCGCTCGCCCGACTGGTGCGTCGCGTCGCGGCCGCGTCGCCGAAGCCGCCCGTGTCGTGCGGTGTCGGGTGCGGCGGGCCGGTGAAGGCCGCCGATGGCACCGTCTCGCCGCTGTACGTGCCGTCGTGGCGGGCGTTCCCGCTGCGCGAGCAGATCGAACGGTTGACGGGGTTGCCGACCGTGGTCGACGTCGACGCGAAGGCGTTCGCGTCGGGCGAGGCCTGGCACGGTGCCGCCCAGGGCGTGTCGGACTTCATCGGCGTGGTGGTGGCCACCGGGGTGAGCGGCGGGATCATCAGCAACGGCCGTCTGCTGCAGGGCCGCTCGGGCAACGCCGGCGGCATCGGGCACCTCGTGGTCGAGCCGGAGGGCCGCCCGTGTTCGTGCGGCGGTCAGGGCTGTCTCGACGCGTACTGCAGCCGGTTCGCGATCGAGGACGAGACGGCTCGCGCCGCGCAGCGCGCCCCGCGAGCGATCATGGAGCGAACGGGCACCCTGGTCGGCCGGGCACTGGCCTCGGTGGGGGCGATCGTCGACCTGAAGCTCGCGGTCGTCGGCGGTTCGTTGGCGCTCGGCTTCGGTGACGTCTTCTTCGAGTCCGCCCAGCACGAGCTCGACGTCCGGGCACGCCTGGGGTTCATCAACGGCTTCTCGATCGTGCCGGCCGGACTCGGCCACCACGCACCGCTGGTGGGCGCCGCGGCGCTCGCCCGTTTCGCGACCTTCCCGCCGGGCGAACGAGTTCGTCCCGTGGCTACCGGCGAGTAACATCGGGCCCATGCGCCCGATGTACACCGCAGAAGCCGAGGCCTACCGCGAGAAGGTGCAGGCCTTCCTCGCCGAGAAGCTGCCCACCAACTGGAAGGGCATGGGCACGCTCGAAGGCCAGGCGCTGACGGACTTCGTCACCGACTGGCGGCGGGTGCTGTTCGAGGCCGACTACCTCGCCCCGGGCTGGCCGCGAGAGTACGGCGGCGCCGGGCTGTCGGCGCTCGAGCAGGTGATCATCGGTGAGGAGTTCGCGAAGGCCGGCGTGCCGACCGGCGGTCCGAACGACGTGTTCGGGATCCAGATGCTCGGCAACACCTTGTTGCAGTGGGGCACCGAGGAGCAGAAGCGGCGCTACCTCCCGCGCATCCTGTCCGGTGAGGACGTGTGGTGTCAGGGCTACTCCGAGCCCAACGCGGGCAGCGACCTGTCGAACCTCGGCCTGAAGGCACAGCTCGACGGCGACCAGTGGATCCTCAACGGCCAGAAGATCTGGACCTCGGCCGGCCACCTCGCCGACCACATCTTCACCCTCGCCCGCACCGACCCCGATGCCCCGCGTCACAAGGGCATCTCGTTCCTGCTCGTCGACATGCGCCAGCCCGGTGTCGAGGTGCGCCCGATCAAGATGATCTCGGGCGAGAGCGAGTTCAACGAGGTGTTCTACACCGATGCCGTCACGCCGAAGGACGAGGTCGTCGGCGGGATCAACAACGGCTGGGCGGTCGCGATGACGCTGCTCGGCTTCGAGCGGGGCGAGGCCGCCGCCACGTTGCCGATCCGGTTCCAGGCCGAGGTCGACCGGCTCTTCCTGCTCGCGAAGGAGCGGGGTGTGGCCGACGACCCGCGGATCCGCCAGCGACTCGCCCAGGCCTACGCCAAGGTGCAGATCATGCGCTTCAGCGGCATGCGCGTGCTCACCCGGTTCCTCCAGGGACACCACCCCGGCCCTGACGGCGCGATCTCGAAGCTCTACTGGAGCGAGTACCACCACGAGATCACCGAGCTGTCGATCGACATCCTCGGTGCCGAGGCGATGGTGCCCACCGGTCGTCGTCCGTCGAGCGCGTTCCAGGCCGACGACGCCGGCGCGCCGAACAGCTCGTGGAGCTGGGTCGGCACGTTCCTGAACGCCCGCGCCGGCACCATCTACGCCGGCTCGTCGCAGATCCAGCGCAACATCATCGGCGAGATGGTGCTCGGGCTGCCGAAGGAGCCCCGCTGAGCGGCACGCGTGCCTGGGTGCGCGTCGCGACGGCGGTGGCCCGGCGCCCCGACCTGTGGTCGACGGCCGCCGTGCAGGCGCGGCGCACCTCGCCACCCGGGTGGTGGCGTCGCCGGCCGTTCCTGCCGGTGCCCGGCGGCGCGTACCTGCGCTTCCGCACCGTCACCCAGTACGGCGATCCGGATCATCCGCCCGTGCCCGCCGATGTGCTGAACTACCTCTCGTGGTGCAAGACCCAGGGGAAACTCCACGCATGACCGCCGGACGGGATCGTTAGGGTCCTCGGCCATGAGGAGCGCGCTGGTGTTGAACGCAACGTACGAGCCGCTCTCCGTGGTGCCGGCACGCCGTGCCGCCTGCCTGGTGCTCGCCGACAAGGCCGACGTCGTCGAGGACGACGGCACCGTGCTCCGGGCCGCCACGCTCGAACTGCCGAACCCGGTCGTCATCCGGTTGCGCTACGTCGTGAAGGTGCCGTTCCACCGTCGCACCGCCCTCTCGCGTCGAGCGATCTTCGCCCGCGACGAGCACCGCTGCCAGTACTGCGGCGGCGTCGCCGATTCGATCGACCACGTGATGCCGCGGTCGCGCGGTGGGCTCCACGTCTGGGACAACGTCGCGGCCGCCTGTCGGCCGTGCAACCTGTCGAAGCGCGACCGCACGCCCGACGAGGCCGGCATGCGGCTGGCCCGGATGCCGCACGCGCCGCGCGAGCTGGCGTGGGTGAGCGTGGCGGTGCCCCGCGTGCCCGACGCGTGGAAGCCGTACCTGGCGCGGGCCAGCTGAACCCCGGGAGCGATCGGACGTGATCGGCGGGTGGCACGTCACCACGCGACGCGCCTCGGCTGCCGAGCTGCACGGGCGGGTCCCGACGGGTGAGGTGCGGTCGGCCGAGTGGTTCGAGGTCACCGCGCCGGCGCTCGTGCTCGGCTCCGCGCAACGCGACGACGTCGTCGAGACGGCGGCGTGCGAGGCGGCGGGGGTCGACGTGGTGCGTCGGCGCAGCGGCGGGGGTGTGGTGTTGCTGGTGCCGGGCGAGTGCCTGTGGCTCGACGTGGTGGTGCCGCGCGACGACCCTCGCTGGGACGACGACGTGGCCCGTGCGATGTGGTGGCTCGGCGAGGTGTGGTGCCAGGCGCTGGCGGCGGTCGACGTCGCCGACGCGACGGTGCACCGCGGCGCGCTGGTGCACACCGAATGGTCCCGACTCGTGTGCTTCGACGGGCTCGGGTCGGGCGAGGTGGTGGTGGGCGATCGCAAGGTCGTGGGCATCAGCCAGCGGCGCACCCGGTCGTGGCTGCGGCTGCAGTCGTCGGTGCACCTCGCGTGGCGGCCCGAGCTGCTCGTGTCGCTGCTCGCCCCACCGGCCCCCACCGCGGCCGAGCTGCGGGCGCCCGTGTGTGCCGATGTGCCGCCGGCGGTGCTGCGCGCCGCCGTCGAGGCGGCGCTCGCCACCCGCTGATCCGCACCGGCTGACCCGTCCCCCGGCTCTCGGCACTGCCTCGCGCGCTCCGCGTACTCCTGCGCGCCCCCTGTGACATCTGTCCTCATCTCGCGACCCGGAGTCGCGTCGCGCCTGGTCAGCCGTGTGCAGCCCGACCTCCGGCGGGGTGCGTGTGGGGGTGAGGTGGGGGACCCGGTGGGCGTCAGGGGGGAGAAGTGGGGAGAAGTGTTGACTCGGGGGTTCTCTGGGGGGAAGAATGGGGACTCGGGTGGAGGACCCGCTCGCCGTTTTCCCGGCGTCCGACCTCGATCCGCGGCAGGCAGGCCGCCGGTGGCGACACCGGCACACACACGGATCGAGGTGAGCGCAGGTGGCGTTGTTCGTCGGGACGCACGAGCGTCAACTCGACGACAAGGGACGGCTGGCGCTGCCGGCCTCGTTCCGCACGCATCTCGGCGACCGCTGCTACCTGCTCCCCGGGCAGAACAACTGCCTCCGGGTCGTCCCGTCGGGCGACTTCGAGACCATGGCGGCCGACCTGATGGCCAAGGTCAGCCGCGGTGAGGTCTCGATGCAGTACCAGCGCGTGGTCGCCGCCAACGCCACGCCCGTCACGATCGACGGCCAGGGCCGGGTGAAGGTCGAGGAGAAGCTGCGCAGCTACGCGGGCCTCGCGACCGAGTCCAAGGCACTGGTCAACGGCAACTTCACCGAGCTCGAGATCTGGGCCCCCGACCGCTACGAGCGGGTCCAGGAGATCGGCAACCAGGAACTGGCGGGCGACCTGTGAGCCGTCACGCCGCCACATCCACCCCGACCCCGCGCACCCGAAAGGAGGGACGAGGCACCGACCGCGAGCCGATGGCTCCGTTCCGTTCATGACCCCTTCACCGCACACACCGCACCGATCGGGCGCCTCGCGCCGCGCCACGTGTGGTGCATCTGCAGTCCGCCGGCCGGCAAGATGGACAGCCCCACTCCGCCCGCTTGCCGTCTCGTCGACCGGGGAGACATCCCGGCGACACCCGCCGTCCGGCGGGCCGCAGATGCCCCACGCCGCCGCCGAGGCCGCCCGATGAGCGCCTCCGAGCCGCCCCCCGGCTCGTTCGATCACCGGCCGGTGATGGTGGACGAGATCGTCGAGATCTTCGCCACCGTCCCGCCCGGCTGGGTGCTCGACGCCACGCTCGGCGGTGCCGGCCACGCCACGGCGATCCTCGAGGCCCATCCGCACCTGCGGATCCTCGGCCTCGATCGCGACGGCGACGCCCTGGCCGTCGCCACGGCCCGGCTGGCGGTGTACGGGGACCGAGCGGCCACGCAGCACCTGCGCTTCGACCACCTCGACCACGCCATGGAAGCCCTCTCCGTCGACCACCTCTCCGGCGCGCTCTTCGACCTCGGCGTCAGCTCGCCGCAGCTCGACCGCACCGACCGCGGCTTCTCGTATCGCCACGACGCCCCGCTCGACATGCGGATGGACCGTCGCGAGCAGTGGACCGCGAGCGACATCGTGAACGGCTACGACGAGCGCGAGCTCGCCCAGGTGCTCCGTCGCCACGGCGACGAGCGCTTCGCCACCCGCATCGCCCGTGCGGTCGTCGCCGCCCGGCCGATCGAGACCACCACCCAGCTCGCCGAGATCGTGGTGGCCGCGATCCCCGCCGCGGCCCGACGCACCGGCGGTCACCCCGCCAAGCGCACCTTCCAGGCGATCCGCATCGAACTCAACCGTGAGCTCGAGGTGCTGCCGGCCGCGCTCGACCTCGCGATCGAGCGCACCGTCGAAGGCGGACGCGTGGCGGTCCTGTCGTACCACTCGGGCGAGGACCGGATCGTGAAGCAGCGGATGCGCGCCGCCGAGACCGGGGACTGCGCGTGCCCGCCGGAGCTGCCGTGCGTGTGCGACGCCGTCCAGATCGTCCGTGTCGTGCGCGGGGTGCCGCGCACCCCGAGCGAGGCCGAGCGCGACACCAACCCTCGGGCCCGCAGCGCACGGCTGCGCGTGGTCGAACGGATCGCGCCGACGCGCCGCGGCGAGATCGCCCCGATCTCGGGTGGACGAGGCTGACCGTGGCCGTCGCCGCCCGACAGCACGCCCTCGAGGCGTCGCCCGACCTGCCCGTCCGCCCGCTGCGGCCCACCCGCCGTCCGGCGGGCACGTCGGCGCGCGCCGCCGCGCCGGCATCGAGCCCGGCCTCGAACCCGGCATCGACACCGCGTGGCCGTCGCGCCGCACCGGCCAACCGTGTCGTCGCCACCCGTCGCCACGGTGCCCTCGCCGACGGGCCGACCCCGCTGGTGCGAGCCACGATCGGCATCCACGCCAGCGAGCGTCACCTCAGCCTCGTCCAGCCGCGCGGGCGCCGCGTCACGCACCTCGCCGTCGTCGGCAGCATCGTGCTCGGCCTCGCGATGCTCGGCGCCGCCGCGTTCCAGACCCAGCTGGCGCAGCGCCAGGTGCGACTCGACCAGTACGACGCCGACATCCGCGATGCCCGCGAGCAGTACGAGACGCTGCGTCGTCAACGGGCCGAGCTCCGCTCGCCCGAGCAGCTCGCGGCCGTCGCCGCGGCCAACGGCATGCAGCCCGCGCACTCGAGCGAGGTGTCGGAGGTGAGCATCGAGGTGCAGGCGATCGTGGCCATGTCGACCGGTGACATCGACCCGTCGCTCCTCGGCGACGCGCACAGCACGCTCGACGACTTCCGCGTGGTGAAGGCGATCACCAACGGCGACCTCGACGACACCGAGCCGGGCGACTCGGCGGTCACGGGCGCGGGCACCGAGGCGGGGACCGGCTCGGTGCAGCCGTGAGCCGCCGGCCACCACAGGTTCCTCCCGGCGCACGCCGCGGCGTCGGCGCCGGTCGTCGCGCGGGCTCGTCCCGCTCGATCACGCCCGACCCCCGGGCCCGTCGCACCGCGAGGGCGGCCGACGGCGCGACCTCGTCGCCGGCCCGCGACCGGCGCGACCCTCGCGGCGCGACACACCGCACCGGCCCGCGGATCGAGCACCGCATCGAGACGCGGTCCGGCCGTCGCCGGCCGATCGAGGCGCCGGTCGACGTCCCCGTCGAGGTCGAGCTCGCGCCCCGGCCCGCTGGACGCCGCGCACGACGTGCCCTCGACGACGCCCCCCGTCGCCGCGGCCACGTCGACACGCCGCAGGCCCGTCCACGCGCTCGCCGCGCGGTCGCACCCGAACGCCCCGCGCTGCAGCGGCGGATCGTCAAGGTGCGCACCCGCCGGCACCACTTCAAGGCCGGCCAGAGCCGGCGCCGCCTGCGCCTCGTGTTCGCCCTCACCGCAGTGGTGTTCGCGCTCATCCTCGGGCGCGTGGTGATGCTGCAGACGGCCGACGCCGATCAGCTCCGTGCCGCCGGGTACGACCAGCGCACGAGCGAGACCGTGCTGCGCGCCAACCGAGGGGTCATCTTCGACCGCAACGGCGACGAGCTCGCGCTGTCCGTGCCGGCCCGCACGATCATCGCCAACCCGAAGCTCGTCACCGATCCGGAGGGCACGACGCGCACGCTGGCGACCGTGCTCGAGCTCTCGCCCGACAAGCAGCGACAGCTCATCGAGGCCTTCACCGTGCAGGAGAAGTCGTTCGTGTACGTCGCCCGCCAGGTCACCGACCAGCAGGCGGCCGCGGTCGCGGCGCTGGACCTCAACGGCGTGTCGTCGATCGCCGAGGACCGGCGCACGATGCCGAGCGGCTCGGTCGGACAGAGCGTGATCGGCAAGACCAACATCGACGGCGAGGGCATCGCCGGCATCGAGATGCAGTACGACGATCTGCTCACCGGCACCGACGGCGAGATGACCCGCCAGCACGACCGCGACGGTCGGTCGCTGCCCGGCACCGAGACGACCACCGTGGCGCCGATCCCCGGCGACGACCTCGTGCTCACGATCGACCGATCCGTGCAGTACGAGGTGGAGCAGGCGATGGTCGAACAGGTCACCAACCTGATGGCGCGCGGCGGTTCGGCGATCGTGATGGACACCGACACGGGCGAGATCATCGCCATGGTGGGCGTCCGCATGGGCGAGGACGGGATCGTCCGCGTCACGAGCGGCAACATCGCCGCCGTCGACGCCGCCGAACCGGGGTCCGTGGCGAAGGCGATCACCATCGCCGCCGCGCTCAACGAGGGCACCGTCACGCCCGACACGATGTTCCAGGTGCCGTGGCGCAAGCAGTTCTCCGACACGGAACTGCACGACGCCGAGATCCACGCCGACTGGAACGTCCCGGTGCGCACCATCCTCGCCGAGTCGTCGAACATCGGCACGATCGAGGTGATGCTCACGATGGGCGACACCCTGCGCGAGACCAAGGAGAAGCTCGGCACCTACATGCGGGCGTTCGGGCTCGGGCAGAAGACGGCGCTCGACTTCCCGGGCGAGTCGAACGGGCTCGGCGTCGACTGGAAGAAGTGGGAGGGTGCCGAGCAGTACACCGTCGCCTACGGCCAGGGCATCGCGTCCACCTCGATCCAGCTCATCAGCGCGATCAACGTCATCGCCAACGACGGCGTGTACGTGGCGCCGAAGCTGGTGCAGTCGACGATCGACTCGTCGGGCACGCTCACCGAGACCGCCGAGAGCGACACCCATCGCGTGGTGCGGCCCGAGGTGGCCCAGCAGGTGAACTACATGATGCGCGACGTGGTGTGCACGGGCACGGCCACCCGCGCCCAGGTGAAGGGCGTGACGATCGCCGGCAAGACCGGCACCGGCCTGAAAGCGTTCGAGGGCGGCGGCTACACCGACGCGGACGGCAACCACAAGTACTACTCGTCGTTCGCCGGCTACTTCCCGGCCGAGGACCCGCAGGTGACCGTGCTGATCTCGATCGACGAGCCGCCCGGCGCCGAGGGCCAGGAGACCCGCTTCGGCGGCACCGCCGCGGCGCCGGTGTTCGCCCGCATCGCCCCGTCGATCATCCACGAGATGGACATCCAGCTGCCCGAGGGCGGCGGCTGCCCGAAGGGCTGACGTGGAACCCCGCTCGATCGCCCAGGTGCTCGAAAGCGTACGCGGTGGGCCCGCGCGCCATCTCGAGCCCGCGCCGGGCACGTCGGCCGAGACCGCGCTCGCCACCCTCGTCCGCGACGCGACCGTCGACTCACGAGAGGTGGGGGAGGGCACGCTGTTCTGCTGTCTGCCCGGCGAGCGCCGCGACGGCCACGACTTCGCCGCGGACGCCGTCGCCGCCGGCGCCACCGCACTGCTCGTCGAACGGCGCCTACCCCTGCCGATCCCGCAGATCGTCGTCGCCGATGCGCGAGCCGCCACCGGCTGGGTGGCCGCGGCGTTGTTCGGCCATCCGAGCGAGTCCCTGCTGATGGTCGGTGTGACCGGCACCAACGGCAAGACGACCACCTCACAGCTGGTCGGGCACGTGCTGCGCAGCACCGGACGCCGCACCGAGGTGTTCGGCACGCTCTCGGGTCGCTTCACCACCCCGGAGGCGCCCTCGCTCCAACGCACCCTCGCCGGATGTCGTGACGACGGCGTCGACGCGGTGGCGATGGAGGTCTCGTCGCACGCGCTCGCGCTCGGTCGCGCCGCAGGGACGCACTTCGACGTCGCGGTGTTCACCAACCTCGGTCGCGATCACCTCGACTTCCACGGGACGGTCGAGCGCTACTTCGCCGCGAAGGCGCTGCTGTTCGAGCCGACGTTCTCCGAGGTCGGCGTGATCAACACCGACGACGTGCACGGACGGCTGTTGTTCGACACCGCCCCGATCACGCTCGTACCCTTCTCGGCCGCCGACGCGGCGGATCTCGAGATCGGGCCGACCTGGCACGCCTACACGTGGCGCGGCCACCGCGTGCGGGTGGGTCTGGGCGGGGCGTTCAACGTGATGAACAGCCTCGCTGCTGCCACGGCGTGCGCCGCGGCCGGCGTGCCGGCGGCCGACGTGGCCGCGGCGCTCTCGACCTCGCCGGCGGTACCGGGTCGCTTCGAGCCCATCGACGCCGGCCAGCCGTTCGCGGTGCTGGTCGACTACGCGCACACCCCGGACGGCCTCGACCAGGCGCTGCGAGCCGTGCGCGCGACCACGTCGGCGGGGGCCGGCGGGCGGGTGATCGTCGTGTTCGGGTGCGGTGGCGACCGGGATCGCGAGAAGCGGCCGCTGATGGGTGCCGTGGCGGCGGAACTGGCCGATCACGTGGTGATCACCTCGGACAACCCCAGGTCGGAGGACCCGTCGGCGATCATCGATGCCACCGTCGCCGGGGTGCCCGCCGACTACCGTGGCCGAGTTGTGACCGAGCCCGACCGAAGGACCGCCATCGGCGCGGCGCTGCAGACCGCCCGCCCCGGCGACGTGGTGCTGATCGCCGGCAAGGGCCACGAGACCACCCAGACCATCGGTGATCGCGTGCTGCCCTTCGACGACCGCGCCGTCGCACGCGACCTCCTCGCCGACCTGGGAGGTCGGTCGTGATCGCGGTGATGATCGCGGGCGCGACGGCGATGGTCGTGTCGCTGTTCGGAACCCGGTTCCTCATCACCTTCTTCCGCAACCGCGGCAAGGGCCAGCCGATCCTCGGCAAGGAGGACCGCGGTCCGGAGCACCACATGAGCAAGCAGGGCACGCCCACGATGGGTGGCCTCGCGATCATCGTGGCAGCCTTCGCGGGCTGGCTGATGGCCCACCTGCGCGACACGCTCGCGTTCTCCGATCAGGCGATGATCATCTGGTGCGGCGTCCTGATCATGGCGTTCATGGGGTTCCTGGACGACTACATCAAGATCACCAAGGCCCACAACCGCGGCATCTTCTGGAAGCGGAAGAGCTGGATCACCCTCGGTCTCGCCGTGGGCGTCGCGTGGTGGTTGTCGGCAGGCACCGGCATCAGCGAGACCTTCAGCACCACGCGGGCCACGTACCCCGGATGGACGCTCCACACCCTCGTCTGGATCGTGTGGGCGGGCTTGATCATCTGGGCCACCACGAACGCGGTCAACGTCACCGACGGGCTCGACGGGCTCGCAGGTGGCTCCGCGATGATGGGCTTCGTCGCATTCGCGATCATCGGCTACTGGGCGTTCCGCAACCCGGAGATCTATGCCGCGGTGGTGAACCCGCTCGATCTCGCCACCGTCGCCGCCGGCTTCGCCGGTGCCTGCGCCGGCTTCCTGTGGTTCAACGCCGCGCCGGCGCGCATCTTCATGGGCGACGTCGGTGCGCTGGGCGTCGGGTCGGCGCTCGCGCTCCTCGCGCTCGGCACCAACACCCAGATGCTCCTCGTGCTCATCTGCGGCATCAACGTGATGGAAGCAGGCTCGGTCGCGATCCAGATGGGCGTGTTCAAGGCGTCGGGTCGCAAGAAGCGCCTGTTCCGCATGTCGCCGATCCACCACCACTTCGAGCTGCTCGGATGGCCCGAGACCACGGTGATCATCCGGTTCTGGATCATCCAGGGCGCCTGCGTCGCCACCGCGCTCGCGATCTTCATCGGCGACTTCACCCGGCTGGAGAGCCTGCGTTGAGCGACACGGCGCTGGTGCACGGCGTCGCGGTCGCCGGTGCAGCGGTGGCCAGGGCGCTCGCAGCACGTGGCTACCGCGTGCTCGTCGCCGACGACAGCCCCGACGCGCCCGGCGACGCGAAGCGTGCGCTCGCCCACGAGCTCGGCACCGAACTCGTCGAGCGACCCGACGCCGACACCATCGCCCGGCTGGTCCGCGAGGCCGACCTGATCAGCCCGGCACCGGGTGTGCCCGAGACGCACGAGATCGTCCGCGCCGCGCTCGCTGCGGGCGTACCGTTGCGCACCGAGATCGATCTCGCCTACGACTGGGAGCAGCAGCGCCCGGGAGGGCCACGGCCGATGGTGGCGATCACCGGCACCGACGGCAAGACCACGACCACCATGCTCGTCGCCTCGCTGCTCACCGCCGGAGGTCTGCGCACCGCGGCGGTGGGCAACACCGAGGTGCCGTTCGTCGCCGCGCTCGACGACGACGTCGACGCGTTCGCCGTCGAGTGCAGCAGCTTCCGTCTCTCGTGGATCCGTACCTTCCGCGCCGAGGCCGCGATCTGGCTCAACCTGGCACCCGACCACCAGAACTGGCACACGTCGATGGCCTCGTACGAGGATGCGAAGGCCAACGTGTGGCGCCACCAGCGCAGCTCGGACGTCGCCGTCGGCTGGTACGGCGACGCGGCCGTGATGCGCCGACTCGCCGCCGCACCGGGTCGCCGGGTCACCTTCGGGCTCGACGCCGGCGACCACCACGTGGTCGGCGTGGTGGACGGCGACGGTGACCACCGTCGCTTCGCCGACGGTCACGGCGAGTACGCCGCGGCAGCTTCGTTGCGCCGTCGCTTCCCGCACGACCTCTCGAACGCGTCGGCTGCGGCGGCAGCGGTGCTCGAGAGCGGGCTCGTCGCCCGCGGCGCGATCGACGCCGGGCTGGCCGCGTTCCGCGTGCCGCCACACCGCATCGAGCCGCTCGGGTCGCTCGACGGGGTCGAGTGGTTCAACGACTCGAAGGCCACCTCACCTCACGCGGCGCTCACCGCGATCCGTTCGTTCGACTCGATCGTGCTGATCGCCGGCGGTCGGAACAAGGGACTCGATCTCGCGTCGCTCGCGGGCGAGTCCGCCCGGATCCGATCCGTGGTCGCGATCGGCGAGTCGGCCGGCGAGATCGAAGCCGCGTTCGCCGGACGCCGGCCGACCGCTCGCGCCACCTCGATGGACGAGGCCGTCGCGCTCGCCCGGGCCGCCGCGGTGCCCGGCGACGTGGTGCTGCTGTCGCCCGCGTGCGCGAGTTTCGACTGGTACCCCGATGGCGGCTACCCGGCACGCGGCGAGCACTTCCGGCGTTCGGCCGAGGCGCTCGGCGTGACCGACGGCAGCACACCTCCCACGTCCGGAGCCCGCGCATGAGCACCCCCAGCATCGCGGTCCGCCGCCGACAGGCGGCCGAACGCGCCGCGGCGTTGCGTCGACACCCGACCGGGCGCGGCGCGACGGTCGAACTGCGGCCGCCCCCCAGCACCTTCTACGTGATCGCGCTCGTCGTCACGGTGTTCACGATGCTCGGCCTCGTGATGGTGCTGTCGGCGTCGTCGATCCGCCTGTTCCACAACGGTGTCTCACCCTGGCGCACCTTCAACCGACAGGTGGTGTGGGCCATCCTCGGCGCGGTCGCGCTGTGGCTCTGCGCTCGGGTGCCGTACCAGCGGCTGCGCCACTTCGTGTTGCCCGCGCTGGTCGGTTCGACCGTGCTGATGCTGGTGCCGTTCGTGCCCGGCGTCGGGCTCGAGGTGAACGACGCCAGCTCGTGGGTGTCGCTCGGATCGCTCAGCCTGCAACCGAGCGAGTTCCTGAAGCTCGCGGTCCTGCTGTACAGCGCCGACCTGCTCACCCGGCGGGCCGACGAGATGCACGATCTCGGTCGCACCCTGAAGCCGACGTTGCTCGTGGCCTGCCTCGCCGCGGGACTGTGCCTGCTGCAGGGCGACCTCGGCTCGGCGATCGTGCTCGCGGCGATCGTCGGGGCGGTCGCGTTCGTCGGTGGCACGCCGCTGGCCCCGATGACGATGGCCGGGGTGGCCGGCATGGCCACCATGGGCCTCTTCGTCGTCACCAGCCAGCGACGGGTCAACCGGTTCACTGCGTTCCTCGACGTGGCCGGCAATCGTGATCACCTCAGCTATCAGACCTACCAGGCGATGATCGCGATCGCCCAGGGCGGCACCACGGGCGCCGGACCCGGCCGCGGGCTCAACAAGCTCGGCGACTTCCTGCCGCTCGCGCACAGCGACTTCATCTTCGCGGTCGTGGCCGAGGAGCTCGGGCTGATCGGCGTGGTCGCGGTCGTCGGGGGATTCCTGGTGCTCACCTACTGCGGTGTGCTGGTGGCGAACGCCGCCGCCGACCGCTTCGGCAGCCTGCTCGCCGGCGGCATCGTCGGCTGGTTCGTCGTCCAGGCGACGATCAACATCGGTGGCGTCATCGGCTTGATGCCGGTCACCGGTCTCACCCTGCCGTTCTTCTCGGCGGGCGGGAGCTCCCTGTTCGTGTGCATGGCGGCGGCCGGCCTGCTCCTCAACGTCGCCCGCCACGCGAAATGACGCACGCCGTCGTCACCGGCGGCGGCACGTCGGGACACGTGCTGCCGGCGCTGGCGATCATGGACCGCCTCGTCGCCGCCGGCCACGAGCGCGCCGACCTGCACTACGTGGGCACCCAGCGCGGCATCGAGGCGCGGCTGCTGCCGCCCACGGGCTACGGGCACACCCTGCTCGACGTGGTCGGGCTGCAGCGATCGCTCACCCGGCGCAACCTTGCCGTCGTGCCCAAGCTGGTGCGAAGCACCCGCGCCGCAGGCCGTCTGCTCGAACGGCTCGACCCGTCGGTCGTCGTGAACGTCGGAGGGTACGCCAGCATGCCGGCCACCCTGGCCGCGCTGCGGCGCGGGATCCCCGTGGTGGTCGTGAGCTACGACCTGCGGCCGGGCCTGGCGTCGAAGCTCGCGGCACGCCGCGCCACGGCCGTCGCTGCGGCGTTCCCCGACTCGCCGTTGCCCCGGGCGCACCTCACCGGCGCGCCGATCCGGCCCGAGATCATCGCCGTCGACCGGCGCCGCGATCGCGACGCCGCACGGCACGCGCTCGGCCTGCCGCTCGACCGTTTCGTCGTCACGGTGTTCGGCGGTTCGCTCGGCGCGAAGGCGATCAACGAGGCCGTCGCCGGCATGGTCGCCGCGTGGTCGGACCGCTCGGACGTGTACGTGCACCACGTGGTCGGTGACCGCTGGCTCGCCGACGCGCCCCCGCCGCGGCCGGGTCCAGCGGGCATCATGTACGACGTGATCGGCTACGAGGACCGGATGCCGCAGCTCTACGCGGCCGGCGACCTGATGATCACGCGCGCCGGTGCGAGCACCATCGCCGAGCTGGCCGCCACCGGCACCCCCGCCGTGGTGGTGCCGTGGCCCGGCGCCGCCGAGAACCACCAGGTCGACAACGCACGCACGCTGAGCGACAACGGCGCGGCGGTGCTGCTCGAGGAGCGCGACCTGTCGGCCGACTCGCTCGCCGGCGTCGTGGGCGACCTGATCGAGCACCCCGGCCGACTGGCGGCGATCTCGGCTGCCGCGTACGCGGCGGGGGAGCGGCACCGGGACGCCTCGCTCATCGAGCTGATCGACGCCGTGGCCGCGGGTGAGGTGACCGGATCGTGACCGAGCAGCATCCGAGCCTGCCGGCGCCCGCCCCGCCGCTCGACCTCGGTTCGCCGCAGCGGCTGCACGTCGTCGGCGTCGGCGGCCCCGGCATGAGCGCGATCGCGCTGGCGCTGGCCGAGATGGGCCACCGCGTGAGCGGCAGCGACATCCGCGAGAAGCCGATCCTCGACCGGCTGCGCGCCGGCGGCGTCGAGGTGCACGTGGGGCACCAGCGCGCCCACGTGGCCGGGTGCGATGCGGTCACGTACAGCACCGCCGTACCCGAACGGAACGTCGAGCTCGACCAGGCCCGCACCGACGGCACGGCAGTGCTGCGCCGGGCGGGCATGCTCGCGTCGATCTGCGCGCAGGCGAGGTCGCTCGCGGTCGCCGGCACCCACGGCAAGACCACCACCTCGTCGATGCTCATGCTGATCCTGGCCGAGGCGGGCCTGCGGCCGAGCTTCGTGATCGGCGGCGACGTCACCGACATCGGCACCGGCGCGCAGTGGACCGGGAGCGACTGGTTCGTCGTCGAGGCCGACGAGAGCGACGGCACCCACCTCGAGCTGCCGTTGCACGGCACGATCCTCACCAACGTCGAGGTCGATCACCTCGACCACTTCGGGTCGTTCGCCGCGATCGAGCAGAGCTTCGACCGGTACCTCGCCCAGATCGCCGGACCGAAGGTGCTGTGCGCCGACGACCCGGTGTGCGCTCGACTCGCGGTGCGACACGGTGCCACCACCTACGGCACGTCCGAGACGGCACACGTCCGTGCGCTCGAGGTCCACCCGGGCAAGGGATCGTTCACGTTCGCGGTCGAGCGGCACGGCGAACGCCTGGGGGTCGTCGATCTGCCCTTGCGCGGCATCCACAACGTGCGCAACGCCACGGCGGCGCTCGCGATGGCACTCGAGATCGGCGTGTCGTTCGACGACGCGGCCTCGGCGCTCGCCCGGTTCGGCGGCGTGGCGCGCCGGTTCGACATCCGCGGGGTGTCGGGCGGCGCCACCCTGGTCGACGACTACGCGCACATCCCCACCGAGATCGCGGCGGTCCTCGCTGCCGCCCGGGCGAGCGGCGACGGCTGGCGTCGGGTGGTGGCCGTGTTCCAGCCGAACCGGTTCAACCGGATGGCGCTGATGTGGCAGGACTACGCCGACGCGTTCGTCGACGCCGACGTGGTGGTGCTCACCGACATCTACGCGAGCGGCACCACGCCGATCCCGGGCATCACGGGGAAGCTCGTCGTCAACGCGGTGCTCGACGCGCACCCCGACACGCGGCTCGTGTGGCTGCCGAAGCGCCACGACCTGATCGACTTCGTCGCCGGCGAACTCCGCGAGGGTGACGTGTGCATCTCGATGGGGTGCGGCGACATCGCGTCGTTGCCATCGGAGGTGATCGACCGCCGCGCCGAGCGCGGTCTCGACGCGCCCGCGGGCCGTGGCACGGGGGTGGTGGGCGGATGAGCGCCGGCGAGCCCGACCTGCCCGACCTGTCCGACCTGCCCGGTCGGATCGAGCTCGCCGCTCGGTTGCTCGGCGACCTGGTCGAGCGCGACGTGCCGTTGGCGCCGCTCACCACCTACCGCGTGGGCGGTCCGGCCGCGCTGTTCGCCCGGCCGCGACGGGTGGCCGACCTGGCCCGGTTGGCCGACGCCTGCGCCGCCGCACGTCTGCCGGTGCTGGTCGTCGGCCGCGGTTCGAACCTGTTGGTGGCCGACGCCGGATTCGCCGGGGTGGCCGTGTCGCTCGCCGACCTGTGCGACGAGGCGGCGGGTGCCGATCACGACGGCAGCTCGGTGCTCGGCACCGAGGTGCGGGTCGAGGGGACGCAGGTGGTGGCCGGGGGCGCCGTGGCGTTGCCGGTGCTCGCCCGTCGTACCGCGGCCGCGTCGCTCGCCGGGTTCGAGTGGGCCGTCGGCGTGCCGGGGTCGGTCGGTGGTGGTGTGCGCATGAACGCCGGTGGACACGGCTCCGACATGGCGGCCTGCCTGGTCGAGGTCGACCTGTTCGACCTGCACCGGCCCGCGGCCGACGCCCGTGGGGTGGTTCCGGCGTCGCGCCTCGGGCTGAGGTTCCGCGGATCCGATCTGGCCGACCACCAGCTGGTGCTGTCGGCACGGCTGCAGCTCGCGCCGGGCGACCGCGCCACCTCGGAGCGCGAGCTCGACGACATCGTCCGCTGGCGGCGAGCGCACCAACCCGGTGGACAGAACGCCGGCTCGGTGTTCGTCAACCCGGTCCCGGGCGAGGTGGCGGCGGGTGCGCTGATCGACCGCACCGGCCTGCGCGGTCTGCGGCTCGGCACGGCGCACGTGAGCGAGAAGCACGCGAACTTCATCCAGGCCGACGACGGCGGACGCGCCGGCGACGTGTACGCGCTCATGGAGCTCGTCCGCGACAAGGTGGCGGCCGAGACCGGGCACCGGATGCGCAGCGAGGTGCGGCTGATCGGCTTCCCGCCGCTCGACGCGAGCGCGACCGACGAGGGGTCGACGGAACCGCGGGGTGTCACGTGGTGAGCTGGCGCCGCTCGCACGGCGCCACCCCCGAGCCCTCGGACGGCGCGGGCGCCGGTGGGACCGGTGGCGGCGACGACCCGAGCGTGCCGCGCGAGCCGACGCCGGCGCGGGGCGAGGACGTGCCGCACTCGGTGCTCGACGAGCTGCGCCAGGCGTTCACGACGACCCCGGACGCGAACGACGCGACCGGCACCGTCCCGATCGAGTTCACCGACGGCTTCGACCTCGACACCACCTTCGACGGGACGCTCGGGCTCGACGACCTCGACGACCTGCCCCCGGCCGAGTACGACGACTTCACCGGCGAGCCGCCGCGGCCCACCGGGTCCGACCCGGCACGGGGTGGCGCGTCGACGACGGACCGTCCGATCGCGACCGTGTCGACCGCGCCGGGGTCCGGGTTCGACGACCTGCCGCCGGCCGAGCCCTGGGTGCTCGACACACCGGCGACACCGGCGACACCGGCGACACCGGCAGACGAGCAGCGGCCGGTCGCGCCGAGTCCGCTGGCCGGGCCGTTCGGCGACATCGGCACCGGTGACGTCCGCATCATCCCGCGCGGCGAGCCGGCCCGATCCCCCGTCGTGCCGGCGCCGGTCACCCCGGCGACGCCGATCCGGTCGGCCGCCGAGCGCGACGCATCGACGGCGGGTCCGCGCACCACGATCGTGATCGGTGGCGACGACGAGTTGCCCGACCCCATCTACCTCGACGACGACGGCGCGCCGCGGACGCCCGGCGACGACGGCGACACGGGCGGCCAGACCTTCGTCATCGGCGACGAGCTCGAGGCGTCGGGCGCGTTCGACGCGGTGCAGCTGCCCAGCCGGTCGATGGATCCCCGCGTCCGTGCCCGGCGCATCGCCGTCAAGCGTGCACAGAGCCGCAAGCGGCTCATCTGGGCCGGCGTCGCCGTCGGTGCGGTGGTGGTCGTCGTGACGGTGCTGGCCGTCTTCGCGTCGGGGCTGTTCGCCGTCGACCGCGTCGACGTGCAAGGCGCGCCCTACACGCAGGCCCGCTACGCGGATCGGCTGCAGGCGGTGATCGACGAGATGATGGGCGAGCCCGTGCTCCTCGTCGACACCCGCGCCGCCGAGGAGCAGCTCGAGGCGCTGCCCTGGATCGAGCGGGCGTTCGTGCGCGCCGACTTCCCCGACCGGATCTTCATCGACGTGCGCGAGCGGCAACCGCTCGCCACCTTCGCCGGCTCGGACGGGCGGTACCGGGTCATCGACCGCGACGGTTATGTGCTCGACCTGCTCGACGGCCGCCCGGCCTCGTACATGCTGATCGAGGGCATCGGCCCGGACCTCGAACCGGGGTCCACCGCGGGCACCCCGTACGCCGCGGCCGCGCAGCTCGTCGGCGCGCTGCCCGAGGAGCTGCGCGACATCACCGTGGCAGCGCGCGTCGATGCCACGACCGGCGACCTGCGCCTCACCATCCAACGGATCCCCACCGACGACGAGGTGGCCGCGGGCGCGACGGGGCCGCAGGACGTGTCGGTGCGGATCGGCAGCTTCACCGGCCTCGACGCGAAGCTCGCCCGCCTGCTGCAGTTGGTGCGCGACGGCCTGGACGACGCAGCACCGATCGACGTCAGCACCGACGACGTCATCGGCTGACGACCGTCACGGGGCCGCCGGCGGCGCCACCCGATCGGGGTGCGCGACGGCCCTCCCCGTCTCGGCGGTGGCGGCGTGCCAGACTGGGAGCGACCAGCAGCGCAGGTCGAATGACGTCCAGGTTGCACGGGAGGTGGCCGTCACTCGTTACGATCGCTGGTCACTTGTCCGTACTCCCGAGTCACGAAAGCTGGAGGTCAGGCTGATGGCCGGCGCCCCACAGAACTATCTCGCCGTCATCAAGGTGATCGGCGTGGGTGGCGGTGGTGTCAACGCCGTCAACCGCATGATCGATGCCGGGCTGAAGGGCGTGGAGTTCATCGCGGTCAACACCGACGCGCAGGCGCTGCTCATGAGTGATGCCGACGTGAAGCTCGACATCGGTCGCGACCTCACCCGCGGCCTCGGTGCCGGCAGCGATCCCGAGGTCGGCCGTGCGGCCGCCGAGGCGCACCGTGACGAGATCGAGGAGATGATCAAGGGCGCCGACATGGTGTTCATCACCGCCGGCGAGGGCGGCGGCACCGGCACGGGTGCGGCACCGGTCATCGCCGAGGTCGCCCGCAGCCTCGGTGCATTGGCGATCGGCGTGGTCACCCGCCCGTTCAGCTTCGAGGGCCGTCGTCGCGCCGTGCAGGCCGACACCGGTGTCGCGAAGCTGAAGGAGAAGGTCGACACCCTCATCGTCATCCCGAACGACCGGTTGCTCACCGTCGCGAACGAGAAGACCAGCGTCCTCAACGCGTTCAAGATGGCCGACGAGGTCCTGCTCCAGGGCGTCTCGGGCATCACCAACCTGATCACCACGCCGGGCCTCATCAACACCGACTTCGCCGACGTGAAGATGATCCTGTCGAGCGCGGGTTCGGCGCTCATGGGCATCGGCCAGGCGAGCGGTGAGAACCGCGCCGTCGTCGCCGCGAAGGCCGCGATCTCGAGCCCGCTGCTCGAGGCCGCGATCGACGGCGCCCGCGGCATCCTGCTCAACATCACCGGTCCGTCGAGCATGGGCCTGTTCGAGATGAACGCCGCCGCCGAGATCATCCACGGCGTCGCGCATCAGGACGCCAACATCATCTTCGGCACCGTGATCGACGACGAGATGGGCGACGAGGTCAAGGTCACCGTCATCGCCGCCGGCTTCGACCGCTGGGACACCGGCGCGTCGTCGGGTGCGCCGGGCACCGGCAAGTCGGCGGCGCCGGTGCTGAAGGCCGTCGAGAACAAGCCGACGTCCACGCTGAAGGACCTGTTCGCCGACGACGCGGTCGACCCGCTCGACGGCGACGACGACTTCGACGTCCCGTCGTTCCTCAAGTAGTCGCCACCCTCCGCCGGGGCAGCACCGTGCACGTGCGATGCAGCACGCGTGCGCACGGCGACTTCCATGTCGAGCAACCGTTTGAGCGCCTCGAGGCCACGCGCCGCGCGTTCGTCGACCTGCCGTGGAGCCAGCCCGACGAGGTGCACGGCACCGACGTGTCGGTCGTGACCTCGCCGGGCGAGCACGACCTGGACGTGGCGGACGCGCTCGTCACCGACCTCGCGGGCGCGGTGCTCGGCATCTGGGTCGGAGACTGCGCACCGGTGGCGTTCGAGGGGGCCGGGGGCCGGATCGGTGTCGCCCACGCCGGCTGGCGTGGTCTGCTCGACGGCGTGCTCGCCCGCACGGTCGAGGTGATGCGAGTCGGGGTGGACGACCGCACCGTTCGGGCCGTGCTCGGGCCGTGCATCCATCCGTGCTGCTACGAGTTCGGGACCGACGACCTCGCCCGCGTCGTCGATCGGTTCGGTCCGGGCGTGGTGGGTCGTACTCGCGACGGTCGGCCGGCGCTCGACGTACCCGCCGCCGTGGCGGCTGCACTGTCCGAACTCGACGTCGAGGTGCGGCCGGCCCTCACCGGCCCGACGTGCACCGGCTGCGACCCCGAGCACCGGTGGTTCTCGCATCGGGTGCGGGCCGAGCGTGGGCGCCAGGTGATGGCCGTGTGGAAGGATCCGGAGCGATGACCGACGCACCGATCACGGGCATCGACCCCGCGCGGGTCGCCGAGCGTCTCGCCGGCATCCGCGAGCGGATCGCCCGGGCCGGCGGGACCGGCGTCCACGTCGTCGGCGTCACGAAGACGTGGGGCCTCGAGGCCGTGCGCGCCGCAGCCGCCGCCGGGTGCGACGCGATCGGCGAGAACTACGCACAGGAGATGGTCGCGAAGCTCACCGGGCAGGCCGACTTGCCGCCCGTGCACTTCATCGGCAGGCTCCAGACCAACAAGGTCCGCCAGGTCGCGCCGTTCGTCGACGTGTTCGAGACGGTCGACCGGTCGTCGCTGGCACGCGAGCTGGCGGCACGCGTCCCCGGCGCACGCGTCCTCGTGCAGGTGTCGCCCGACGGCGACCCCGACAAGGGCGGCTGCGCCCTCGACGCGCTCCGCCCGCTCGTCGACGAATGCCTCGCGCTCGGCCTGCAGGTGGAGGGGCTCATGACGGTCGGTCCCACCGAGGGCGGACCCGAGGCGGCGCGTCCGGGCTTCCGCGCGGTGCGCGCCGTGCTCGACGAGCTCGGGCTCCGGGTGTGTTCGATGGGGATGAGCGACGATCTCGAGGTCGCGGTCCAGGAGGGTTCGACACAGGTACGCATCGGCAGCGCGCTGTTCGGTCCACGGCAGCGGTGAGCAGCCCGCGCGGCTCCACCGCTGCGCACATCGCATGAGCTAGCCTCGGCCGTCCAGGAGGAGAGTCGATGTCGATCTGGAAGAGGGCCATGGACTATCTCGGGTTGGGGCCCGACGACGCCTATGACGACTACGACCTCCCGCCGGAGCCCGAGCCCCGGGTCGCTCGCGGTGGCGGCGGTGGTCGCCAACCGCGCTACGACGAGCCGGCCGTCCGCAGCAGTCGGCAGATGCCCGAGTACGAGCCCGAGGCCGTCGTGCGCACCGTGCCCACCCGGCCGACCTTCCCGTCGCGCGACAGCGAGCCGGTCGCGCGTCGACCGCTCCCGGCGAACGACGACTCGAGCGTGCACCCGCGCCCGATCAACCCCACTCGCTCCAGTGCGCCCGCGCGAGGAGGCCAGGCCGTGAGCTCCGATCCGCACACCGTGCGCCCGCGTCGTTTCGACTCGGCGCAGGAGATCGCCGACAAGTTCAAGGAAGGCCAGCCGGTCATCATGAACCTCGAGGCCACCGAGCGCGAAGTGTCGCGGCGGCTGATCGACTTCGCGAGCGGGCTGTGTTACGGCCTGAACGGCAGCATGGAGAAGGTCGCCACCGGCGTGTACCTGTTGAAGCCGGCCGGCTCGCGTTCGGGCTACGGCTCGCACGACGACTGACCGCCTCGGCGCCGGACGACCCCTGCGCGTGGGGGTTCTCGACACGTCCTCCGCCACGCACCGATGACGGTTCGGTGACCGTGGGTGTTCACGAGTCCACCGCCTGCCTAACATGGCGCCCATGGAACTGAGTCCGCAGGCCGTGGCGGCCGCCACCTTCCGAACGGTCAAGCGGGGCTACGACCCCGACGAGGTGCGCGCCTACCTCATCGAGGTGTCGGCGAGCCTCGAAGCGGCCCATCAGCAAGCGACGGCCATGGAGGCGCGAGCCCGCGCCGCGATCGCCAAGCTGCAGGACGCGACGCAGCTCGCCCAGCAGACGCCGGCGACCACCACCGGCCCGGTGCCGGTCACGCCGGCGGTCGTGCCGTCCGTCGGCGCGGAAGAGGCCGAGACGATCAGCCGCACCCTGCTGCTCGCGCAGCGCACCGCGGACCACACCGTCGCCGAGGCCAAGGCCGAGGCCGCGCAGATCACCGAGACCGCGCAGCACGAGGCGGCCAGCGTCACCTCCGCCGCCAAGCTCGACGCCGCCGCCGCGCTCGAGCAGGCACGCGCCGAAGCGGCCCGTCTGCTCGACGACGCCCGGGCCGAGGCGCACCGCACGAAGAGCGAGCAGCACCTGCGGTTCGAAGCCGAGGTCGCCGAGCTCGAGCGTCGTCGTGAGACCCTCACGGCCGATGTCACCGCGCTCGAGCGGGCCACGGCCTCGCACCGCGACCGTCTGCGCGACGTCGCCCAGCAGATCGCCCAGTTGGCCGACCGGGTGCCCTCGCCCGAGCAGCCGACGCTCAGCGCGCCCGACGCGTCGGCGGCACACGCGTCGCCCAACGGTCGGTCGCCGATCACCGGGCAGGTGCCCGTCACCGGTTCGATCACCTCGGGTCCGAGCGACGACACCGGCGGCAGCCGGATCCCGCCGCCGCCGATCACCGGTCAGGTGCCGCTGCAGCCCGGCGTCGAGCCGCTCGTCTCGCCCCGCCCGACGTCGGCCGACGAGGTCCGCTCGATGTGGCAGCAGGCCGAGCGCGCCGAGCTCGAGAGCCAGGGCCTCATCGATGCGACGCCGGTCGACGGCATCGTCGCCGAGTCGCCCACGCCCAGCGACGGCATCCGTCGGTAGACTCGAATCCCAACGGCGACGACGAGGCCATCACCTCCGAGCCTCCGGAAGAACGGGCGGCACGACGCGGCGACGCGGCGGGTCACCTCAGTAGAACCGGACGGGACCAGCCCGTGAACGCTGGCGCAGACGAGTGGCGCACCGCCGAGGCGGGGCGCAAGCAGGGTGGTACCGCGGGCTCCGGCTCGTCCCTGTGATCCGAGTGATCGCACATCAGGAGACCACCCGCATGACCATCGAGTCGTCGTCGAGCCACCGCTACCCGAGCGTCGAGCCGCAGCCGAGCTTCCCCGCGCTCGAGCGCGAGATCCTGTCGTTCTGGGACGGCGACCACACGTTCGAGGCGTCGGTCGCCGCTCGTGACGGCGCCGACGAGTACGTCTTCTACGACGGCCCGCCGTTCGCGAACGGCCTGCCGCACTACGGCCACCTGCTCACCGGTTTCGTGAAGGACGCGGTGCCCCGCTATCGCACGATGCGCGGCCAGCAGGTGCACCGCCGCTTCGGGTGGGACTGCCACGGCCTGCCCGCGGAGACCGTCGTCGAGAAGGAGCTCGGCGTGAGCGGTCACCCCGAGATCCTGCAGTTCGGGCTCGAGAAGTTCAACGACGCCTGCCGCACGAGCGTGTTGCGCTTCACCGACGACTGGCATCGCTACGTCACCCGCCAGGCGCGCTGGGTCGACTTCGAGAACGACTACAAGACCCTCGACCTCCCGTACATGGAGAGCGTCATGTGGGCCTTCAAGTCGTTGTGGGACAAGGGGCTGATCTACGAAGGCTTCCGGGTGCTCGCGTACTGCTGGCGCTGCGAGACGCCGCTCAGCAACACCGAGACCCGCATGGACGACGTGTACCGCGACCGTCAGGACCCGGCGCTCACGGTGGCGTTCCAGCTCGAGACCGGCGAGAAGATCCTCGCGTGGACCACCACGCCGTGGACGCTGCCGAGCAACCTCGCCCTGGCCGTCGGTCCCGACATCGACTACGCGGTGATGGAGGAGTCCACCCCCGAGGGCACACAGCGCTACATCCTCGCGGAGAGCCGCCTCGGCGCCTACGAGCGCGAGCTCGCGGACGCCACACAGGTGGGCACGCTCAGCGGTGCCGACCTCGTCGGCCGGAAGTACGTGCCGCTGTTCCCGTTCTTCGCGGACACGCCCAACGCCTTCCACGTCCTCGCCGCCGACTTCGTCAGCACCGAGGACGGCACCGGCGTGGTGCACATGGCACCGGGCTTCGGTGAGGAGGACCAGAACGTGTGCAACGCGGTCGGGATCCCGACCGTCTGCCCGATGGACGAGCACGGCCGCTACACGAGCGAGGTGACGCCCTGGGCGCACGTGCACGTGTTCGACGCGAACCCGATGGTGATCAAGGAGCTGAAGGACCGTGGCGTCGTCGTGCGCCACGACAGCTACCAGCACTCGTACCCGCACTGCTGGCGCTGTGCCGAGCCGCTCGTGTACCGCGCGATCAGTTCGTGGTTCGTGGAGGTCACCAGGTTCAAGGACCGGATGGTCGAGCTCAACCAGCAGATCACCTGGGTGCCCGAGCACATCAAGGAGGGCAGTTTCGGCAAGTGGCTGGCCAACGCTCGCGACTGGAGCATCAGCCGCAACCGCTTCTGGGGCTCGCCGATCCCGGTGTGGAAGAGCGACGACCCCGAGTACCCGCGCGTCGACTGCTACGGCTCGATCGCCGACCTCGAGCGCGACTTCGGGGTGCAGGTCACCGATCTCCACCGGCCGCAGGTCGACGACCTCGTGCGCCCGAACCCCGACGACCCCACCGGGAAGTCGATGATGCGCCGCGTGCCGGAGGTGCTCGACTGCTGGTTCGAGAGCGGCAGCATGCCCTTCGCCCAGGTGCACTACCCGTTCGAGAACCGCGAGTGGTTCGACAGCCACTACCCGGGTGACTTCATCGTCGAGTACATCGGCCAGACCCGCGGCTGGTTCTACACGCTGCACGTGCTGGCGACCGCGCTGTTCGACCGGCCGTCGTTCTCGACCTGCGTGAGCCACGGCATCGTGCTCGGCGACGACGGCCAGAAGATGTCGAAGAGCCTGCGCAACTACCCCGATCCGATGATGGTGTTCGACACCTACGGGTCGGATGCGATGCGCTGGTACCTGCTCAGCTCGTCGATCCTGCGCGGCACCGACCTCGCGGTCACCGAGGACGGCATCCGCGACACGGTGCGACAGGTGATGTTGCCGATCTGGAACTCGTGGTACTTCCTGTCGCTCTACGCGAACGCCGAGGGACGGGTGGGGGAGTTCCGCACCGACGCGACCGACGTGCTCGACCGGTACATCCTCGCCAAGACCCACGATCTCGTGCGCGACGTCACCGCGCAGATGGACGTGTACGACCTGTTCGCCGCGTGCGGCAGCGTCCGAGTGTTCCTCGACGTGCTCACCAACTGGTACGTCCGACGCAGCCGTGACCGGTTCTGGGCGGGGGAGCAGGCGGCCATCGACACCCTGCACACCGTGTTGACGGTGCTCTGCCGCGTCGCCGCGCCGCTGCTGCCGCTCACCACCGAGGCGGTCTACCGGCAGCTGACCGGCGAGCGCAGCGTGCACCTCGCGGACTGGCCGGAGGCATCGACGTTGCCCGCCGACGACGAGCTCGTGGCCACGATGGACCTGGCCCGCGACGTGTGCTCGGCGACGCTGCGCGTGCGCAAGGCGCACCAGCGCCGCGTGCGGTTGCCGCTCGCGAGCCTCACCATCGCGGTGCCCGGTGCCGATCGGCTCGACGCGTTCACGAGTCTGATCGCCGACGAGGTGAACGTGAAGGCGTTGCAGCTCACCGACGACGTCGCATCGGTGGCGACCCACGAGTTGCAGGTCGTGCCCGCGGCCCTCGGGCCGCGGCTCGGTGGCCAGACCCAGCAGGTGATCAAGGCCGCGAAGTCGGGCGACTGGCGTCAGGACGGCGACACGGTCGTGGCGGGCGGCATCGAACTGCAGCCGGGGGAGTACCAGCTGAAGTTGGTGGTCGCCGGTGACGGTGCCAGCACGTCGCTGAGCGGTGGCGCCGGCGTGGTGGTGCTCGACACCGAGGTCACGCCCGAACTCGAGGCCGAGGGCGCGGCCCGCGACCTCGTGCGGCTCGTGCAGCAGGCCCGCCGTGACGCCGGCCTGGCGGTCGGTGATCGGATCACGCTGGCGCTCGGCGTGCCCGAGTCGCTGCGTCGCCAGCTGGCGCCGCACCAGGGGTTCGTCGCCGACGAGACGCTCGCCACCACGGTCACGTTCACCGGCGCGGGCGCCACACAGCCGTCGAACGCCGAGTTGGACGGCGAGCCGATCACCATCGTCGTCGCCAAGGCCTGACGCCAGGGTGACGGCGATCGGCCGGGGAGGCGGATAACATCCGCCGTTCGTTCCGGTCGATGGAGGTGCACCCCAATGGCCACAGCCAAGCAGGCAGCCGCGAAGCAGCAGCCGACCACGAAGGCGGCCGGGGCCGCCAAGGCGACCACGGCCGCCAAGGCATCCAAGGCATCCAAGGCAGCGCCGACCACCACGACCGCGAAGGCGTCGCCGTCCACGAAGGCGACACCGGCGAAGGCGACACCGGCGAAGGCTGCGCCGGTCGCGAAGGCAGGCACGTCCGGCAAGGCCGGCAAGGCCGGCACGGCCGCCAAGCCGGCACCGGCGTCCGCGAAGGCGGCACCGGCCCCCAAGGCCACTACCGCCAAGGCCGCCACCACGAAGGCGGCACCGGCCCCCCAGGCCACCACCGCGAAGGCCCCCACGAAGGCCACCACCACGAAGGCCGCCCCGGCCACGAAGCATGCCTCGGCACCCGCCCGCACGGGTACCAAGGCCGCCGTGCCCCCGGCGCCCACCCCACCCTCCGCCCGTCCCCCCGCCAGGAAGTCCGAACCCCCCGTCGTGTCGAGAACCTCTCCCGCCCCCACTGCCAAGCCCACGAAGTCGACGTCCGCTGCGACCGTCGCCGACGCCAAGCCCGAACCCAAGTCGGAACCCAAGGCCGAACCCAAGGTCGAGGCGACCAAGCCCGCCACCAAGAAGCCCGAGCCCGCCGCTCCTGCCGTCCAGGCGATCCCGCCGGCCAAGGGCGTCACCAAGGAAGGCATCGCCTACACCAAGGACTTCGACGCCAAGTGGCTGCTGGCGCAGCGCACCCTGTTGCTCGAAGAGCGCGAGGCGCTCACGGGCCAGGCCACCCGTCTCGAGGACGAGGCCAACGCCTTGATCGAGGAGCAGGAGATGGGTGACGTCCAGTTCGACGACGAGGGCGGCGAGGGCGACACCATGGTCGTCGAGCGCGAGCGCGATCTCGCGCTGTCCGCCCAGGCGCGTCAGATGGTCGCCGACATCGACGCTGCCCTCGAGCGGCTCACGGCCGGCACCTACGGCTACTCGGTCGAGAGCGGCCGTCCGATCCCGCGCGAGCGCCTCGAGGCGATCCCGTGGGCCACGGTGCTCGTCGAGGAGAAGGTCGGCGGCATCGGCCGTCGCTGATGGAGCCCCTCGACGCTCCGGTCGAGCAGCCGGCCGTCGCCGCCGACGGCCGTCGGTCGCGGCGGCTCCGCCTCGCACCGCTCAGCCTCGCGATCGGCGCCGTCGTCGTCGTGCTCGATCAACTCACCAAGCACTGGGCGGTCAACGAACTCGCCGATGGCCGCGAGATCCACGTGCTGTGGACGCTGCAGTGGAACCTGTCGTACAACACGGGCATGGCGTTCTCGCGCGGACAGGGTCTCGGCCCGCTCATCGCGGTGCTCGCCGTGCTGATCGTGATCGTGCTCGTGGTCGGCGCCTCGCACGTCGAACACCGCCTCGCCCGGTTCGCAGCGGGGCTGCTCATCGGCGGCGCGATCGGCAACCTGCTCGACCGGATGTTCCGCGGCGACGGCTGGTTGCACGGCGCCGTCATCGACTTCATCGACTTCCAGTGGTTCCCCATCTTCAACGTCGCCGACATGGGCGTCACCGTCGGTGCGGTGCTCTTCGGCATCGCGTCGATGCTCGATGGGCGCACCCACGGGTCGGCGGGTGCACCCACCACCGACGGTCGCCCGGCCGAGGGCGTGTCGTGAGCGACGAGATCGTGCACGAGGTGGTGCCGGCGGCGCTGGCCGGTGAACGGCTCGATCGCATCGTCAGCCTCGTCACCGGGGCCAGCCGCGCCGATGCCTCGGTGCTGGTCGCCGCTGGTGGCGCCACCGTCGACGGGATCGTCGCCACCAGCGGCAAGGTCCGCCTCGTCGCCGGGCAGGAGGTCGAGATCGACCCCTCGCGGCTGCCGCAGCCCGTGGCCCCGCAGCCCGACGCCGCTGTGGTGTTCGACGTCGTGCACGCCGACGACGACGTGATCGTCGTCGACAAGCCCGCCGGTCTCGTGGTGCACCCCGGTGCGGGCAACCCCGACGGCACCCTCGTCAACGGGCTGCTCGCCCGGTACCCCGAGATCGCGACCGTCGGCCAGGAGGGTCGGCCGGGCATCGTGCACCGCCTCGACGTCGGCACCTCGGGCCTGCTCGTGGTGGCCCGCAGCGAGCGCGCCTACCACCAGCTCGTGGCGGCGCTCGCGAACCGCGACGTCGGCCGTCGCTACCGCACGCTCGTGTGGGGTCGACCCGCCAACCCGAGCGGCGTGATCGACGCCCCGATCGGCCGCGATCACCGCGACCCGATGAAGATGGCAGTCGTGGTCGACGGCAAGGTCGCCCGCACCCACTACCGAACCCTGCACACCTACCGTCAGGTCGCCGACGTCGCCGAACTCGAGTGCCGGCTCGAGACGGGCCGCACCCATCAGATCCGCGTGCACCTCGCCGCGATCGGTCACCCGGTCGTCGGCGACGGCACCTATGGCGGTGCCCGGTCGGCAGTGAGGCCGCCGCGGCCGTTCCTGCACGCCGCATCGCTCGAGTTCCGGCATCCCGGCACCGGTGTGACGATGTCGTTCGACGCCCCGATGCCCGCCGATCTGCAGCAGCTGCTCGATCAGCTCGGTCCGGCCGACGACGAGCTCGACCCCGTCGAACCCGACGCCTGAACCCGACGCCCGATCCCGACGCTGAACGCTCGGATCAGACCGGGTCGACCAGCGCGGCGACGATCGAGGCTCGATCGGGCCACGGCGCCCGACCCTGGGCCACCTGCGCCACCTCGGCCAGCGTGAACCCGTGCAGCAGCTGGCGCATGTGCTCGCCGGCGAGCTTCCAGATCGCGTACAGCACGCACTGGCCCTCGTGATCGCACGACCCGTCCTGGTGCGGATCGCCGAAGTCGCCGAGCGAGATCGGTCCGTCGACCGCCGACAGGATCTCGCTGAGGCGGATGTCCTCGGGGGAGCGGGCGAGCACGTAGCCGCCGCCGACGCCGCGCTTGGACCGCACGAGGCCGGCGCCTTTCAGCGCCAGCAGGATCTGTTCGAGGTAGGGCTGCGGGATGGCCGTGCGCTCGGCGATGTCGCGGACGCTGGTCGGACCGGGATCGCCCGAATGGAGCGTGAGCGACAGCAGCGCCCGGCAGGCGTAGTCCCCTTTGCTCGACACTCGCATGAGGGCAGCGTAGTGGGTCCGCCCGCTCGAACACGGGTGCCCGTCCGGGCGGCCGATGCGACGTGACGGGCGTGGACATGGTTGGCGAGGGAGCCCGCGAGGTGGTGGACTGTGCGAGCCGTGACGACCGCACCGATCATCCCCCAGTACAGCGGCCCCAACGTCCGCGGCCTCGTGCCGGCGTTCCTCGCACCGCGCGGCGCCCGACGACCCGACTGGATCCCCGCGATCGCCGCCCAGGCTCGCCAGGTCGTGCTGTTCGTCGTCGACGGGCTCGGGTGGGAGCAGCTGCGGGCACGCGCCCACCTGGCGCCCACGCTGGCTGCCATGGTCGGCGGTCCGATCACCACCGTCGCCCCCACCACCACGGCCACCGCGCTCACCTCGATCACCACCGGTCTCACCCCGGGCGAGCACGGGCTGATCGGCTACCGGATCGACGTCGGCGGCGACGTGCTCAACGTGTTGCGCTGGTCGACCGATGGCCCCGGCGACGCCCGTCGCGCCCACGAGCCCCAGCGCGTGCAACCGTTCGCGCCGTTCATGGGCGAGCAGGTGCCCGTCGTCAGCAAGGCCGACCTCGAGCGCAGCGCGTTCTCGACGGCCCACCTGCGCGGGTGCGACCCGGTCGGGTGGCGGGTGCCGTCGAGCCTGCCGGTCATCGTGGGTGAACAGCTGCGTGCCGGGGCGCCGTTCGTGTACGCGTACTACGACGGCATCGACAAGGTCGCGCACGAGCGCGGCTTCGGTCCGTTCTACGACGCCGAGCTCGTGGCGGCAGATCGCCTGGTGGCCGACGTCATCGCCGCGCTGCCGACCGGGGCGGCGCTCGTCGTCACCGCCGACCACGGCCAGGTGCACGTGGGTGACCGCACCGTCGAGCTGCACGCCGACGTGCAGCGCCTCGTCCACCACGGTTCCGGCGAGGGTCGCTTCCGCTGGCTCCACGCCCGACCGGGTGCCGCCGACGACCTCGCCGCCGCAGCGGCCACGGCGCACGGCGACGTCGCCTGGGTGGTGACCCTCGAACAGACGCTCGACGAGCAGTGGTTCGGGCCCGTCGTGCCGCCGCCCGTGCAGTCGCGCCTCGGTGACGTCGCGCTCGTCGCCCGAGACGAGGTCAGCTTCCACGATCCTGCCGACTCCGGCCCGTTCGAGCTCGTCTGCCGGCACGGTTCGCTCACCTCGGCCGAGGTGTATGTTCCGCTCATCGCTGCCGGCGCCTAGCGCCGGCCGCCCGTCGTCCCACGAGGTCTCGATGTCCGATCCGTCCCACATCCACTCCGGCGCACCGCAGCAGGTCGAGCGCGGCGAGCTCGTCGGGTTCGCGCCCGGCCACGGCCCCGACGGCGAGGTGCCGCCCGAGCAGCAGGTCGAGACCGTGTCCGAGCCGGCCAAGGTGATGCGCATCGGGTCGATGGTGAAGCAGCTGCTCGAGGAGGTTCGTCAGGCCCCGCTCGACGAGGCCAGCCGCGAACGGCTCGCCGAGATCTACGAGCGATCGATCGTCGAGCTGAGCGAGGCGCTGTCGCCCGACCTGCAGGACGAGCTGCGCAACCTCGCGTTGCCGTTCAAGGACGGCGAGATCCCCTCCGACTCCGAGCTGCGCATCGCCAAGGCCCAGCTGGTCGGATGGCTCGAGGGGCTCTTCCACGGCATCCAGGCCACCTTGTTCGCGCAGCAGCTCGCGGCGCGACAGCAGCTCGAGCAGATGCGTCAGCTCCCCCCGGGGGCGATGCAGGGCCCGCCGCCGAGCGACCGCCCCGGCACGTATCTGTGACCCACGCCTGCGGCGCGCGGCCGCGCATCGCGGCTAGCGTCGCGGAAATCACATCGGTGTGACTCTCCGGAGTCGTCGCGTCGAGCGACGGCAGATCCGGATGAGCGCCGATCCGGACCGAGAAGGGAGGAAGTGCAGTTGGGCGACTCGTTCACCCACCTCCACGTCCACACCGAGTTCTCCATGCTCGATGGCGCCGCCCGCCTCGACGAACTCGTCGCCAAGGCGGTGGCCGACGGCATGCCGGCGCTCGGCATCACCGACCACGGCAACATGTACGGCGTCCTCGAGTTCTACAAGGAGTGCCGCAAGCAGGGTGTGAAGCCGGTGATCGGCACCGAGGCGTACATGGCGTACGACAGCCGCGCCGAGCGTCCGGCCCGTCGAGGACGCGTCGACGATTCGGGCGGCGACACCGAGGGCGGCAAGAAGCTCTACTACCACCTCACCCTGCTGGCCGAGACCGACCAGGGGTACCGCAACCTCATCCAGCTCGCCAGCCTGGCGTTCATGGAGGGCTACTACTACAAGCCCCGTATCGACTGGGAGCTGCTCGAGAAGTACCACCACGGGCTCATCGCCACGACGGGCTGCCTCGGTGGCCACGTGCTGCAGAGCCTGCTGAACGGCGACGAGAAGGGCGCGATCGACAAGGCCGGCCGGTTGCAGGAGATCTTCGGCAAGGACAACCTCTTCGTCGAGATCCAGGACCACGGCCTCGCGGCGCAGCACGACACGAACCCCAAGCTGATCGAGATCGCGAAGCGCATCGGCGCGCCGCTGATCGCCACGAACGACTCGCACTACACCCACCGCCACGACCACGAGGCGCACGACGCGCTGCTGTGCGTGCAGACGAGCGCGCTGCTGAGCGATCCGAAGCGGTTCAAGTTCGAGGGCACCGAGCACTACCTGAAGACCGCTGCCGAGATGCGGCACCTGTTCCGCGAGGTGCCCACGGCGTGCGACAACACACTGTGGATCGCCGAGCGCGCCGACGTCACGATCGAGTTCGGCAAGCCGCAGCTGCCCAACTTCCCGATCCCGGAGGGTTTCGCCGACGACGCCGCCTACCTCGACTTCCTCACGTGGGAAGGGGCGAAGATGCGGTGGGGCGACGAGCTGCCCAACGCCGTGATCGAACGCATCGCCTACGAGCTGCAGACGATCAAGAACATGGGGTTCGCCAGCTACTTCCTCATCGTCTGGGACCTCATCAAGTTCGCCAAGGACTCCGGCATCCGCGTCGGTCCGGGCCGTGGGTCGGCGGCCGGGTGCGCGGTCGCCTACTGCCTGCGCATCACCGAGCTCGACCCGATCAAGTACGACCTGCTGTTCGAGCGTTTCCTCAACCCGAGCCGTATCTCGATGCCCGACATCGACATGGACTTCGACTCGCGGTACCGCGACCGCATGATCAACTACGCGGCCGAGCGGTACGGCCGCGACCATGTCGCGCAGATCATCACCTTCGGCACGATCAAGGCTCGCAATGCGGTGCGCGACGCTGCGCGCGTGCTCGGCTTCCCCTACGGCGTCGGCGACAAGGTGGCCAAGGCGATGCCGCCGCTCGTGATGGGCCGCGACACGCCCCTCAAGTACTGCTTCGAGGAGCACCCGAAGTACCTCGACGGCTACAAGGCCGCGCAGGACCTGCGCGCCATGTACGAGACCGACCCCGACGTGAAGCGCGTCGTCGACGTGGCCAAGGGGCTCGAGGGACTGAAGCGGAGCGACGGCATCCATGCCGCCGCGGTGGTGATCACCAAGGACCCGCTCACCACCTACCTGCCGATCCAACGCAAACCCGAGGCCGGTCAACCGGTGAGCGAGGCGCCCGTCGTCACCCAGTTCGAGATGCACGGCGTCGAAGAGCTCGGGCTGCTGAAGATGGACTTCCTCGGCCTGCGCAACCTCGATGTCATCACCGACACCGTCAACATGGTGCGCGCCAGCACGGATCCGAACTTCGACATCGACGCGGTCCCGCTCGACGACCAGGCGGTGTTCGCGCTGCTCGGCCGGGGCGACACGATGGGCGTGTTCCAGCTCGAGTCGCCGCCGATGCGGGCGCTGTTGCGGTCGATGGCGCCCACCAGCTTCGAGGACGTGTCGGCCGTGCTCGCGCTCTATCGGCCGGGGCCGATGAGCGTGAACATGCACTACGACTACGCCGACCGCAAGAACGGGCGGCAGCCGGTCGACTTCTTCCACCCCGACGCCGAGGCGGTGCTCGGCGACACGTACGGCCTGATGATCTATCAGGAGAGCGTGATGCGCGTCGCGCAGAAGTTCGCCGGGTACTCCCTCGCCCAGGCCGACTCGCTGCGCAAGGCGATGGGCAAGAAGTCGCGCGAGGTCATGGCCAAGGAGCGCGCCGCGTTCGAGGACGGCTGCGAGGCCACCGGCTACGGCCGATCGCTCGGCGAGAGCCTCTTCGACGTGATCGCCAAGTTCGCCGACTACGCGTTCAACAAGAGCCACACCTTCGGGTACGGACTGGTCACCTACCAGACCGCCTATCTGAAGGTGCACCACCCCGTCGAGTACCTGGCCTGTCTGCTCACCAGCGTCAAGAGCAACCTCGACAAGGCGGCGATCTACCTGTCCGACTGCCGGGCGATGGGCATCAAGGTGCTCAACCCCGACATCAACCGATCGGTGATGAACTTCGCCGCGCTCGCTCCGCACGAGGTGCCGGCCGACGTGGTGCTGCCCGTCGGCAGCCCGGGCGCGATCACGTTCGGCCTGTCCGCGATTCGCAACGTGGGCGAGGGCCTGGTCGAGCAGTTGCTGGCCGATCGCGATGCCAACGGCCCGTTCGAGAGCTTCCACGACTTCGTCGAGCGGGTGCCCGAGCCGGTGCTCAACAAGCGAACGGTCGAGTCGCTGATCAAGGCCGGCGCGTTCGACGGCTTCGGGGTGCCGCGCAAGGGCCTGCTGATGGTGTTCGAGCAGATCATCGACACCACCGTCGTGCGCCGCCGCGAACGCGACCAGGGCGTGATGAGCCTGTTCGGCGACTTCTCCGAGTCGGCCGACTCGGGCTTCAGCGAACGGATCGCGATCCCGGAGCTCGAGTTCGACAAGGGCGACCGGCTCAAGTTCGAGAAGGAGATGCTCGGCCTGTACGTGAGCGACCACCCGCTGCTCGGGGTGGAGGCCGCGCTGCGGCGCAAGGTCGACTGCTCGGTGGCCGACGCGCTCGAGCGCGAGGACGGCGCGGTCATCACGCTCGGCGGTGTGATCACCAACCTGGCGCGCAAGTTCACCAAGAAGGGTGACCAGATGGCGGTGTTCGTGCTCGAGGACCTCGACACGGGCATCGAGTGCACGGTGTTCCCGCGCGTGCTGATGGAGCAGGGCCACAAGCTGATCGACGACGCGATCGTGACCGTGAAGGGGCGCATCGACAAGCGCGACGAGTCGCGTGTCGGGTTCATGGCACAGGACGTCAACATCATCGAGGGCCTCGACACCGGTTCGTCGCTGCCGTTGCACCTGAAGGTCCCGGCCGCTGCGCTCAGCGAGCTGAAGATCCACCAGCTCCGCCGGATCCTGCGCGACCACCCGGGTGATTCGATGGTGTACCTGCACATCGGCCAGGGCAAGATCCTGCGCCTGGCCGACGAGTTCTGCGTCGACCTCGACCGCGTGGTGCCCGAGCTGCGCGTCGCGCTGGGCCACGACGCCGTCATGCTCTGACCCGAGGTCCGTGAGTTCGAGGGCCCGTGCAGGTTCCTCTGGCTCACGGACGTGGTTCGTCGTGCGTCGGAGGTCGCTCAGCGGGACCGGTGACTCACGGAGCGGGAGGGGAGTGCCGACCGTTCGTGACCTGGGGCTCCGCAGGTGAACCCCGCCGAGTGGCGGCTGCGCTGGTGGAACCCCTGCCTCGAAGTGGCAGAATGGATCACTCAGGTCATCCCGCCCGCCGCACGGCGCTGGTGGTTCTCACGCGACAGGAGCTTCGAGCAATGGCAATCCAGGTGGAAACCAGGGACTGCGCAGCGCTCACCGACGCCGACCTCGATGACATGGCGTCGATGGGGGGTGCATTCGACATCGGCGTGTTGTCGAAGGCCAAGGAGGACTGGGTCCTGTGCACCACGGCCCGGGTCGAGGGCAAGCTGCACGGGTGCTCGTTCGCCACGCTCGAGCGCATCGGTGGCACACCGTGCGTGCTGATCGGGCTGCTCAGCGTGAAGCGGTCGTCGAAGCGAGACCAGGTCCTGAAGGGCCTGATGGGCGAGGCGTACCACCGAGCGCTGATGGCCTTCCCCGACGAGGACGTCGTGGTCGGCTCGCGGTTCGTGAAGGCCGATGCGCTCGAGGCGTTCAAGCAGCTCGACGAGATCATCCCCCGTCCGAAGCACCGTGCCGTCGGCGAGGAGCGCGCCTGGGGCCGACGCCTCGCACGTCGCTTCGGCGTCGACGCCAACTACGACGAGCAGTCCTTCGTCGTGAAGGCGAACGGTCAGAGCGGGTTCATCGACCACGAGACGCTCAAGCCCGAGAAGATCGCCGCCGACGTCGCGGCCCTGTTCGACTCGGTGCAGGCCGCCAAGGGCGGTTCGCTCATCGTGCACGGCTGGACGATGGCCGAGGACCTCGTCAAGCTCGGCGCCCGTTCCTGACGGCGCCCACCTTCCCCGCCGCGGACCGGTGAGCGAGCTCGAGGCCGTCGTCCGGCGGCGACGGATGTGCCGCAGCTTCACGTCCGACCCGGTCGAGCCCGACCTCGTCGACCGTCTCGTCGACCTGGCGAGCCGCGCGCCCAGCGCGGGCAAGACCCAGGGATGGCACCTGGTGGTGCTCGAGGGCGATCACACCGACCGCTTCTGGCGGCACGCCTTCCCGGTCGAGCGTCGCGGCGGTTTCCGATGGCCCGGGCTGTTCCGCGCACCGTTGGTCCTGCTGCCCTTCGCCGACCCAGGTGCCTACGTCGCGAGGTATGCCGAGCCCGACAAGGCCCGCACGGGGCTCGGCGAGGGCACCGACGCCTGGCCGACGCCGTACTGGACGGTCGACGCGTCGATGTCGGTGATGACGATGCTGTTGGCCGCCGAGGATGCCGGACTGGGCGCATTGCTGTTCGCCGTGTTCACGGGTGAGGCCGAGGTGCGTGCCGAGCTCGGCGTGCCGGACGGCCTGCAGTTGCTCGGCGCGGTGGCGCTCGGCTGGCCCGATCGAACGGCCGCCGACCGGGAGGGCACCGGGATCAGCGCCGGGCGGGCGCGCCGATCACCCGACGAGATCGTGCACCGCAACGGCTGGTGACGCGTTCCACCCCGACGACCTCATGACGACGGCTCGGGTCAGGCGAGCTGGGCCCGCAGTGCATCGGCCGTGTCGACGGGTTGCTGGCAGGTGAAGTCGCGGCACACGTAGGCGAAGCCCTCCCGACGGTGCTCCCACAGCGGTGACTCGTAGGGCTCGCCCCATGCGACCACCGCGCCGGGGCGCCACCGTTCCCGCACGACCGCGACCAGGTCGGGGCGGTCGCCCACCACGGCGATCTCGGTGATGCCGGACAGGCGCATCTCGAGCGCGGCCAGGGTGTACGAGAAGGCGCTCGGCGCCTTCGGCACCACCGTCGCCAGCAACCGCACGATCTGGTCGGCCTGGTTGGCGTAGCGCTGCTCACCCGTGAGCGCGGCGAGTCGGTACAGCGCCATCGCGGCCGCGGCGTTGGCGGACGGTGTGGCGTTGTCCATCAGGTCCTTCTGGCGGACGACCAGCGCTTCGGCGTCGTCGGCGGTGGTGAACAGGCCACCCCTGTCGTGGTCCCAGAAGTGCAGCAGCAGGTCGTCGGCGACGTCCATCGCTTCGTGGATCCAGCGAGCCTCACCGCTGGCCTCGGCGAGCCGGGTGAACGCGTCGACCAGGGCGGCGTGATCGTTCGCGAGCGCGGCGTGTCGAGCTCGGGGATCACCCTCGGCGTGCCACGAGCGGTACCAGCGCCGATCGCCGCCACGAAGCTCGGCGAGCAGGAACTCCGCGTTCGCGGTGGCGGCCGCGAGCCAGTCGGCGCGTCCGAACGCGGCAGCCGCCTCGGCCAGCGTCGCGAGCATCAACGCGTTCCACTCGACGAGCACCTTGTCGTCGAGACCGGGCCGAGGGCGCGTCGATCGGTACGCGAACAGCGCGGTCCGGGCACGCTCCACGTCGGCCGGCCGGGCGAGCTCGCCCCGGTGCCAGCGGCGGGTCGGGATGAAGCGGCCCTCGAAATTGCCGCCCGCGTGGCGTTCGTCGGTGAACTCGTACCAGTCGAGCAACACGTCGGCGTCGGCGCCGAGCGCGCTGCGCACCTCGTCGACGGTGAACACGTAGAACGCACCCTCGTGCGAGTGGCCGTCGGCGTCGAGCGAGTCGGCGTCCTCGGCGGAGAAGAACCCGCCATCAGGATGGCGGAGGTCGCGCAGCACGTACTCGATCGTCTCGCTGGCGACCTGGCGGTACGTGGGATCGTCGAACGCGAGCGATGCGCGGACGTAGAGCCGTGCCAGCAGCGCCTGATCGCTCAGCATCTTCTCGAAGTGCGGCACCAGCCATGTCCGATCCGTCGAGTAGCGGGCGAATCCGCCACCCAGGTGGTCGTAGATGCCGCCGGCGGCCATCGCCCGCAGCGTGTTCTCGACCGCTGCGCGGGCGTCGGCACCCTGGCGGAGCACGGCCTCGCGCATCACGAGCTCGAGGTTCGACGTCTGCGGGAACTTCGGCGCGTTGCCGAAGCCGCCCCACTCGGCGTCGTACATCTCGCCGAGTTGGCGCAGGCCGAGCTGCACGAGTGCCTGGTCGGGCATCGTGTCGGCGGGTGCGACGGTGCGCGTGCGGTCGATCGCTTCCATGAGCGCGCCGACGTTCTGGCTGACGTCGCCGGGACGTTCGCGCCACACCTGGTCGATCGCGCCGAGCAGCTGCAGGAACTGGGGCTTGGGGAAATAGGTGCCACCGAAGAACGGCTCGCCCTTCGGTGTGGTGAATACCGTCATCGGCCAGCCGCCGCGGCCGGTCATGGCCTGGACGGCGTCCATGTAGATCGAATCGACGTCGGGCCGTTCCTCGCGGTCGACCTTCACGTTGACGAACAGCTCGTTCATCCGGGCGGCGACCTCGGCGTCCTCGAAGCACTCGTGGGCCATCACGTGGCACCAGTGGCAGGCCGAGTAGCCGACGCTGACGAGCACGGGGACGTTGCGCCGCCGGGCCTCGGCGAATGCCTCGGGCCCCCACGCGTACCAGTCGACCGGGTTGTCGCGGTGCTGGCGCAGGTAGGGCGAGGTCTCGGCGGCGAGTCGGTTCACCATGGACCTCACGGTACGGCCGCGGCTGCGAGCTTCTGGTCGCGAATCGTCTCGATTTCCGAGAAGATGCGCGACCAGAACGAGTGGGATCGCCCGGTCAGGTGGCGTTGAGCACGCGCGAGTCGTGCTGGCGCACCGGGGTGACCGGCACGAACCGCAGGTCGCCGGTGGGGGAGAAGCTGCCCTGCAGGTCGACGACCAGATGGGTCGCGTGCGACAGGTAGACGCAGAACGAGCCGTCCGGGTCGAGCGGCACCACCGCCACGTTGGCGGTGATCCGGCCGACCGTCGAGTTGCCGTTCGACTTCGACTGCGGTCCGGCCACGAGCGCCGAGCATGCGTCGGCGGTGATGTAGCCGGCCGTCTTCGCGTCGGTCAGGGTGAGGTTCACCAGCGCGGCCGACGCGCCGGCAGGACCTTGCACGCGCAGCACGGTGCCGGCGTCGGGCCGGGCGCCGCTGCGGGTGTCCAGCAGCCGGCTCGCGGGCAGCGTCGTGAATCCCCATCCACCGGGCGCGGGTGAGAACCAGCCCTGCACGTCGACCACCTTCTGGGCGGTGGCGCTCGTGAAGGTGCAGATCTGTGCACCCTCCGGGGTGGCGGCCGCCGGGACGACGGCCAGGTTGGCCACGGTGGCACCGGCGACGAAGTTCGTGTTCGAGCGGGTCTGCGGTCCCGGCACGAGCGACGGGCAGCTGTCGGCCGTGACGTAGCCGGCGGCGGTCGGTGCGGTCACCGTGATGTTGGCGAGCATCGCGACGGCGTCCGCCGGTACGAGCGGCGTGGTCACCGCCATCTCGGTGCCGGCGGCGACGGGGCCGGCCCGCCCACAGGGGCCACCGGCGGCGCAGAACGTGTCGGTGCGGGTGTCGACGAGGCGCTGTGGCGGCAGGACGTGCAACAGCGAGGCGGTGCCGCCGGCGACGGCGGACGGCACGAAGTACCCCTGCACGTCGACGACGGAGTCCAGCTGCTGCGACTGGTACAGGCAGAACCGGCCCTGGTCGTCGATCGGGACGACGGACAGGTTCGCGGTGACGACGTTGGGTGTGGCATTGCCGTTCGACGAGGTGCGAGGCCCGCTGCGGGCGGCGCACGACTCGGCGGTGACGAACCCGGCGCCGATGGCGCCGACGAGGGTGATGTTCACCACCGCTGCGGTGGCCCCGGCCGGGGCATCGGTGTCGATCACGGTGCGCCAGCCGACACGCGGCTGGTCGGCGGGGTCGACACAGCGAGTGCTCGTGGTGCCCGCGTCGTCGGCGACCGTGAGGCAGGTGCGCACCGGGTCGCCGGCGGGGATCCCGGTCGTGCGGAACTGGGTGATCGCCCGCGCCTGTGCGGGGGTGCCGCGGAACTCGAAGTGCATGGTGTCGCGCAGCACCGACGACTTGAGGTAGCCGGGGTGCGGGCAGCCGCCGCTCCAGCCGTAGCCACCCCAATAGAGGCCCCACTTCTCCGCGGTCTGGACCACCCACTGGGGGATGTCGGTCTGCATCGCGGTGGCGCACGCCGTCTGGCCGTCGACGCCTCGGTAGGTGAGTTCGGGGTTGGCGGCCGTGTTCATGTCGATCGCGAGGCCCCACGAGTGGTTCGACAGGCTCGACCGGGTGAGCCCCTCGCAGGTCTTGCGGCTGTTCGAGGTGCAGCGGAACACGTAGCCGCCGACCTCGGTGATCCGGTAGCCGCCGGCGACGATCTCGCGGAGGAAGCCCTCGAACAGCGGGAGCGCTTCGGGCATCGATCGGACCTGTCCCGCGTTCACCGGCCCGAACTTGGCGGCGTTGCCGATCAGGCGGGTCTCCCAGTCGGCGAGGGCGGGCGACTTGTTGTAGCCCCAGCCGAGCCAGGTCCACCCGGCGGGTGGGAACGGGCCGCCCGCTGCCGTGGTGAGGATGCCCAGGGCGTCGGCGGTGGCGGCATCGACGATGCCGGTGGCCGCCAGGCCCTGGCCGTTCTGGAACGACACGACCGCGGCCTCGGTGGCGTTGCCGAAGATCCCGTCGACGTACACGCTCACGCCGGCGGCGACGAGCGCCTGCTGCATCACCGACACGCGGGTGCCGGAGTCGCCCTTCTGGATCGGGGTCCAGGCGGCGGGGTCGGTCGGCGCGGTGCTCGTGGGGGTCTCGGGGAAGGGGGGCGTCGGCCACCCGCGGGCCTCGGGGAGCCCGGTGGTGCCGTCCAGCAGGCACCCGGCCACGTTGCCGGTCGACTTCTGCGCGTCGGTGCACTTCGCCGGCATCGTCGGCAGCGTCCAGGGCGTCATGTCGTTGGCCGCCTGCACCGGGATCGCCGTCGGGGCCGTCGTGACCAGGGCGCTCGCGAGCGTCACACACGCGACGAGGAAGGTGCGTCCGGCCCGCATGTACGAGGTATCGGCGTCCGGGGGAGCCCGCTTGAGGTCGGCTCGGCGGTCACCCGGACGGGGCAGGGCCCGTCGAGCTCGGGACGAATGTGCCTGAGCTGGGCGTTCGCGTCCCGAGCCACCGGCTAGACGCGCTGCTGCGGGACGGATCGGCCCGGGTGGGGCCGATCCGTCCCGCGGTCTCGCGTCAGTCGTCGCTGTCGTCCCCGCCGCCGCGGCCGCTGTTGCCGCCGTGACCGCTCGAGCCGTCCGAGTCGTCCGAGTCGTCCGAGTCGTCCGAATCGTCGCCACCTCGGCCGTGGCCGCGGTGGTCGTCGTCATCGTCCCCGCGACCGCCGTGGTCGTCGATCGTGGTGACGGTGGTGCCGCCCGGCACGGTCGACGACGAGGCGCCGGCCGCTCCGGTCATGCCGGCGCACGCCGGGTCGCCGGCGTGCTCGGCCTCGTCGCAGTTGCCCGACAGGTCCTCGACGGTGGTGACGGTGGTGACGGTGTCGCTGGTGCTCGTCGGCACCGACACGCTCGGCGCGGTCACACCCGGCACGGAGTCGTCGACGCTGGTCGGCACGCTGATCGGGGTCGTCGCGCCGGTGGCCCCGGCGACGGGGGCCGACACGTCGGGCGTGCTCACCGATGGCGTGGTGACCACGGTGACCGTCGTGGCGGCGGGCACGGTGGCCGAGGGCAGCGTCACGGTGGTGACGCTGGTGACGGGGCCGTCGTCCTCGGGGTGGTCGCGACCACCACCGCTTGCCGCGGCGGGGATGGCGACGGCAACGGCGGCGACGACGGCTGCGGCAACGGCGACGGAGCTCTTCATGGGTGGGTCCTCCTGTGGATTCGGTGATCACAGGAGACCGCGACGGCGGGGAAGCCCGCCATCGGACGTGGGTACTAGGACCAGGCGCGAGGTCGAGCCCGCGTCAGGCGCCCACCGCGTGGTAGCCGCCGTCGACGTGGATCATCGACCCGGTCGTGGCGGGGAACCAGTCGCTCATCAGTGCGACACAGGCCTTCGCGACCGCCGACGAGTCCGTGACGTCCCACCCGAGCGGCGCCCGGTCGTCCCACACGTCCTCGAACTTCTTGAAGCCCGGAATGCTCTTGGCCGCCATGGTCTTCACCGGCCCGGCGGCGATCAGGTTGCAGCGGATGCCCTTCGGCCCGAGCTCCTTGGCCAGATAGCGGTTGACGCTCTCGAGCGCCGACTTCGCCACACCCATCCAGTTGTACGCCGGCCAGGCGACGGTGTTGTCGAAGTCGAGGCCGACGAAGGCGCCACCGGCGCCCATCAGCGGCACGAACGCGTCGGCCAGCGCCTTGTACGAGTACGCCGAGATGTTGATCGCGATCTGCACGTCGTCCCACGTGGCGGCCATGAAGTCGTCACCGAGGCACACCTCGGGAGCGAAGCCGATCGAGTGCAGCACCGCGTCGACCCGCCCGCCGAAATGCGCATCGGCAGCCTCCCGCGCGCTGACCAGGTGCTCGGGCTTGGTGACGTCGAGCTCGTGCACCGGTACGGCCGTGCCGAGCTTGCGCGCCGTGCGCTCGGTGAGGCTGAGCGCCCGACCCGCACCGGTGAGCATCACGTTGGCACCCTCGTCGATCGCGAGCTTCGCCACACCGAACGCGAGCGACGCGTCGGTGAGCACGCCGGTGATGACGATGTTCTTCCCCTCGAGCAGACCCATGGGGCGCCAACCTAGTGCGGCACCCGCGGTGACCCGGTCGTTTCCTTGTGGGGGACCGAGCCCGGTGTGCCACCATGTCCCGATGCGTATCGGGATTCTGGGTGGTACCGGCCCGGCGGGCAGCGCGCTCGCCGCTCGTCTGGCGTCGATCGGGTACGAGTCGGTGATCGGCTCGCGGTCGAAGTACCGGGCGATGGAGGCCCGAGATGGCATGGTGCAGCGCTGGCCCGACATCGAACCGCTGCTGTCGTACGGCGACAACGCAGCCGCGGCCGACTGCGACGTGGTGGTCATCGCCACCCCGTGGGACTCGGCCGCCACCACCGCGCAGGAGAACGAGGCCGCGCTCAACGGCAAGGTCGTGGTCAGCATGGCCAACGCGCTCGTGCGCGTGGGCCACGAGTTCCAACCGCTCGTCCCGCCCCGCGGCAGCGTGGCCGCTCACGTCCAGGCCGCCGTGCCGAGCGCCCGCATCGTCGCCGCGTTCCACCACCTGCCGGCCACCGAGCTCGGTCATCTGGGCGAGCCGATCGAGAGCGACGTGCTGATCTGCGGCGACGACAAGGACGCGGTGCGCACCATCAGCGAGATCGTCACCAAGATCCCCGGGTGCCGTCCGCTCGACGCCGGCGAGCTGTCGAACGCCACGGCGATCGAGGCGTTCACCGCCGTGCTGTTGCAGCTGAACGTCCGCTACAAGACCCGCGTCGCGCCGAAGCTCACCGGAATCAAGCGCGACCCGCGGGCGTTGCAGGCCTGACGTATGCAGCTCTACGACACCGCCCGTCGGGCCGTGGTGCCGTTCGAACCGGGGGACGAGGTGCTCATGTACACCTGCGGCATCACCCCGTACGACGCGACCCACCTCGGCCACGCCGCCACGTTCATCACCTACGACGTGTTGCAGCGGCGGTTGATCGATCAGGGCCACACCGTCAAGTGCGTGCGCAACGTCACCGACGTCGACGATCCGCTGTTCGCGAAGGCGCGCCAGCTCGGTGTGCACTACCTCGACCTCGCGGCCGGGGAGGAAGCCCGCTTCGAGCGCGACATGGAGGCGCTCAACGCGCTGCCCGTCCACTCGACGCCTCGAGCGTCGTCCGCGATCCCCGACATCCGCGGGTTCATCGGCATGGTGCTCGAGCGCGGGTACGCCTACGAGAGCGGCGGCAGCGTCTACTTCGACGTCTCGAAGTTCCCGTCGTTCGGCAGCGTCAGCAGCTACTCGCGCGAGCAGATGATCGACTTCGCCCGCGAGCGTGGCGGCGACGTCGACAACCCGAACAAGCGCGACCCGCTCGACTTCGTGTTGTGGCACCCGTCGGCCGACGACGAGCCCAGCTGGGACACCCTGTGGGGGCCCGGCCGACCCGGCTGGCACATCGAGTGCAGCGCGCTCGCGCTGCGCGAGCTGGGCTCGACGATCGACCTCCACGGTGGCGGCAGCGACCTGATCTTCCCGCACCACGAGTGCGAGCGGGCCCAGAGCGAAGCGGCCACCGGTGAGCCGTTCGTGAAGCACTGGATGCACGTGGCGATGGTGTACATGGACGGCCACAAGATGTCGAAGAGCCTCGGCAACCTCGTGTTCGTCGACCAGCTGCGCACCGAGTGGGACCCTCGGTCGATCCGGCTCGCGATCATCGAGCACCACTATCGCTACGAGTGGGAGTGGGACGACACCCTCATGCCTCGCAACCGCGATCGCCTGGCCGCGTGGGCGGCCGGATCCGGCACGCCCGACGACCTGTCGTTGCTCGACGACGTGCGCGCCGCACTCGACGACGATCTCGACACGCCGGGCGCCCTGGCTGCGATCGACGCCGCCGCGGCCAGCGGTGTCGGCGTGGGTGCCGCCGCCGCACTGCTCGGCGTCACGCTCTGACGAGACACACGCCGCCCATCTGTCTCACGCTGCGGTGATGCGCGCGTCGCGGTCACGCCCGCGACACGCGACGTTCATCGTGACGCGCGCCGCACGCGTCACAGCGCGCCCGCTGCGTCGTCTACCATGCCGCGCGTCCGCACGTTCCGGGTGCGAGACGAGAGCAACCCGAGACCGGGGGAGGTGTGCCGAATGAACGCCGAAGGTGCGGGCAAGATGCAGACCCGCCTCCGTCGTGTGGCTCGTCCGGTCGCGAAGCAGCTGTGGCACTTCCACCTCGAGGGGTTCGATCGGCTGCCGGCCGAGGGTCCCGCGATCCTGTGCCCGAACCACGTCAGCTTCCTCGACAGCGCGTTCTTGATGCTGCACGTGCCGCGCAACATCAGCTTCGTCGGCAAGGCCGAGTACATGGACTCGTGGAAGACCAAGTTCCTGTTCCCGGCGATGGGCATGATCCCGATCGACCGGTCGGGGGGCGACAAGAGTCAGGCAGCGCTCGACACCGCGGAGCGGGTGTTGCGCCGTGGCGAGCTGTTCGGCATCTTCCCCGAGGGCACCCGCAGCCGCGACGGGTACCTCTACAAGGGGCGCACGGGGGCGGCCCGGCTGGCGTTGAAGGTCGGCTGCCCGATCTTCCCGGTCGGCGTGGTCGGCACCCGCGAGATCCAACCGCCCGATGCGAAGGCCCCGAAGCTGCGCATGGACTGCTCGATCACGATCGGTCGCCCGATCAAGGTCGAGCGTTACCGCGACCGGGCCGACGACCACCGGGTGCTGCGTCAGATCACCGACGAGTTGATGTTCGAGATCCGCGAGCTCACCGGCCAGGAGTACCGCAACGTGTACGCCGGTAAGACGGCCGAGTCCGAGCCGGTGCCCGCGCCGGCGAAGGTCGCTCACGTCGGCGACCGTGAACCGGTGCCCGAGATGGCGGGCGCCGCCGCCAGTTGAACGTTCGGTGAGGGATCGATAACCCTCCCTCGGTGTCCGGGCGACCGCTCGTAGACTTCGAGGCGCTATGGCACAGATCACGATCTCCCTCCCCGATGGCTCGCAGCGCTCGTACGACGAGGGCGCGACCACCGCGGACGTGGCCGCGTCGATCGGGTCCCGCCTCGCCAAGGCGGCGGTCGCTGCACGGGTCGGCGGCGAGGAGTGGGACCTCGGTCGGCCCTTGCCCGACGGTGCCGAGGTGGCCATCATCACCGCCGACTCCGACGAGGGCCGTCACGTGTTGCGGCACTCGACGGCGCACGTGCTGGCGCAGGCGGTCACCCAGCTGTTCCCCGGCGCGAAGTTCTCGATCGGCCCGGCGATCGTCGATGGCTTCTACTACGACTTCGAGCTGCCGGGCGGCCGAACGTTCAGCGAGGACGACCTGTCGGCGATCGAGGATCGCATGCGCGAGATCATGAAGGCCGACCAGCCCTTCGTGCGCGCCGAGCTGCCGCGCGACGAGGCGCTCGCGGTGTTCGCCGACCAGCCGTACAAGTGCGAGATCATCGAGCGCGTGTCGAGCGGCGCGGCCGACACCGACGATGCCGGCGAGATCGGCAGTGGCGAGACGATCAGCGTGTACCGCAACTCGCCCGAGTTCGTCGACCTCTGCCGTGGGCCGCACGTGCCGAGCACCAGCAAGCTCGGCCACTTCAAGCTGATGAAGGTGGCCGGCGCGTATTGGCGCGGCAACGAGAAGGGCCCGATGCTGCAGCGCATCTACGGCACGGCGTGGGACAGCAAGCAGGCGCTCGACGAGCATCTGCACCGCCTCGCCGAGGCCGAGAAGCGCGACCACCGCAAGCTCGCCACCGAGCTCGATCTGCTCAGCTTCCCGAGCGAGCTCGGCGGCGGCCTGGCCGTGTGGCACCCGAAGGGCGCCATCGTGCGCAAGCTCATGGAGGACTACAGCCGCGAGCGTCACCAGAACGGCGGCTACCAGTTCGTCTTCACGCCGCACCTCGCGAACGCGAACCTGTTCGAGACCAGCGGTCACCTCGGTTGGTACAAGGACGGCATGTACCCGCCGATGGAGATGGACAACGGCACGTACTACATGAAGCCGATGAACTGCCCGATGCACTGCCTGATCTTCCGCAGTCGTCAGCGCAGCTACCGCGAGCTGCCGCTGCGGCTGTTCGAGCTCGGCAACGTCTACCGCTACGAGCGGGCCGGCACGCTGCACGGGCTGATGCGCATCCGTGGCTTCACGCAGGACGACAGCCACATCTACTGCACCGAGGACCAGATCCAGGACGAGATCGCGTCGCTGCTCGACTTCGTGATGAGCGTGCTGCGCGCGTTCGGGTTCACCGACTTCACGGCCAACCTGTCGACGAAGGACCCGCAGAAGTACGTGGGCACCGACGAGAACTGGGACCGGGCCACCGAGGCGTTGCGCATGGCGCTCGAGAAGTACGGCCTCGAGTACAAGATCAAGGAGGGCGATGCCGCCTTCTACGGTCCGAAGATCGACATCGACGTGAAGGACGCGATCGGTCGCACGTGGCAGCTCAGCACGATCCAGTGCGACTTCAACCTGCCCGAGCGGTTCGGTCTCGAGTACGTGGGAGCCGACAACGCCCGGCACCGGCCGATCATGTTGCACCGCGCCCTGTTCGGGTCGGTCGAGCGGTTCTTCGGGGTGTTGCTCGAGCACTACGCCGGTGCGTTCCCCACCTGGATGGCGCCGTTGCAGGCGCGCATCCTGCCGGTTGCCGAGGCGCACGAGCCGTACGCGCAGCAGGTGGCCGCCCGTCTGCGGGACGAGGGCATGCGGGTGGACGTGATCGACTCGAGCGACCCGCTCGGCAAGCGGATCCGTGCCGCCAAGCTCGACAAGATCCCGTACGTGCTCGTGGTCGGTGACGACGACGTCGCCAACTCGACGCTCGGCGTGAACCCTCGCGGTGGCGACGTCGAACGCGACGTGCCGCTCGACGAGTTCGTGCGCCGGGTGGGCGCCGAGATCGCCGAGCAGCTCGCCGTCAGCTGAGTCCCGGCACCGAGCGCAGCAGCTCCTGTTCGAGCTCCCACGCGTCCGCGTGTGGTGCGCCGTGGGCTGCGAACCAACCGCAGATGTTCTCGCAGTCGCGCCGCAGGTACGCGAAGCCCTGCGGGTTGCCGACGAGGTCGACGGCCTGCGGCAGGTCGATCAGGACGATCCGGCCGTCGTGCACGAGGGTGTTGTACGGCGACAGGTCGCCGTGCGCGTATCCCGCGTCGGCGAGCTGTCGCAGCACCTCGCGCATCTGGTCGTACAGGTCGCGTGCCTCGGCGCGGTCGGGTCGGATCTGGGCGAGGCGCGGCGCGGCGATCCCGTCGTGGCCGATGAACTCCATCATCAGCTCGGTGCCGATCAGCTGCACCGGGTAGGGCACCGAGGCGCCGGCCTGCCACAGGCGTGACAGCACACCGAACTCGGCGGCCGCCCACTGGCCGGCGATGAGGTCGCGACCGAAGGCGGTGCGCGTGGCCATCGCTCGCATCTCGCGGCTCTTGCGCACTCGACGTCCTTCGAGGTAGCCGGCGTCGCGGTGGAACATGCGGTGCTCGGCGCTGCGGTACTGCTTCACGGCGAGCCAGCCGTGCGCGGCACCGCGTTCGGGGGTGCCGAGCGCCGGGTCGACGCTGCGTTCGAGCAGCGAGACGTCGGCCTCCTTGCCGGTCTTCAGCACGCCGTGGTCGGTGTCGGTGGCGCGCGGGTCGGTGACGACCCAGGCCGGCACGGGGGTCGGTCCCTTGGCGGCGTCGCGGTAGGTGCTCCAGACGGGC
>WBZL01000246.1_pt1 | contig 59965 bp, 41 predicted proteins | sample 5204291 | NCBI WGS metagenome assembly WBZL01 (sample SAMN12344345, study PRJNA552823) | activated sludge metagenome | biome: Activated sludge suspended growth; feature: Nitrification reactor; material: Wastewater; isolation source: activated sludge from nitrification reactor of wastewater... | reverse complement strand
AATTGCTCGCTTTGGCTACGTGAATTTCAACTCCTCACACGACAGAAGAGCGCTGTCGTGTTCGTCAAACAGGAAATTCACGCCCGCCTGCGAAAAGTGCTGTAGTTCAGTATTCTTCGGGCAGGTTTACGCCAAAGCTCACAATTTCTTAACGGCATTAGGATGAGGCGGGTTGTTCTTACGACTTTCGCAAAAGGGTTTACTCTTGAACTGTTTTGGCAATAATTTCGTAATTTCAAAAATGTTTTGGCCAGCATTGGAAGCGTATATTCGAATATTCGATTTTTTAACTTGAAAAAAGATTGTGTTTGTCTGACTTTCTTAAAAACTAATCAAGAATCGAAATGAAGAATTTACTCTTTTCCTTGCTCGCTGTGTTCATTTGGTTTAACACAGGCACGGCAAATCCAAAGATCCATCATGAGCTGCAAAGCAGACTTGATCAGCTATCCGATAACTCAAGACTTAACATTTACATACTCTTCAATGACCACCTGAATCTGAGCGACTTCTCAGACATATCTTACGATACTCCCAGACAGGAAAGAAGAAATATTGTCGTATCAAGATTAATAAATTACGCCGATGTATATCAAAGAAATGTGAGAGAGTATTTAGATGTGAAGTCATCTGAAGGCATTATCAGCGGATATGAAATATTGTGGATGACAAACTCACTGGTATTGTCAGCAACGGCAGATGTCATAAATGACATTGCAGAGTTTGATAATGTGAAGTTGATATGCTTCGATCCGGAGTTTCCGTCAGAGATGCTGCATGACAGCAAACAGCCGTCTCCGCCATTTATTGAAGCAATGCCGAATCAGACAACTGTTGCTCCTGAGCCCGGAGTGGTGCTGATGAAAGCAGACCAGGTATGGGCTTTGGGAAACAGAGGTACAGGCGTGATAGTGGCAAATGCAGACGACGGATTCTATTGGAAGCATCCTGACCTTGTGAGAAACATGTGGCAGAATCTTGGTGAAGATGCCAACAATAACGGAAAGACGCTTGAGATCGTAACCGGTACAGGATCGACCTTTGATGCAGGTGATTTGAACGGAGTGGATGATGACGGTAACGGAAAGATAGATGATCTTATAGGATGGGATTTCACCAATAATAATTACAATGTAACTGCAGCTTCTCACGGCTCTGCTACAATGGGACATGTTGTGGGTGACGGCACAGGAGGAACGCAGACAGGCGTTGCTCCGGGAGCCAAAGGAATTCCGATGAGAAACGGAAGCGGTGAAGCGGCTCAGCATCTTGCATTCCAGTATGCATTGCAAATGGGCGCAGATGTAACTACGAGTTCACTAAGCTGGAAATGGTATTTCAATCCGAAGCCGAACTACTCGCAGATGAGACTCATAACGGACATTGCGCTTGCAGGCGGGATGGTCATCACCAACTCTACCAGTAATGACGGCGGAAGTTCAAGTGCTCCTGTTCCCCTGAACATTTCAACCGCAGGTAATTGCCCGCCGCCGTGGCTTCATCCTGAGCAATTGAAAAGAGGCAATGTGAGCGGCGTTATTGGAGTCGGAAATGTTGTTTGCCAGACAGATGTAATTGCAACATCTTCTCCTTCGGGTCCTGCCACATGGGGCAACTGGGACTTGTGGGGCGCTTATACTTATCCAACTGATTCAAGTCATAAGGACTATCCTTACAGCAGAGTTGCGCCGGTTGAATTGCCTGACTCAATGGGACTTCTGAAGCCTGACATTTCTGCTCCCGGGAACGGCTCAACATCAACAGCGGGATCGGGGACCGGTTATCAGTCATTCAGCTGAACATCATCTGCAACGCCACATACGGCAGGCTGCGTTGCATTGATGCTTTCAGTAAATCCTGAAATGCTTCCGCAGGATGTAAGCAAAGTGATCGAGCTGACATCAGTTGAGAAAGGCGCACCGGGAAAAGATCCGAGATACGGTACGGGAAGGATTGATGCGCTTGCGGCAACAACTTCTCCAAAGTTCACTCTCGAGGGCATTAACGGCGGAAGCAACATGGAAATGAACAACACTGTGACTGCAAATGATACTGCACGAGAGCTTGCGGGACTCAAGATCTCTACGAATGTCAATCCAATGGTCGGTTCATTGAGAACTCTTAAATTCGGAATGACAACCAATGCAACCTCCGCGCAGATTCTTTCCTTTGATCTCTATTGGGACAAGGACAGAAATAACATAGTTAGCACAGGCGACATAAAACTGAGATCTCATTTATTTGTAAACGGACCATTGTCATTCGACTCCCTGAAATTCAAATACCTTGATACTGCCAGAACATTGATTCTTGCAGCGAGAACCTCCGCATCGGCTTCAGGTCAGAATGTTACTCTCGGAATAACTGACACAAATCAGGTACAGGCATATTATACTACCTCACCATTTGCAACAAACTTTCCGTTTGGAACAGCAACAGGGATTACCGGCAACAGCATAGATGACATGACTTATTCCCTTGAGCAGAATTTTCCGAATCCTTTCAATCCGGTAACAGTGATTAAGTTCACGGTTCCGAGAGATGGATTAGTGAAAGTCAGAGTATATGATGCAGTGGGCAAAGAAGTTGCCGTGCTTGTGAACAGCATGAAGCAGAGAGGGAACTACAGTGTAGAGTTTGACGGAAATGATTTCAGAGGAATCTCAAGCGGAGTTTATTATTACAAAATGGAAGCCGGAGATTTCACAGATATAAAGAAGATGGTTCTGATCAAGTAAGTTATGCTTGTTGGATTGAGCCGAAAGAATTTGCTCGTTCTGATTTGCAGTTAAACGCACATTTGTCGATAAATAAATCTTATAGAAAGGGATCCGGAAATTAAGGATCCCTTCTGCATTCAGAATGCAATCTTGATTATGCAAAAGAACTCACCTATCAGTTTCATTCTTGTTTCTTATGCTAAAGTGAAGAGTTACAGTGGAGGATCAAAGCCAATTGCAATCCTCGGCAAATGCAGTTATTTTTGCAGGAAACAAAATTGCTGGCGTAGCTCAGCTGGTAGAGCAGCTGATTCGTAATCAGCAGGTCAGGAGTTCAAGTCTCCTCGCCAGCTCAAAATAAAGCCCTTAAGCATATAGCACTTAAGGGCTTTTTGATTATATCAGAATAACGCTGCCAACAGTATGGCAACACTTTTGGCAACACTTATTCTCGTCAGCTAAGGCCGTTGATTCTTTTCCTTAAGTTCTCCGTCGATACATCAGCATAGAATTTCTCTGTTGTTTTACTTGTATCATGCGCCAGGAGATTCTTCACATCAAGCAGAGCCATACCACTTTCAGCCATTCTTGTTGCAAATGTTTTTCGAAAAGTTTTCAGATTGTATTTTTGGCTTTTGCCTAAACCCAAGTATCTGAGAATTCTTCTGAATCTTTTTCCCAGAACTTCAACAGTAAAAGTGGGAAACAAATGCGCATCCCCCGCTGAATCAAATTCATCCGCCATTTCCTCTACTAGAAAGTTATGAAGATTCTCATAAATAGGAAAACTGAATGCTTTGCCGGTTTTTGAAACACTCACATTGATCTTCATTCTCTTAAAATCGAAATCCTGAATTTTCAAATTCAGAAGATCCACGGGCCTGAGACCTGTCATCAACAACAATACAAGACAGTTGTAATAATGATTGTCTCGTTTCTTAGCTTCCGCAAGAATTTCATTCAGATCATCCTCTTCAAATATGATGACTGCGTGGTGGATCACTTTCGGTATAAGCTTTTTGCGGAATGGAGATTTGAAGATGTAGTCCTCTTCTACCAGATAGTTGAAAAGAATTTTAGCATATCTGATGTAAGAATGAACTGTTGCATTGGCAAGTTTCTTTTCTTTCAGGTAATTTATGAAGCCTGCAATATCGGCTGAAGAGATATCCGAAAGCATCGTATGCCTGTCCGTTACAGCATAAAGATGAATCATCGCAAATCCAAAATTTCGCAGGTGATTTTTCGACTTGCCGCTTATTCTTTCTTTAACGCAAAATTCCACAGCTTCTCCAAGAGTAATGTTTCTGTCTGCAGAAATGAGGTTCACGAAGTTCTTTTCAGATGACCTTCCAATGCTTTCGATCTCACGTTCAATGTCTCCTTTTATCTTGTTTGCCTTGCTGCGATTTTCTTTTGTATCCTTCAGTTTCGTGTTCAGATACTTGCGCTTACCGTTAACAAAGAATGCAATTTGATAAGACCCTCTCTTTTTAAATACAGATGCCATGATTATGAATGTCTTTTGATAATTTTATGAATTCTTTCTTCAAGATTTGGAACAGGTCCCCTGTTTGACTTCTTCCGCTCAGGCTGGAAATGCTGATTCTTTGCGAAGTCTTCTATTGAGACCATTGGAACTTTGTATTTGCCGTTGAAGTCTATTGCGTTCAGCCTTCCATCATTTATCAGCTGATTTACAAGTTCATGCCGAATTCCCAAGATCTTGCTCGTTTTATTGATTGAATACAATCTTAGATGGCTGTGTGAATCGGATGTTTCTTTCTGACTTTCCGCTTCGATGTTTTTTTGATTCTGAAGAAGCTGGAAATCGTTTATTGATAGTTTTTCCATTGCAATCTCTTGAAATTTTTTTTCAGTGAATTTTTAATTGCTTCATTTGATTTCTCCGTTAAAATTATACCATTTATATATTTAAAGATTTTGCTATGACAAGTCATCTATATTTTTTCCTATGGTTTCCTGAAGAGCTATATCAAGTTTATTGAGATTATTCGTATATGAGCTTAATAAATCCGGCAGCGCTCCTGTATTTTCTGCTATGACAACATCTGGTTGATTCAAGTAATAATGATACAATACTTCTCCAATGAGATAAACAATAAGGCTGGAGCTAATTCTTTCAATTCCGCTCCTCGAAGTGTCGATTCGCATTCTAAATTCTGAATGCTTTTTGAAGATCACAACTGTATTGTTATCTAAAACAGACTTTTTAGGATTATCGCTACTATCTAATGGTGGGTTTTTGGAAGCTTCTATTTTAATTCTAAATACTGACCTGCTGCCCTTTAAGGGCCTCAGCCGAGCTTTAATAATGTCATTATACTTCTCATCAGGTTTCTCGGCCGTTTTCCGGGGACTGGTAGAGCCATCAGAAGTACTTCCCGGCATCGTAGTTGCAACTTCATCAGTAGCAGATATTGCAATATACTCCGGTCCAATTATGCTCGGAGAAGTCATTGCAGGTTCACCAATGACTATCTTAGAGTCCTTTTCAGTTGTCCCTAACGTAGTGGAGAGTATACTGTTAAACTTATCCTCAAGTATCGAAAAGTCATTGGACTGCGTCGCTTCTGCATTGTCCTTCACAAACTTTTCAATTTCAGGTTCCAGGGTTCTGATCTTCCTAAAAAGAAGCTTAAGTTCTTTCGATTCTTTGTATTCTTTGCGAGAGAGTGTTGGTGAAAGCGAAGCTCCGGTATCAATATATCCTATTACGTTTGGATGACCCCAGATGCTTGATTTGCAATGAGTATCAAACAACTTTACATCTTTAACCGGATTTATACGCCTATTCTTAGAAATAAAGACCGGAGGTCTGTCGAGTGCTCTGCCTTTTGTGTATCGTAAGTAGATCTCAATGTTTTCAGCCGGACTTTCCTCTGGAACCCTTAGCTTTTTCGTGAAGTTACTTCCATCAATGGCTAAGTAATCAAACGGCTTGCAAATGATTGATTTTAGCCCCTGCACAATCTTAATTTCTTGATTTTTTCTGGAAAGCAGGAGTTCGAAATGACTTTCAATTTCTTTCTGAAGATTTTGAATGTTAAAGTTATTGAATCTTAAGTCTTCGAATTCAGAAAGAACGAATCTTGTACCGTCTTTCACATTGGGAATTGAATCAACATCGGAGATTTCAAATTTTATGTCCTGAAGTTTTTCTTTTTCAAAGTCCGAAGCAGTTATTTCAATTCGCTTTGTAATGCCACTATGGTCTGTTATGACTGCCATGCTCTTACATACGGCAAGAAATGAATATATTCCGTACCCGAATTGACCGTTCAGAAAGGGCTGCTTCTTTTTTGTTGAGTTGCCGATACTTGTTACAATTCTTGAAAGGTCGTTAATCCCTCCGGAATTGTCACTAATTGTAATTTTCAGATCCTGAAATCTTTTAACATTGCCTTCAATTTTCAATTCGATGCCTATATTCCTGGAGTATGATTGACTGTCTTTGTCGAAAAGGGATTCGCATGCATCAAGCGAATTATCAACATATTCCATTAAGACCCGAAAAGGGTCAGTATATAGTGAGGACACGCTCCCTATTAAATTTGGGGATATATCCGGTGTTATAAGTTCAATCATCTATTCTGAGTTTAGGTAATTTAAAAGGGGTAACTGAAGCGTGTTACCCCCATTGGTTACATTTTTTAACTAATTGTGTTTCCAGATGTATCATTTGTATTTCCAGATGTATCATCTGTATTTCCAGACTCTGAATCAGAGGTAGTTATCGGAGGCTGAGTCTGATTATTATGGACGTTAACGATATTACCGTTGAGCGTTTGACCGTTCTGATGGTCTGGATTTGTAGCCAAAGTTTGGTCAAGGTCGGTCAACTTTTCAGATGACTGCAACCGTATTTTGGAATCCGGACTTTTTACTTCTGATTTCCTAGGTCTTCCTCTCTTTCTTTTGGCTTCACTGGTTTGGCCTTCAGTAGAGCCTGGAGTGCCTTCAGTTTTCATTTCAGGTTTTCTTGTTTCTGAATTCTCGAAACTGAATAGCCCTCCACCGGAACCTGAAGTAGCATCGATTTTGTGAACGGGTATAACAGTTCTTGAATACTTAGATGCTGAAACTTTCGGTTGCTGTGTGTCCGGTTCGAAATTTACAAATTTATATTTTTGAAGTTCAGATTTGTTCATCGTTTTATTTGACTTGAAGAGACCCGACAATTTTTTTTCTGTGACGCCTCCAACATTTTCAGTAATCCCTCTTATCAGATATTTAGCATCGGCTTCATCGATTTCATCTGATAAATTAAAAGTGGCCGATCTTTTATGCATTAAAGACCGATTGTTTCCAATTAAAAGGTAAAACAAAAGAGTATTGTCTCTTAAGTTAATGGTAGAAGTCATCTCGACATCGGCGTCGGCATAGTTTTTTCGAAAGTAGTCTATCTCCATTATATCATCCACGGACAGATTAATTTCTTCGTTATTGAAGATTTTTAACACACTGCCTTTACTATTCCCCTCGAGTGCGGCAGTTATCTCGTCCTTTGTTGTTTTTCCATTTAACTTCAGGACGCTGCTTTTCTTTATTTTCATATTCTTATTTGTTTTGAATTGTTTATTTTTTTTGATTCACTTTTCACCGGAGTAATTTCTCTTTTAATCAATTTATTTTTGATCATTTTTTTGATCCCTTTTATTTTTAGATTTTTTTTAACCGATTTTATAGCTTTGCAAAATTAATATGCTGAATTCAGCGCATTAATCTGAAAGCAGTTTGTTAACAAGTGTGGAACCCCTGAGTGAGTAATGGAGACACTTCACCCATCGCATAATGTGAACATCAAGCAAGGGGTGGGCATACTTCACCGATTGCATAATTTGATGAATAAGCATGCAAAGGGTTATAAATCTGAATAGACTACGCCCAAGCTTGCCGTGTTAAATGCTTCTGATTTTCTTTAATGGTTGAAAATGTAACCCTGGTTTGAACGTGGAATTCGTGCTATTGGAAACAAGAATTAAGATCCACATAACGGGTTTTAGGACTGTTAATATGTTGCTTGAAGTGAGTTGCTATGACAGGGTTGCATACATTTTCTCAGAAGATGTATTAATTTTTGAAGACCGACTTTTATTTTTTCACATTTGATCCTTCGAGATGAGCATTGCTTGAATCTAAATGTAAATTTTTGTTAATACCGTCTTCGAGATAGTGTTTGCACTATTTATTTCGTCGCCCCGGAGTATTTGGAGTCCGGATTGATTGTTGAACTTGGTTTTGAAATTCGGCCTTGAGAAAGAACATGTGTCATTCATTGGAACCTGCAAGTGTTCTTGCTACTTTGAACCTTCTAATCGGGCTCTTGAATGACTTCCCGCTTACGGGGAAGATTGATCTTTTTTTGAGGTTCGCAATCTACCATGCGCTAAAATAAAAGTCAAGTCCTTTTTTCGTAATCCTTGTCCACAGCGGGTTTCAACGCTGCTGTCCAATGATGTCTGCTTCACTCCCACGGCAGCATATTCGCGAATTGACTTTGCTTAAATACTAACATTGACCATGTCCGGCAGATTATCTGAATTTGTAAGAGAGGACTTTTGAAGAATTATGTTCGAACAAAAATTTGATTCAGTCTTGTAAGCAAAGTCGATGACAATATGAAAGAACGAATTGTCGTTCAGACTGAACTCGGCATGACTGCAGAACTCACTTCCTTCGGAGATGCAGATCACGAGCGCGTGACGAAGTGATGACAGAGGTTCAGAAATTCCGGAAATTAACGCAATCCCATTTTGAGGAAGGAATTTCAGCAATTGACTTTTATTCTTTGTGATTGAAATTGCAGACTCAAACTAGTGAGTATTAGAGCTTTGGTAACCTTCGACATGCAACTGCATCATCTCCGATATATAAACAACTCCTCCACATGATCTCCAAAGAAAATCCAAGGAAACTCACTAGGCAAACTGACAGAGGTTTTACAAATTTTTTCTCGGATGATTATTGAAAAGATCTTCAAATCATTCAGGCAGAAAATAATCACCTGAGAGAACCGTTTCGTCAGAAATAAGTCATCATTTTAAAAAATTGCATCCAAAAAATACAAAAGTCTTCATTTCGCGCTAAAATTCAACTTTTTTTTCCTTAAGATTCGCATACTGGAGCATATATATTTACCTCTTAATATTGTATGTGTTTACTTGTTAATATCTTGTATTATTGTTGTATAAATATCAATAAATAAGTCTCTAATAATTGTAAATACTGTTCTTATATGTTACACTATTGGTTTATGTTTCATTACTTTCTCATATTCTGATATCATTACCGCCTTCAGTTGGGCTTCATACTTATCTTCAATTATGAAACTGTCATGAATAACTAAAACAGGTATATCTTGGTCTGTAAAGTGCTTGACGATTCCTGACGCGATTAGGGCGTCGTAATATTGTAACTTGACTCCAATGTCTGAATTGAAATACTTTGCTATGGCTTTATGTGCTTTCACCCATTGCATGTAATACTTATTCAGGCCAAGATTTGTTATGTCCGTTACTATTGTCAGCAGTTCTTGTTTGTTAGTGATTATTTCTTTACGTATCGCTGCCAAAGCTTCTCTCATTCCACCGGAATTGATGGACACTAATGCTATTAGTTTGAATAATTGTCTTAGTAATTGATCACCTCTTGCGAGATCGTCGTACACGTTACCTTTGATACGTTTGTGCTCAAGATGATATAATATGCGAATGTGCATGGAGCCGTAATCCAGTTCAACTGTTGGCGACCCGTTTATTTGAAGCTTCTTACGTAATGGCTTTGGCATTTGCGATTCAATGCCGTTGTAGTATCTGCCCCCGTGTTTAAAGTTATTGTTGAAGGATCTGAAAATATATGGATTACGTAATGTCCACTCGCCATTCATATCTGATATACCAAACAGCTTAAAAAATTTACTGTGAGTCAACATGTCCGCATCTGTTACACCTTGAAGCGTGAACGCAGCAGACTGCCTGAGCTGATTGTACTCAGTCAAGTGCTGTCGCATTTGGATAGTGTCTTTGCTGTCGGGGTAGTCGAGCTTGGCTCTTGTAGACCGTTTCCGGACAACGAGAAGTTCCGGAGGCGGTATATCATTGATCATTTCGGATCTTAATGGTTGCAGCAATCGCCTAGCTTCATCAGTTGGTTTGATCTTTGTTAGCACTCCGTATCCTTCTTCAGGGTTTCTAAACCCTGTTACAGAGTCCACCAAACCCATCGAACCAAGTCCTCCGATTACGCCACACATTATGTTGTATGTGTTGTATGCAATTCTGTATCTTGTCGGAATAGCTGAATAGTATGCTCTGTTCCTGGCATAAGCAATATATTCACTGGACTGCATGCTCAACCACAGATTGACCAACACTGCGGTGAGACACTTTTGTTTCAAATCCTTTTTCCGTGATTTATCCATCGGCACGTCACACCAAAGCGTATCAGCCAGTGCAGCCACTCTGTGGTGGCTGCTATGATGTTTGTGGCTGAACGGAAGGGCATCAATCAACTGATAATGGCCTTTTTCAAACATGGCTGTTAAAGTTAATGTTAAAAAAAATCTTGTTAGTGGTTGCATCGTGGCCGAAAATGAAATAATCATTCACAACCATAGCACGCTTGCATTCATTCTGTTTGTCGCTTCTTAAGAATTTAGCACCCATGAGTAAACCCATCGATACAAGCTCTCTGTAAGCAGAGCGTACTGTGTTTAATGGTAATTGCGAAACTCTGACGATCTTTGCGAAATTGATTTCTACCGGGAGAGACATATAAAACTGATAGCGCCCTTTGTCAAAATCAAACGGTTCGCACTGTGCCTTCAAGTACAAATACAAATAAATAGAAAATGAGCACTTGAACGGTACAGTGTACAAGACCGGATGCGGTGATTGGTAACAGTGCACATAAAACGCTTTTAGTTTTGGATCATTGTAATGTGTCTTTTTCTTTCGCCGGTGTCTTGCTTTGGCTTGTGCCAACGATTTACTCCTAATTCGCACTATAGAGCGGTACTCCCGATCATTCACATATATTTTCTTCATTTGCCTTCTCCTCTGCAAGATCAAAAATGCTGTACTCATCAACTTGATACGGCGGATAATTAGCAAGTATCTTGTTCAAGTCCTTATGTTTCTGGACCATATCACGATCATGTTGATTAAGCGGAATATCAATCAACAGTTGTTCCTCAATTTTCATATACTCCCTGTAAATCCGATCGTAGACAGATGTGTCATCATAATCGGCCTGAGCCAACTCCCATTTGAGTCTCTTTAGATTTAACTTTGTTTTCATTTTAAGCTAATTTTAGTTTGTTTTAATAAAAAGTTTTTCAATGGCAGCTTCAGGTGGAGCAGAATCCTGACCTGTCATTATATAAGCTAAATAGCATTTGACAAATTGACCGACAAATTTGCAAATCAATTTAGAAAATGATCTTTCATAAGGGATAGGTATCTTGACCGCGATTGGAATCCACAAGTTTCCAGCGAGTTATCAGTTCTGAAAACCTTGCCACGCCGCTTTTATATATAGTGCAAGCACCTGCGTGTGAGGTGCAAAGCATTTTTGGATGTCCAAATCTTAGACATTAGAAATGACGTCCAAAAGCATGAATTTTAAAGTTGATGTCCAAATCTTAGACATTAAAAATGACATCCAAAAATCATAAATTTTGAAGTTGATGTCCAAAACATGGACATTAATTGGGAAGCATTAATTACCCGGTTTTTTATATGCCCATGAACTGACATACCCGGCCAACAATACGGGAAGAGTGGAAATGAAAGTAAGTTTACTAGAAAGTTTAATTTTCAGATATTCTCACATATTTGAATTATGAAGATATTTGTTCCACTTGATGACCTGGCGATTGAACTATTTCCCGGCATTTCAAAGTATTCCGATAACATTGATACAAACCTTGAAGAGATTAAGAATCTCATATGTGACCACTATTCATACGGTGCATTTCGTCCGAAAGTGAATATTGTAAACCGGATCATTGAAATTGATATTGATACCGAGGACATTGAAAAACACGATTCGGATTTCCGAAGGGCTGTCAACTATGCTGAACAATCAAGATTCTCTGAAGCCAAGCCGATCCTGAAACGCCTGATTGGCGACAGTCCGTCTAACTCAGAATTCCACAGAGTGTTGGGACAGATATATGAAGTTGAAGGAAATACGGAGAACGCAAAGAATCATCTAATAGATTCTATCCGCTGGGATCCGAGGAACAAGAGCGCTCTTATAATGATGGGCAATATATTTGCAAAGCATGAGAATGATATCGAGTCTGCAATGAAGTATTACAACTCCGCTCTAGCTGTTGACCCGAATGATCACATTGCATTGAATAACATTGGCGCAAACCTTGCCCATATGAAAAAGTTTGATGATGCCGAAAGATATCTTGAACTTGCTTATTCAATCAACAGCAAGTATGCCAATACTGTTTACGGTCTTGGAGTTGTAAAGCTTGAGAAAAACGAATACTTCAAAGCATTCGAACTTGCAATCGAAGCAGTGAAGTTATCAAATGAGAATGATCCGATTTATTCTAATGGTTATGCGCTTGCTCTCGAAGCTGCACAAAATTATGTTAAAGCCGTTGACAAAGAATTTATTTATGAAGATTATCTCAAACTGCTCGAAGAAAGATCCGGCAAAGAGATCCAGATCCTAGAAGATTCAGGCATCGCATCTGAGGCAAAAGTTGAAGTGGCTGAATATCGCGGAGCGGAAAAACATATTTTGAAATACAACAAGGCCACCGAGACATTGGCTCATTTGATAATGCACGAGCTGGTTCATCTGGAATTTATATTAGATGCGAGAGATGCCGGGAAGAACAAGGTATTCACTTCTAATGATCAGTATAAAGAAGCATTCAAAAAAAAGTTTGAAGGCACCGTTAAGAAGCTTAGAAAAGCCGGCACTTCCGAACAGCAGATTGAAAAGTATCTCAACAGTGTTTACGAAGGCATAAATACACAAATGTACAATGCGCCTATTGACCTGTTCATAGAAAACAAGTTGTACAATGATTTCCCACAGCTCAGACCCATCCAGTTTCTTTCACTGAACGGCATGGTAAAAGTTTACATTGCAATTTCAAATGATGAAAAGATAAAAGATATATCGCCAAGATCGATCTGGCAGGCAAATACTATTCTGAATCTTATTCTTAGTTATCAGTTTGAAGATCTGTTTGGGATAAGAACTTCTTCAATGTTCAATGCAGCAGAGTATGAAAATCAATCCAGGAATCTTTACAAGCAGTACAACCGAAAATTGAATTCAAGATTGCCCGGGGAAGAATATGAGCTTGTTCTCAAATGGGCAAAAGAACTTGGTCTTGACACGAGCTTTGATTTAATGGACGAAGCGAAATACTTATCAACGCTTGATTCAATCAATGATAATATCAACGAAGTTGAACAACTGTTATCACGGTTGGAGTCTGTTGACCGTGAAGAAGAGACTCGCAAGTTTGTTGAGAGCCAGAAGAAAGCAGGTCTGAACATGGCAGTTGTTATGTTCATGGTTGATGCGCTCAGGCATTTTGAAGGAATGAATGTGGAAGATATTAAACTGACTGCATTTGATATTGCACTGCTTGGTGCACGGGGAATTCATCCTGATAAAGAAGGTTACTCAATTGCATCAATCCCGGGCAAGACATTCTCCGGATTTCATATGCTGGCTTATTATTATGTCTCATGGGCTTTGGCAGTTCCGGATATGCTAGATAGTTTGAACCTTCCGTATGAGAAGGAATATGAAATGGCAAAACAATTGTTTGGCGAAAGTTGAAGACAATTCTTCGCTCTACTATAATATAATGATCAGATAAATCTAAATTACGCATTTCCATGTTAATGTCCGTTAATGAATTTTGCACATCTGTAGTAACAGACATGAACAGTCTTATTGACGAATTAATGTCACGAACAGGCAGAAGCAATCCTTCAGAGATACAGTCATGGCAAAAGTCACTCCCTAAAGTATCAGAAGTGCTGGCACTGGTGCAGGAAGAGAATCCTTCTTTTGGAAAAACCCATGTATATGTGGGGCACTTGATGCTTGAATACAAACTACCTATGGCATCTTCATGGTGTGATGTTGTTTTGCTTGGCAATAATAAGGAAGAAAAAGCAAACGTACTTATAATAGAGAACAAAGAATGGGATACTTCACAGGATAAGGCAGGAGAAATTGAATCATTTGTTAAACACAAAGGTCATCATGTCATGCATCCCTCAGAACAAGTTAGAGGATATGTAGAGTATTGTCAAAGATTCCATTCAGCTGTATTGAAGAATTCGGCAACTGTATCAGGCTGTGTATTTTTCTCAGGTAGAACACCGGTAGTTGTATACAGAGATAAACCAAATAAGGAGCTTGTAAAGGAATACCCAGTATTTTCAAGGACAGATTCTGATTTCAAGAAGACCATAACACAATTTGTAATAGATAAGCTTCATCAGTCAAACGAAGAATTTGCCAATGAATTTGTAAATGGAATTTACAAGCAGGACAGAAATATGGTTATTCAGGTTTCGAAAGCACTCAGAGAAAGATCTTTGCATTCAAAACCATTTGTGTTACTTGACAAACAAAGAGAAGCATACAATCTCATTCTCAATAAACTTTCGACTTTAAGCAATGACAACCGCAAGCATGTGTTCATTGTTCGCGGACCTTATGGTTCCGGCAAATCAGCACTTGCTGCAAATCTATGGATTGATTCTGCTGAGAAATACTCGGAGAATGGCAATATAGTATTTGTAACTACAAGCAGTTCTCAAAAATCAAACTGGATTAAGATATTTGCAGATAATGCAGAAGCTTTGTCAGGAGGATTTATGGTTCAGGGAGCAAATGACTTCAAACCGGGACTCACAGGGAAGAAAGTGAAACAATATAGGGCGAAAGGATATCTAATGGGAAGGAATGATTTCAAAGAAAATTTAAGAGTATTTCTTAAAGAAGAGAAACATTACAGCGTTCCAGATGACAATCATTTCATGTCAATTGTTGATGAAGCACACGCACTCATTAATCCAGTAGATAACAAATTTGGGTTTTCATCTGGTTGGTGTGTACAGGCTGGTCCCCAGGCATATCACATTATTCGTGCGTCAAGAATCAGTGTATTTCTATTGCATGAAGTGCAATCATATAGAGATACAGAGACAACTTCCATTAAAGATATATTTTCTTATGCAAGAGACTTAGGCGCAGAAGTACACACGCCAATTGACTTGGGTGATATGCAATTCAGATGCGGTGGTTCTGTGAGGTATGAAAAATGGGTGGAGGCGCTCTTTGGGGTATCAATGGACGGAGTCTCAGATTCTGTAATTGAAAAAGTTGAATTCCCTAAAGAAGAATTTCAGTTCAATGTTGTAAGCGACCCTGGTGAGCTGGATGAAATACTCTCGAAGAAGCACAAGAGAGGAAAATCTGTCCGTTTAGCTTCGAGCTATTCTGTTCATTGGAATACAAAAGGCATTTATAGTCCGCATTCGCTCCCTCCTGGGAAGCAGGATTTTAATATTACATATAAACGAAAAGGCAAAACGTGCCATTGGGTAAGACCATGGAACTTTGTTGTAAAAGAAGATTATTCAGATTTCATTCAGGCAAATCCACAATCTGAAATGAGCAGGAATCCTCTGTCAGAAGTAGGGTGCCCTTACGTTCTTCGAGGATTTGATTTCGATTATATTGGGTTGCTCTGGCTAAAAGACCTTGTGAGAAGGGGTAATGAATGGAAAGTAAATATTGAACATGTACATGAAAGTGCATTTCCTTCAACACTTGCTTTAGCTAAAGGAAGGAATGGTGACACCGGACCATTGCTCGACAAGGTCATTAGAGCTTACAAAATACTTCTTACGCGTGCTCAAAAAGGAATCTTCCTTTACATTCAGGATGAAGAAACAAAAAAATACATTCTTAGTTTGTTAGATGATTGATCAACTTATTGAATATACAGAAACTGAGAAGAAACTTATTGATGAGGAGATTGAGCTTTTGAAAACTCTTCCCAGGGAAGATCTTATATCAAAAGGACTCCTCATATCAGACTGTTTGGTGATCCGTGTCTTAAGAAATGAAGTATCGGTAAATTGCAATGAAAACAATTCAAAGCTGAAAGCAGGAGATACTGTTTCATTAATCTTTAATAATATCCAAAAGTCAGCAACAGTTATTGAAAACATGATAGATGAGATTGACTTGTTCGTTTCTCCTGATACAAAACTGAAGATTGGCCAAGTGTTGGATATGAAAATAGAAAGAGTCAATTTATTAGATCCGATTATCTCAGCTTTAAAGATGATAAGACCAGGAATGCCCGGATATTTCTTTTATGAATCTGTTTCAGGGATGAAGCAGCCATTAAAATCAATGAGGGGTTCGCTTGATGAAACAGAAATCGAATCCATCTTATGCAACTCTTCATATAGTCTTGACACTTCTCAGAAAGAAATTGTAGCGAGTGCACTCAGAAGACCTTCAATGCTTGCTGTTCAAGGTCCTCCCGGAACTGGTAAGACCAGAGTGCTTGCAATCATTGCTCGTGAACTTGCTGAAAAAGGTAATCGGGTTGCAATCATGGCTCCAACGCACAAAGCTGTAAACAATTGTTTGCAAGAGATTTCGGCAATTTCAGAAGATCTGTCTGTATACAAGATTGGTGAAGAACTAAAGTCTGAAGAATTAAAGGGTGGTAATGTTGAGAATGTAAGTTTCCGCAAGTTCAAAGCAATAATTAAAAAGAAGAATGCCAGGAAAAACATCATTGCCGGAATGACATACTACTCTGCAATTCTGTATATGGGTTTACGGCCTGATTCATTCGGACCAAATGTTGTTCTTATTGATGAAGCGGCACAAATACCATTGGCTTATGGAATTACGGCAGGTATGTTTGGAGCAGGTTCGGTCATATTATTTGGTGATGATGCTCAAATGCCCCCGATATTCCAAGAAGAATTTAAAGATCATATTCTATCGAAATCGTTGTTTAGTCAGATAAGACATGCGCAGCCTGAAGTTGTAAGACACTTGACGGTTACTTACAGATTGAATGAATACATATGCAGGATAGTAGGGACATTGTATTACAAAGACAGTCTTGTAAAGACATTCTTACAACCGTCACCTCTCTCGAGCAGTAGAAAGTTGAAAATAGAATCCAGCAAAATGAAAAACGGCTGGACAAAAGAAGTTCTCGATCCAGATCATTCTATGATCTTTGTGCAAAGCGAGAACGAAGAACTTTGCAAAGATACTAACGAGAAGGAAGCAAAAGCAGTCGCTGAAATAATTAGTCAGTTGTTGAGTTGTGGATTGAGTGTTAAGGATTTAGCTGTAATAACACCTTTCAGAAAGCAGTCGATTCTTATCAAAGGTGAACTGAAGAAACTTGAACCAAAGCTTAAGGACTTTCCAATAATTGACACAGTTGAAAAAGTTCAGGGAACAAGCGTAGAAGTGGTAATTGTGTCTTACGCAACGAATGATGCAGACTACATATCGCAACTGTCGGACTTTCTCTTCTCTCCAAACAGATTAAACGTTTCAATTAGCAGGGCAAGAACTAAAGTAATTATTTTTGCGAGTAATAAATGTATTGATCTGGAATATCCCTCTACTAATCGCAGTCAATTCCGATACTTGTTGGATCATAGTGTTTTGGTAAAAGCAGATAACTAAAACCAATAGTCTTTAAAAGAATTACGGATTGAAGCAATTAAAATGAAAAGAATTCCTTCTGGTCAAAATCAGTCTACTCAGCTACCTGTCGCAAAAACATTTTCACAGCTCTAGACTTCCCATTATGTCTCTGGCACTGATGCCAAAGGTGTTTTAATCGAATGTTATCCACATCTAAGACGGAATCTAACCCCATATGAGCATACTCGAGCTAAGAGGATATCAGTATTCGTCATTGTTGTGGATATAACATGTGCATATTAAGTTTCAATCATTGAATATTTTTGCGATATTTATCAATATTGTTGAACAAATGAGGAGATTATTTCTCCGAATGGCACGATGAACAAAATGAATATAGTTCGATAGGGCTTTCAACTCTATCATAGATGCAGAATTGAAAAATATTGCTACCAATATTCCTATTTTGCTTATTCATTAAGTGTTTTTACCTGAGAACTGAAATCTCTTTCGGATATAATTGCTTTGCCGAATAATTATAGAGATTTGTAAAGTCGGTCTGATAAAGTAGTTAATTTGACATGAAGGAAAGTGCATCATGTCATGAAGTCCATGCTTAGGTGAAATTATAATAACCACTTCTACAAATTTTCGTTTAATCAAACTTTCTATAAAAATGGACAAGAGTGAAATTTTGTACAAAGGTCTGATAAACATAGGAGAGGATCGTATTGCAGAATTCTTTCAAACGGTGGGACTCTTTGAGAGTCAATTCAAGTATGCCAAATTAAATCATCAATGTTACAAGGAAATGTATTTGTCTATAGAAGGAAAACAACAGTATCCAGTACGACAGTCTTTTTTTGAAAGGATTCCGGATTTGGATACTGAATGCAAGAAGTGTTACAAGTATTACATGAAGCCACGAAACAAGTCTGTTAAAGGTTATGATGTTCAGTTAGGAAAATTGCTAGAAGAGATTTTCATTGATTATCTCAAAATACAAGGAATCAATATAATTCGAGCTGATTTAAAAGATAGGCGTTATCCTGACTTACTTATTCTGGATAGTAGCAAAGAAATTATTGGATACATTGAGTTAAAGTACCACGGTTCACCATTTCTGTTAACATGGAAGTTAAGACCTGGTAGAGAATGTTATGAGGGATCACTCACACTTGACAAAGAAAAAGTTGTCAAGCAACTTAAAATTATTTTCAGCGAACTTGACAGACCTGTTTTCTTTGTTCATTGGGTTGATTTTCCTTGCACTAAGGGAGTCTTTTTCCAGACTTCCGGACAACTCCATGACATTCTCTTAAGAGGCTCTGACGAATACTACCGCAAACAACGTGAAGGCGATTTTGAAGAAAGAAAAGATGGAAGTATAAAAAAGGTTGGTTATCGTGAAAAATTTTATCCATCTATAACGGAAATGGGAAACTTCGAAGAACTCACAAGATTAATTAAAGCAAACAAGTAATGCACATATTTTTTGCAACAAATAATTTAGGGGGTGGAGGCACAAACGTTTCAAGGTTCTTAATTCACTTGGACAAAATCAAAACCAAGCACATAGGTATTCTTTTAAATTATTACTATCTAAGTTTACAATCCACACCAGCGTTTGATACTGGAGTTTTGAATAACATTAATGACTATTCAGACATTAGAGAATTTATCCGTTTCGCAAAGACAAGTTTCATTGAGAAAAAAAGACAACCTTGTTACGTTAATACCGTGATTGATGATTTAATTGATCACTACATTTTAGATAGTGGAACAGGGAACATTCTTCGTGACCTTATTAGCAGAAATGAAATCAACGAGGATTCATTGAACAATCTTGTTGAAAATTATTTAAGGTTTTCAGAGCAGTTGAATTTCGGTTTGGTAGTTGCCTTTGATTATACTTTGAAATACACCCACAAAAAAGGAGAAAGTGAAAATATTAAGTATCAGGAATTTTCAAAGGATTTCTCTAACAACGAAGAAGCAAATCTTGAAATACTTCGTACCACAATTCGGATTGCAAGGGCAAACGAGCATAAGCAAAATATTATTGCACCGCTTCATGGATATGACTTAAATAGTTTTGATAAATACCTAGATGATATTTTGACTCTTGAAAGGAAAGAGAATTATGAGTTTCACGGTTTTGGATTAGGTGGCATCGCAGACACTAAAAAACTTCAAAACGATTTGTGGCAGGTTCCAGAAAAATTCAATCAAAAAATGAAATCCCATTGGATAGTTTCACAACTTACAAAAAACAGTTCGTCCAAAATTAACAGGCGAAAGCTTCATATTTTGGGAGCAGGAAACATTTCGCTTATTCCGCTGATTACAAATTATGGAGCTACTTCGTCTGATTGCCACAGCGCATGGAGGAGAGCAAACGATGGAGACCAAGACGGCCAAAGTGAATCTAAGATGCTTGTGCCGCTCCTTAATTCAACACTTGAATTCGTAGACAATGAGAATTCGTGGGAATATATAAAACTTTCAAAAATAGAGAACCTGAATTGTGATTGTCCGATTTGTGAAGAGTATAGTCTTAACGGTATAAAGAAAATGTTTTTCTCAGATAACAAAGAAGATTACTATTTTGCAAAGATCTTGATATTCATTCATGCCCTTTACCAATATGAATATGTGATTTCGTTTTGCGAAACTAACGAGAATTATTTGAATGGTTTTATAAATTCCCCGAATAAAGAATTGAGTACACTTTACAAAGTTGTGTTAGGGAATATTACATAAAGAGTTTATGGTCATTGATTAGTGCCTCCTGTATTAGTCGCTTTTGAATAATTTCTTCAAATTTTGTGTCTAATTCAAATCCTATTCCTCTTCTTCCAAGTTTCTGAGCAGCAACTAATGTGGTTCCGCTTCCTAAAAAAGGGTCTAAAACTATATCGCCAGCAATTGTTGACATCTTAACAATTCTTTCAATCAATGACAAAGGATAAATGCAAGGGTGTTCTGTCAAACCCATCTTGTTTTTAGTCATGTTATTAACGCGATTGAAATACCAGAAATCAGATTCAGGATTATCAATTTTCCAAACATCAGTCGGATTTCTCCCCGTTCCGCCTTCCAATCGCTTATCGTTTTTTGTTATGTATGGAATACGAATATCATCTAAATTGAAAATATAATTATTAATGTCTTTAACAAACCACAATACCGCTTCCCATCGCCCACTTAAGCGATTGACGCAATTTTGCATGTTATTAAAATGCCATATGATTTTGTTTCTAAGATGAAACCCATTTGCCTTCATGATGTAATAAGCTACCGAATCAAGGGGAATAATTTCTTTCGTTTTCTTGTCGGGAATAGGAGATACATTCAGAAAGAAACTTCCATTTGGTTTTAAAACACGAAAAATCTCTTTACCTATTTCAGAAACAAGTTGTTCCCAGTCTTCCAAACTCACATCATCCTGATAGGCCCCATAATTCTTTTGCAAGTTATATGGAGGAGATGTCACGGTAGTTGCAATACTCCCATCACCCACATTTTTGATGAGTTTTCGACAGTCTCCAAATTCGACAATTATGTTATCATTGAGGTTACGCTTCATATCCAAACAGGGATTGTATATTTTTTTTGTTGCTACTTTCAATTCTCTCGTTTGCCATTTCAATATAGTCGATCACAATCTCGTAGCCTACAAAATGACGATTTAATCTCTTTGCAACAACTGCTGTTGTGCCGCTACCCATGAACGGATCAAGCACAATGTCGCCTTCATTCGTTCCAGAAAGAATGATTCTTTCAATCAATTCTTCAGGATATTGTGATGGATGATCGGTGCGTTCAATTTCATTCCCACTTACTAAAGCCATTCTCCAAACATCACTAGGATTTTTTAGCTGTGTCTTGTACCGGTCAGGCCGAAAGTTAAGAGAAGGAATTTTTACATCATCCAAATTGAAAGTGTAATTGTCTTTGCTCTTCGTATAAAAGAAGACAAATTCATATCTTGGAGCAAATCTTTTGTTTGTTGAACCACCCCAGTCAAAATTCCAGACAACCAGATTTTTCAAAAACATACCTTCAAAATATTCCATCACCCAAAACGGTGGATGAACTTCTTTGCCATCATAACGATTCTTAATGTTGAACCATATTTGACCGTCATCTTTTAGAACTCTTCTGGTTTCATCAATTACATTTTTCAACATTTTCCTATATTCCGTTTCAGGTAGACTATCTGAGTACTTTACTCCTTTACTTCGAACTATTCTCCCATTCAAATGTTTGTTGCCATAGTCAATTCCTATGTTGTATGGTGGTGAAGTAACCATCAAGTCGACTGACTTGTCAGGTAGTTCGCTCATGACTTCACAACTCTTATTGTAAATTACATCCACTTTCATTTTCGTTTGTTCTGGTTACGTAAATATTCAATCTTGTCTTCTGCCACATGAAGCACATGTATTGCATTTCTTTCTTCTACTATATCATATGCTATATTCTCACTTAAATAATGCAGCATTAATTCGTCTACTTCTAGTCCAAGTGCATTCGCAAATTTGTGTACCTGTTCCTTTGTGGCTTTTCTTTCTCTTCTTTCAATCTTGCTTAACAATGCCTGATCAATGTCTATTTCAGCAGCTAAGTGTCTGAGCAATAACCCCATTTCTTCTCTCCTCTCTCGAATTATTTCTCCAAAAGTTTTCATTCCAAAAGAAATTGACAAAAAAAGACAAAGAAATCTATACAAAAAGTTTTCTGCCAACAATCTAACTTATATCAATAATATTCCTCAAATACATTGCCAAAAATCAACATTTCATTGCGACAGATAAAACATTGTTTAGAAGCATGCTAACAAACGTAGAAAAAATGATTTAGAGTATGGTCGCTCGTTAAAATAGCCGCAATGGGCAACCCAAGGTAAAGACAACAGAGTTAGCAAACAATGACACAGCAATTCATTTATGAATGTAAGAATCTCAAAAGCTCCAATAGTTTAAACTTGGACAATGTGTCTAACCTTTAAGAGCTGCAGAAAGAAGACTTTGGAATTCGGTAAAAATCGAAATATGAAAATCTTCTTATTCTCCGGCGAGCTATCGAATATCCTTTTCCTCGAACCCCCTTTTCCATATGATGCGCCGGCCCACACCTCTATAGAGGCAGTTAAAATAATTGTGTCTTGATTCTGGACAGTCATTTGGAAATTTTGATAGAAACATTTTGGAGTTGTGTCCAAATTCTGGACTGTAATCTGTAAAATTTGATGAAAAAATTTTGGAATGGTGTCCAGATTCTGGACATGTAAATTCAGGAAATTTCCCCTTAGTAGCGCCTCAAAAGTGGTATAATAATAACAGGATATATCGAGCACACCATCATTTCATCATGTGTCATCAACAAACCGCAAACCCCCCGGAGTACGAATCGCAAGTAGCACTCCCAAAGTTCACACCGTCAACACAACAAAATTAATTATGTTAATCTTAAGACAAACCAATGAAGAAAAAGACAAATGCAGCTTCAAGACTTATTGAAGAAATTCAATGTCAGGTTCCAAAACTGAAAAGTATTATTCAGAAGCAAATCAACAAATTGCACAAGGCATCTGCAAACGTATTGATATGCGGTCCAACAGGAGTCGGCAAGAGCACAATCATCAATAAAGTTTTTCGTGAGCGAATTGCGACAACGGGAGTTGGCAAACCTGTTTCGAAAAACATCACGAAGTACTCTAAAAGATGCGTACCAATCAGGCTTTTCGATACCCCCGGGTTTGAAATCGGTAATGATGACATCATGAACAGCATACTTGATTTTATTTCAGGCACAATGAAGCAAAAGGATCCTTCCGAACATGTGCACATCATGTGGTATTGTGTATCCGGTCCCGGTTCAAGATTTCAACCGTCAGAAATTGACTTTCTAAGCAGAGCACTTAAGCATTTACCCGTTATAATTGTTGTAACTAAGTCAGATCAGGACCCTGCTGAGAGCAACAAACTTGCGAAACACATTTCTGGAAAAAGCAGTAAGATAAAATATGTGTTGCAGACTTCGGCAAAGTCAGGACTCAATCTTGACAAACTAATTACTGCAACAAAGCAATTAATACCTGAAGCCTTTCGCAACTCTCTAATCAATGCGCAGATAGTTAATATAAAGGAAAAGGAAAGAGCTGCAGAAAAATGGTTGTACCACTACGTTACGAGTGCCGCAATAACCGGAATGTCGCCAATCCCTTTTTCAGATTGGGTTGCATTGGTCCCGGTTCAACTGACAATGATGGCTCACATTGCAATTGTTTACGGACTTAACATTAACATGGAACTCCTCAAACCTCTTGTAACATGGACCTTTACAACTGGCGGTGCATCTGTTGCCGGCAGATTCATTGCGAGCATGTTGAAACTAATACCCGGATTAGGGACTCTCCTGGGCGGCGTAATCAATGCAGCAGTTGCCGGTTCTATTACACTTGCAATGGGCAAGGCGTATATTAAGGTACTCTCGTGCGCAATTAACTCGACTGTGAAAGGTGATTACTTAACTGATGCAGAAGTGAGGAAGTTGATGCGCGAGGAATTTGCTCAGGCAAGACAGTAAGATACTGCACTTGTATTTTAAAAAAGCCCGGTAGCATAACCGGGATTTGTGATAAAAGGATTGGTTGATATAGAAATGTTGATGCATCTATCCATTTAGACAGGATGCTATCAATCCAGGATTGAATTTCTACAGGCTAACTCTTAATTACTTCTGTAACTATGTGCCACTCCAATTGTCAATAATCATGCTCTGTATCTTACTTGAAATTGAAGCAAACATGATGAGCATCTAGCAAAATTATCTCATGACGAGATTGTGGTATAATACTAAAGAGATGACTATTGAGTAACAAAAAATGCTCAAATAAAAAGAATTGCTTTTGTAATTTTAGAAATTCAATTTTGATCAACAATAGAATATTTAAAATTCTGGCCTATGAAGTAAAAGTCTGACTCCAAATATCAAAACGTAGCTATTGTTACGTTCTCCGACTGAAAACTGGTAGTTATCAATCACGAGGAACTAACATAAGGCTGCGTCCTGAGCAATCAGGGCGCGCTTTATTTTCCTATCTTCGTGATGGCCATACCAGTGGCTCAGCCGGGGATGTGACTTAAGGTTGCGCCCTTTCTTATTTATTAAACATAAATACTTAAACAAATGATTGACCTGTTAAATGAAATTGCGAAAAAGTATCAACTTCAAGATCTGGAGACTGAACTCCGTGATCTTAACAAACCAATTCCTATTAGTATAGGGTTTTTAGGAGAGTTCAATTCAGGGAAGTCAACTTTGATAAATGCCCTGATAGGAAGTAGATTAATGCCTGCAATGGAAATACCGGCTAGCAAATCTATCGTTGAAATCGAATTAAAAGACAACTTGGAAAACACTCAGTTTGCTAAAAGGTCTGAAACCGGAGAAACAATTAAAATTAGTGAAATTGAATTCAATGACATTGCCTTGGGGAAAAAAGCTGGTACTGCTATTTGTCAAATTCAGAGCCATGGCATTCTTGAGAGTGGTTTTAAATTGATTGACACACCCGGTTTAGAAAATCTGGATGATATGGACAAGGATATTACTTTTGGTTATCTGCAATTTCTGGATGGAGCAGTTATTTGCTGGGACATACAACGAGGAAGCCTGACTGAATCCTTTTATGAATTTCTAAAGAAAAGAGAGCTTTTGGAAATTAAGAACAACTTTCTTTTTGTTTTAACTAAAGCCTCTACAATATCACCTCCTGCCAGAGAAAGCATTCGATTGTCTTTAATCAAGGGATTAAAGAATCAGAGTGGGTTAGAAATTTCAGAGCTAGATAGCAAAGTTACTTATGTTGACAGTGAAGACGCATTGGATGGTAAATTAAAAGAAAGCAATTTGGAAATCTTTATTGAATCAATGAATACAAATCTTATAAAGAGAAGAGAAGAGCTTGCAAACAAAAGAGCTAAAATTCAACTAAAGAAAATTGCTGAACGTACTGCTTACATTCTTGAAGACAGACTGAACAATTTTAAACTTACACCCTCTGAATTCGATACAAAGAAGGACGAGTTGACAAAGAAACAGCACTTACTTGAAGAAAGAATCAATTCTGAGAGCAACAAGTTGCAGAGTTTAAAGAAGGAATTAGATGTAAAAATTGCAGAAATCTTAGGCCGTTACAAAGATTCGTTGGCAACCTCGGATGGAGCAAAAAGAAAAGACATAATTTCGAATTTGTTAAAGGAGATGCAAAACACAATATCCAATTCAACAAAAACTTATTTTGTAAATCTTTCGGTTAAACTTGACGATTTCAGTTCATCATTCGACAGATTAAATATTGACTTAAAGAAAATTGATGACATATCTGAATACAGCAAATCAATTGCCACAGGCGTAATTACGACTATTGCTCTTCCGGGATCATCGGCAATGGTCAAAACAGGGCAATTTTTAGGCACTTCTGTCGTCAGCAAAATTAGTAAGTTTATTAGGCCTTTATCTGAAGTCATGAAGTCCATAAATCCTGTTGAACTTATTGCCGACATTATTTCAAACAAAATCAAGGAAGGTAAAGTTGAGACTTCACTTCCCAATTTAGCTTCTCAAGTTTCCAATAACGTAAAATCTCAATTGGAGATATTAACAAATGCTGAAGTGTTAACGCCAATCAGAATTGAGTTAGCTGAATTGTCACAATCACTTGAATCAGCGAGAAAGGACAAATTGCGTAGCATTGAGGATCAAGCGCGCATCAAAAACATGATGATAGCGGACATCAATAATCTTAGAGAATCAATTAAGAATAGCGATTGAATGTGCACACCCGATGAGCTGGCGAAATCACTGAATCGCCTTGCTTCTGATGTTAAGTTGATAATCGATCTTGCCAGGAAGAGAAGACCCAAATATGCTGTTAGTAGTTTGGATCGTCTGCATTCAAAAATACGAACCAGCGCAAAAGAAATATCAAACAATAAGAACCTAACAGTTTGTGTAATTGGCAATTACAGTTCTGGCAAGTCTTCATTTATTAACAAGTTAATTGGCGAAAATATTTGTCCGGTTGGGGATATACCTATAACTCAGTCTTTAACAAGGTTTTCACAACCCTCATCCGAACAAAAAAGAATTCAAGTTTTTAAAATTGTAAAGAGACGTAAAGTTAAAATCAGTTTAAAAGAATATCAGCGTGAATGCATAAATGAGAATGTAGAACATGAGTTTCATTGTCTTCTGCCTACTTTTCCATTTGAGGGCATTGACTTATATGATACTCCTGGATTTGAAAGTGTCGGGAATGAAGCTGGTGACAACAGTACTTTATCGGTTGCAGAAAATTGCGATATGGTCTTGTTCATTTTAGATATTAATGTCGGTAACCCGGATGGAACAGTGCTGAAGAAAATCAGCGAGCTTAATGACAAAGGCAAGAAGTGTATTCTGGTTTTGAATAAAGCGGACACAATGTCTCCACAAAATGTAGCTGATTTGGTCAAAAAATTTGGGAAAAGTTATACACGACAGTTTAAGGCTATTCATGCCTATTCATCTCATTATGGTGAAAAGCATAGCGAATCAGACAAGAGATTCCACGAACAAAAGAATCAAGAGTTGTTAACTGAGATAAATAAATTTGTGAATTTTAGGAATGAAATACTGAGGTCAAAATTTACTAGAAGAACGGATGATATTGTTGCTGAAGTCAAAAAGAAACTTAGCGAATTTAGAAAGGATTGTGTTCAACGATATGGGGATGAAAATCAATGCTCACTATCGATAAGAAGAATTGAAAGTAGAAAGAGAAGGTTAGAGAATGCAAAATTAAGATTAGAGAATGATAGAGACTCAATAGTTGAGAAGATTAAAAAAAAGGCTTATTACTACTCTAGGATAGAAAAGCCTAAATCTTCTTCTGAACGTTGTTGGAACTTTGAATCTGAATTTTTCGAAACTCGAGCATACATATATCTGCACAATTATTTTGTAAAAGTACTTAGGGGAATAGTTCCTAAGGGCGAATTTGAATTCCTAGCAAAAGATTTGGCAACAAAACTTTCTAATCAAATCAAAAAAAGGGTAAACAAGCGCCATAGATTCACTAAAGATGAAGAAGAAGATAAATTCGATAACCTGAGAATTGGTGAAGACATTTCCAAAATTGTGTTTCGATCTAACCTCTTTCCACTGCTGAGAAATAGAAAACTGGAGTTCAAAAAACAAACTGCAAAGATTTCAGAAGTTGACAAACTATTTTCGTTAATCAAAAAGACAAAATCAAATGCTAAGCGATTGGGATATATACCTAAAGAAAAAAAAGAAACTGCTTTCTAAATACGACAAAGTTTTAAAATCAAATGAACTTCACTCGTACTTCACAAAAGAAGTTATTGTAGAAAAGAAAAATAGCCTTAATAATGACAAGTTTATTGTAAGCGTTTGTGGTCAGATGAAAACCGGCAAATCAACTTTGATAAATAGCTTTTTGTTTGGAGACACAGTGCTTCCTGATGCTCCTACTACAATGACAGCAAATTTATCAATTATGCATTATGCAGAAGTTCCGAGATTCGAAGTGGTCTATTACACACCGAAAGAGTGGAAACAAGTTGAGTCTGACTATAAATCAAAAGAATCGTCATCAAGTGAATTTGAGAATGCATTGAAAATTATTTCAGAATATGATTTAAGAATTGAAGACATTCTAGAGAAAAAGTCCGAAAGCTTTGATGATTTAAAGGAACTCAAAAAATACGCTGCAGTAAGCCAAGAGGGGGGACTGTTCTCAATTCTTGTCAAATACATCAACATATATTATCCTAATGAATTGCTAAAACATATTACACTCGTTGACACTCCCGGCACCAATGACCCAAATAAGGAGAGAGAAAAAATAACAATTGGTTGGCTAGAGAGGTCCAATGCCGCTATTTATGTAACTTTTTCTGGACAACCATTTACTAATTTTGACTATGAATTTATGACTAAGTATTTGATACATGTTAAATCCAAATGCTTGATACTAGCCGTAAATAAATGCGACGTTGCAAAGAACATTGAGGAAATTAAAAAATGGTATAACAAATTGGCCGAGAACGCCAAATTGGAGAGCATTAAATCTGTTTTTAATAAAGATACACCCCGAGTATTTGTAAGCGCGAAAGGAGAGCTTATCAGGAGGATGCAAGAAGGAAGAATTGATCTTTCTGATGATTACAAATGGCAGTTGAAAGAGTTTAAAGAAGGTAAGAACTACACGAAACAGGAGAACAATAAAATCTTCAAACTCGTCGAAGTGATACAGAAAAAGCTCGTGGATGAAAAAGGCAAGAGAATTCTGGAGTCGCATGAGTCAACTTTAAGGTCCATATTTGAGTACGGACAAAGAGATATAGACAATAAATTGGACATAATCAGATTGGCAAAAGAAGATTACAAAAAAAACAAAAAAGATTTAGAAAAAGAACTCAGCAACATTGAATCTGAAATTAATAAAATTGAAAATGGGTCAGAAACATTTGAATCTAAAAGAGAACAGGTCACTAAAGATTTACACAAGCGAATTAACGATGAACTAAGTCCTTTGTCTGATAACATATTGGAAGAATTCAAGATGAGGCTTTCGGAAGTTGAATATACCGAATTGAAACTCAATGCTCCCTGGCTATTGAAAGATAGTTTTAACAAATACTCAAACTCGATTCAGAATGTTTCCGAACTTATTACAAAAGAATTGAACGACAGGGTTGAAAATGAGATTGACGATTTCATAATTGAATTAAGCGAGTATCAGTCAGTGAGAAAAGTCTTTCGTGAAAGCTATTTTACATTGTCTGATTTTGACATTCGAAGAGATTTCCGGCAAGATGTGAAGTCCAATTTATCTACTGACATTATAGGAGAAATGATTTCTGAAGAAACAAATTTTTTGGAGAGATTTTTTAAAACAGAGAAATCAAAAAAGAAGATTACAGAACGTATTTGTCGTGAGACTAAAGAGATTATTGATAATAGAATAGAATCTGTTTGCGAAAAATTTAAAGCTATGGTTAAAAAACAAACCGACAAGTTGTTCAAGAATCAAGAATCGCTAGCAAGGAAATTGTTAACTGGACGTGAAAAGGAAGTAAGGGACATAATGAATAATCAGAAGAACAAAGCAGAAGAAATCAAATCGCTTGATGAGCAGATCAATGTTCTAATGAAGAAGAAAACTGAAATTGAAAAATTGGAACATTCAATATTGGATTAAACCAATTGTCTTACACAAATAACGGTCAATTTGGACCTATAGAAAGAAGTTGTTGTTCAAAACTTATTAGAGGACAGGTAACTTGGCAACACTTACAAATGTGTAGTTCGAAACATAGCTTTTTCTAATGAAGGAACATAAGATTAGACCACAATTCTAAAAACAGGTGGCATTACGCCACCTGTTAGTATGTTTGACTAACACTTGATCTTCCTCAGAAACAAAGTAACCCCAAGCTTGTTGATATCAACATCATTTCCAAGTTCATCGCGTATCAGCATTGCCTCAGTCATGCACTGCAGCAGCAACTGATAATCTTTCGAAACACTTGAGTCGTGACCATTGACTGATCCGTTGGTTGCAACTTTGGCATGTCCGTTGCCGGTGTAACCGTTTACAACCGTCACCGGTTTTTGCTCAAGCACTGCGATGTCATAGTCAACAATGTTCGTCTTGCCGTTCTTAAAGAGCCGCTTGGTGATTACAACTTCATCGTTTTCCTTAACATTGTGTTCCTGGAATTTCTTCACAAGCTTATCAGGCGCAAAGAACGATAGTTCCTGACCGTTGCTTTGAACATTATACAGAAACCATTGCCCATAGGCGTTTTCACCTGTAGCAGGTTCTGTTTGAAGCAACCGGATCGTCTGAGGCATGTTCACCTGCAGCTCGAGTTTTGGTTTTGACATATTGCGTTTTCATTTTAAATTTCAACTTTTCTCAGGCAGCCGGAGCATTTTGCCCAATTTAAACGGGCAAAATCTCCAACTTGATATCAACTGCCGTTGAGTTTGTAGTAGAACTTTGGATCCTGTGCTTTCAGCTCGATGCCTTTTGGTATTTCGCCCGTGTCTTTTATCAAAGCTTTGATCGCTTTCAAGTCTGGCTCGTATGATTCCGGAACATGCCTTAACAAGTCAGGCGCGGCATTTGCAATGAACACTGATTCGTCTGCTACCTCGACTGCATCAGCCTGCTTTCGCATTCCTATCGTACCGTTTGGCAATGACAATGACTTCAGGTCTTTCGTTACAAGATAATTCCGCATCTGTGATGTCAGCCAGTCAATTGCGTTTTGAATCTGTGTTTCCTTTTCATTAAGCCATTGCGTCGTGCCGCGGATTGAATCAGTTGCGATGGTCCTGCATCTGGATAGTTCTGATTCTTTTTGCTTTACTACCCACAGGTACTTGTTAAGCTTTATTTCTCCGTCAATTGACTCCGTATCAGTGAGGTTCGATGTGTCGAGATCCAGAGAAGCCAGAAAGTCATCAAACAATTCAGCATCAGACTTTATATCAGTTATGTTTTTCGGTGCGGGTGCAAGTGCAACTCCGTTAGTTCCGTTCATTTGCCTTTAAATATTAGCTTAGAAATCTTACGTATTGCTTCAACTACGAATTGTGTCAACGCTTTTTTGATCTGGTCGCCCTGTGATATCATGCTTGTCCTTTCATTTTTTTGTTATCGGTAATAGAAGTTCTCAATCATGTCAATTCTGTTGCTTAGATCACGGATTTCAGCAAGTATGTCTTCGGCTGTGAAGAGATTGTTCGCATCAGGCTCGAATTGTCTTTCATATCTCTGCAAAGGGAATAGCTCAGTGCGTTTGGTTTCGATTTTTGTGATGTCAATGTCACTTAAACCATCTGTAACCTTTACTTTAACCGGTATCGGAACAATCGCGTCTTCGATCTTCAGATTGTAAACACCATTGACGAACTTTTCTTTCTGTGTATAAAGCAAACTCAGCTCAAAGTTTTGATTTATGTATGCTTTGTCTGTGGGGCTGAAAGTATTATGCTCATCCGGATGACGATGTATCACCACTGAGTGGTGATACTCGTCGTTTAAGTAATCAATACTGCCGGGTGTAACTGATTGCTTAGGTATGTAGTAATCATCAGACAAACGCACGCAATCAATCGTCTTTTCAACAATATCGGTCACAATTGAAAATTCATTATCATCAACTCGGTCAGCAATATTGTTACACACCAGCAGTAATTTCATAGGCACTTGCACAATTACATAGGATACAATCTTCAAATCAGATTCCCACGGTCCATGCTTTGTTTCAGGTTCGGTTGTTGCGATCTCAGATGTCATACGAGCTCCTTTTTTCTCATGAGGAGTTTCTTCACGTTGAAATTATATGACATCGGGATACTTGATTTACAGACTACAAGTTCAATGACGGCTAATGCAGACAGCACCTGCGGCGTTCCTACAAAACTTGGTACTGCTGTGTATGAACCGTCTTCACCCCAGCGCCCGGAATCAAAATCATTTGCTGACAAGGTACCGTAGAATCCGTCATATCCGCATTTACAATACTGTGGTTTAGTTCTGTCTGCATTTGTTTTGTAAAAGTCATCAACAAGATTGCGTGTTGCCAGGTTGTCCGTTGCATCAAATATGAAATCAACATTGTATTTCTTGAGTAAAGACGTGTCAAAGTGTTCGTCAATTGTGAGGACTATCGCATCCGGCCTACGCTCTGATATCAGTACCTTTGACGCAAGAGTTTTCTTCATTCCAACCTGTGACACCTTGAACATCGTTCGGTTGAGATTTGAAGCTTCAATTATGTCAGGGTCAGTAAGTATCAATGTGCCGACACCGATCAGAGCAAGATCCAATGCAAGCCATGATCCGACACCGCCGACACCGATTACCATTGCAGACTTTGAAGACAGGTCATCAATCATGCATTGTCTGTCGTAAATATCCGACAAGACATTGTTTATGCTGTCCATTTATGTGTATCTCCTTGTTTTGTTTCGTAAGATTGTTCAGGTGTAAAGTAAGCTGAGTCAAGATGGCATATTTCATACATCGTGCAAATGTCTTCGAGCAAATTCATAAGCGCCTGCGGATCGTTTATCGGTATTTCATGATTCTCAAGATCGCCAACGCATGCTTCCGATAATCCCGCATTGCTGGCGTTCGGATGTCGGTCATCGGTTGAGATCAGCACAGTACCGTTTGTGATCTTCGGGTGAAGCAGATTCACATAAACACCTTTGAGCAAACAAACCGGTTCGTCATATGAAAATATCACACCTGACTTGTAATGACCTTCGATCACGTCATGATACGGGTCATAATATCTGTAAGCGTAAACACGTTTGTTCATCAATACAAGGCTGAATTCATTTTCATTTAAGACATTGACCAGCTCAAGAAATTTTGTGCCGAAATAATTTTTCCTGTATGCCGTTTGTAGATTCAGAAGTTCACGTTCATACAAGTCGTTCACTTTGTCGATTGCTTCAGTGAGCTGTGCATCAAACACCTGTTTAAGCTGTCTTGCGGAATTAACGAAGTCAATTTCAGATTCAAGTAAAACCTCTTTCACCGTTATATTTGATTGCTTTGCACATGATAAGATCGGATAGATATCCGCAAAGGGTATTTCTTTGTTGATGATGTCATGCAAGCTAGCAGGAGCTGACATTGCTTCAGGCGCGCTTGTTGAGTTTATGTAGTGCAGAAATTCTTTGTTGTCCATTTACATGTCCTTTGTATTAAATAGATGTGCCGGCATTTAAACAAAGCCGGCACGTTTGTGAAAAGTAATTGTGAAAAGGATCGCGTGATGGTTCAACTATGCTGCTACGTTGAACCTTTGAATGGACAGAGGAGAAATGAACTCGCCGTTTTCTACATCAGCTGAAGACAAAGCCTTGCCGGTTGAGTCGAATATGTCAAACTTACCGATGGAATTGTCGCGGGCGATTGCCTTGAGTTTCTCGACAAGCGCAATGCCTTCTGTTGCAGTAATGTTGTAATCTCTGTTGTTGCATTTTACAACGGTTGCAGATTCTTCTGCTACCGAACCGTTGTTGGAATTTGTAGTCCACATGTGGGCTTGAGTTTAAAAGTTTGTGAATGATTTGTGATTGTGCAGATTGAAGCTGTGTTGCTTAGATTCTTGCCAGTGCGGGTAGTTCGAGAAGAAAGTGTTTTGGCACTGTTGGTTCAGACCTGATCGGACCGCCGACGTTACGCGACGGTATTCTGTTCTGCGCTATATCGGATTCTTCAAGTTCGATTTCCATTTCATCGTAGTAGTACTCAGAGTCACCGCTGTCACCGTCATTGTAGTCATCGTCATGCAGATTGCAGCGGTCTTGTGCCAGGTCTTCAGCCTCTTCTTCGTCTTCCGCGTACACAAAGCCGTAGAGCTTACCGTATTGCGTGTAGCTGTATGGAATTCTTATTAGGTATTTGTTCATTGGATTAGGTTGGTTATAACCACAGGTATTATACCAGAAAAATTGTCAGGAGTGTAAATTGACAAGTTTTGATAGAAATCTTGAACATTTTGTTGAAAATACTATGACCAAAGTCATAGAATTCTATGAAGAATCCCAGTAACTTAGACTAGTAATTGAGCGTCTTTAGATCTGGTACTGATAATGACTTGTTGAAAAGATTGTTGAGTAACAGAAGCATATGAGATAGTAAATGAATCAGTACCTACCTTTCTTAAAATTTGAATTATGTTGAATGTTTAGTAAGAATTTGAAGAAATCAAAGTTATTAGTTGTGTAAAGACAATTTCATCAAAATATATAATATATGAATATGTCAATTCTAAAACTGTCACTACTGATGTTCTGTGTGATTATGATTCACTATTCATCTGAAGATACCATGGCGCAAGTTTCACAGGCGTGGACTAGAAGTTTTGATTTGGGCCATAACGATAGAGCATTTGCTTCAAAAGTTGACAATCAAGGTAATATTATTGCTTGTGGTTACAATAATGTAAATGTCATAGCGGCTTATGTATTTCTGACTTTGAAGTATGACTCATCTGGTAATCAATTGTGGTATAGAAACTATTACGGTCCCCAATGGGAAGACGAGGCTACACTTTTGGAGGTTGATGAACAAGGAGACATCTATGTTTGTGGCTCCAGCTATGGCTCACAAGAAAATATGACCGACATTTGTCTTGTCAAATATTCGTCAAATGGAGACTTCCTTTGGGAACGAAGATTTAACATTTCTAATCCTAGGCAATTGAAGATAGACAGCACAGGAAATGTTTATATTTGCGGGCACACTTATATTGACGGCCGTGCACATGCTTTGACTTTGAAATATGATCTGGCCGGAAATCTGCAATGGTCAAGAACATACCAACAGCATTCAGCTTCTAACAATTTTGCAATGGACCTTGAGACTGACCATAACGGAAATGTTTATGTAACTGGTGCTTCAATGGATGCTTCAAGCGTTATGAAATGTTTTGTATTAAAATACAGCGGCATAGGATTACTTGGTTGGACTTCAGTTTTTGACAGCAGTTCAATTGTAAGTTACACAGGAGATGAAATCGAAATCCTAAGTGACGGAAACCTAGTGGTTTGCGGTGAGTCTTTTTTGTCGACGACAAATACAGTATGTAGCATGCTTAAATATGGACCAACCGGCAGTCTAATTCAGAGTAGATTTTTCGACTTGTCAGAATCGCAAGATGGAGGAACAATTTTAGGGGTTGATTCACTTGACAACTGCTATTTGTCTATCTCCAGTAATGAAACTCAGGGCATCAGAATTCTCAAATGTGATAGCAATGGGGATTCAGTTTGGACCAAAAATTTTAAGGTTTCATCTAATTCCTTTGAAAGTTTGTATTCTATGTTCATTGAAAACGATGGCAATATCTATTTCACCGGCATGTATAGGAGCGCAAGTGCACAGTTCGATGATTGTCTTACCGCGAGGATTAATGCAAATGGAGTGCTTCAGTGGTATAGAACTTATTCGCGCACCAAAAATGATGTTGGATATTCAATTGCCGTGGATAGAAGAAACAATGTGTATGTAGCAGGTTACAGTGACAACAATAATATTAACTCTGCACTAAATGATGACCTCTTACTTCTCAAATACTATCAGACAAATCCATCAATCAAATTGAAAGTAAAAGTATTACCTGAAGGAATGTACTATCCGTTGTTTAATTTACTTTCAAGGCGAGATTCGATTTCAGTGTACCTCGCTGAGTCAGTATATCCATATAGGATAATAGACTCTTCGAGATCCATAATTGATTCGCTGTCTTTTGAAGCAAATGTAAACTTCTTAAGAGCTCAAACTGGAACGTACTATTTGGTGGTCAAACACTTCAACTCTATAGAAACTTGGAGTAAACTTGGCGGCATTGAGCTCATAAGAGGCTATTCAATTGGTTCCTATGATTTTACAGCTTCAGCTTCGCAGGCTTATGGAAACAACCTTAGACTCAAAGGTGGAAAGTATTGCATTTATGCTGGTGATATCAATCAAAGCAGTTTTGTGGATGGGACAGATGCGATGCGAGTACACTCAGATTCAAGAATTTTTTTGACAGGTAGCTACTTGCCAACGGACCTAAATGCAGATGGTGTAGTTGATGGCTCAGATTATTTATTGGTTGACAACAATGCTTACAATTTTGTTGGAACGGTTAAGCCTTGAGGCAGTTTCTGTAAACATAGATTCTTATGATGTCCTTGTCCTTTCAACTTTACAAGCATTTAGATAGAGCTAACGTGTGAGCTATTTGTTGAAGAAAATAAAATCTATTTATAAACTTCTTTTCACTACATTTGTCATGAGAGCAATCATTTCTTTTGTCAGCATTTATCTCTGTCTTTCATTAACATCATTTGACTTTTCAAATAGTAATCGGCTATCTGATGAGTACAATATGTTACAGCAATCGCAACTTAAGTCATTTCGGCGAGATTTAAATTCAAGCTACCTAAATGACAAAATATTGAGCTCAAGTTATGAAAGGAAGAGGGAAGCTTACACGGTTTTTACACAAGACACTATAATATTTAATGGAGAAGACCAATACAATTATTATGCAACTTCAGTCGCCTCCGCTGGCGATGTAAACGGAGATGGTTATTCAGACATTATTGTTGGAGCACCCTACAATGATGCAGGAGCCGGTGACGCAGGAAGAGCTTACATTTATTTCGGAGGAGATTTAGTGGACAATTCACCTGATGTTATTCTTACTTGTGAAACCGGTAGCAGTCTGTTTGGAGTATCAGTGTCGAATGCAGGTGATGTTAACGGAGACGGCTACTCAGATGTCATAGTCGGTGCTAACTCATATTCTGTTTATACGGGTAGAGCTTACATTTTTTTCGGAGGAGTACAAATGAACAATGTTGCGGATGTTATTTTGACAGGAGAGTCTGTCTGGAGTTTCTTTGGATGGACAGTGTCATCTGCAGGTGATGTAAATGGTGACGGGTTTTCTGATGTGATTGTCGGCGCTTTTAGGTATGACAATGTCAGAGGACGTGCATACATCTATTTAGGCGGGTCATCTATGGATAATTTTGCCGATGTAACACTTTCAGGAGTATCTGACAGTTGTAAATTTGGTGTTTCGGTATTCACTGCAGGAGATGTAGACAAAGATGGATATTCTGATGTGATCGTGGGATCCGAATGGGAAAATTCCTTAACAGGACGTGCTTACATTTTCAAGGGGGGAAGTACCATGGATAATATACCCGATGTAACACTTTCGGGAGAATTAGCAAATAGTGGATTTGGAATTTCAGTTTGTACTGCAGGCGACATAAACAATGATGGATTCTCTGACGTGATTGTTGGAGCATACGGATATGGGACAAATCGAGGCCGCGCATACATCTATCTTGGTGGAACTTCGATGAATATCATACCTGGTCTAACTTTAACTGGTGAAGCTCCCGGTGACTATTTTGGACATTCTGTATGTGGGCTTGGTGACCTGAACGATGATGGATATGATGACGTAATGGTAGGAGCATATGGATACAATTCAAATAGAGGCAGGGCTTATATTTATCTAAGCGACTCTTTAATGAGTAATGCTGTTGACATTACGTTTACAGGAGAGTTGCCCAACCACTTTTTTGGAGGAGCTGTTTCTAAAGCAGATGACATAAACAAGGACGGTTATCCCGACATAATATCGGCTGCTCAAGGTTACAGTGCTTATACTGGCCGAGCGTATGTATATACGAATTTGGTTCCAAAACCCTCATTGAGGGAGCCTGCGAATAATTCAATATTCAATCCGACATCTGTAAATTTTAAGTGGAAAAAACTGAAAGCAGGAGAAACTTACGAATTAATAGTTGCCAAGGATTCCTCATTTAGTGAAATTGCTTTTCATGACATTGTTGCAATTGACACAACTAAGTTAGTGGAAGATTTAACAAGGGATACCCAATATTATTGGCAGGTTATTGCAATAGATTCTTCCGGAAGAAGATACAATTCTTCAGTATGGAACTTCCGAACAATACCATTCATAAAGGTTGAATTGACTGTATTGCTTGAGGGGATGTACTATCCCCTGTTTAATCAATTGTCAAGAAAAGATTCCGTAATGGTCTTCTTGAGAAATTCTTCATATCCATTTGAAAAAATTGATTCTGCTGTTTCAGTAATAGACTCATTATCGTTCAGAGGTGTTTTTGTTTTCAAGAATGCACTTTCTGCAACTTATTACTTGAGTGTAAATCATTTTCTTTCTATTGAAACTTGGAGTAAGTCTGGAGGAATATTCTTGAGCCGAGATTATTCTGCGCATCCATATAACTTCACAACTTCTGCATCACAGGCATATGGAAATAACCTCAAACTCAAGGGTGGAAAGTTTTGTATTATATCAGGTGATATAACTCAAGACGGATACATCGATGGCTCCGATCTGTTAATCATCGACAACGATGCTTACACTTTTACTTCCGGAAGATTCTTGCCTTCAGATCTTAACGGCGATGGTTTTACGGATGCTCAAGATATGCTGATTGCAGATAATAACAGGAGCAGAGAAGTGACAAAGCCATGATGTGAATCAGGAAAACTTTGGAAGTTTGCATGTTTGAAATAGTCAGCCGAACTCAGATTCAAGAACGAGTGATTCTATCAAATGCTCAATCTCTAAATTTAAAAGAATTAGATCATGAAGACTTCACTTACAATAATTTTGCTTTTCGTCTCGAGCTTTTCATCAGCTCAATGGGTCATCCAAACGGAGGGCCTAGCTATTCCTCACGCTGCAAATGACATTTGCTTTCCATCACAAGACACAGGTTATCTTGCCGGATGGGGAGGCAAATTGGTAAAAACCACAAACGGAGGTAATAATTGGACCGAAAGTTCTCCTTTACCTTCCAGTGAAATTCTTACGTCTGTGCATTTTAGAAGCAACACAGATGGATACTTAACGGCAACGAACGGGACATGGTTGAAAACAACCGATGGAGGTAATACTTTTGTAATCAGACGAAATGTGGGTTACCTGGGATCACTTCATGATATGACGTTCATTGATGACTTAACAGGTTGGTGTACCGGTGGTAATGAAGGCGGAACAAATTTTGTTTCGAAAACGACAAACGGGGGAAACAGTTGGAATGTACAAAGAAATTTCCCGGAGCAAGAAGTTCCATATTCTATCGTCTTTGTCAACCATGATACTGGATTTGTATGCATGGGAAAGAACATCTACAGAACAGTTAATGGTGGATCAACCTGGAATTTTCAGTACACCTGCGGAAAGTTCATATCAAGTTTTGATTTCATTGGAGAAACCGGATTTGCAGTTGGAGAACTAGGGGCTATATTGAAGACGACAAATACGGGTGTTAATTGGGCTGTAATTAACACTTTCAATACTAACCAATATCTTTTTGAATGTAGCTTCCTGAATGAAAGCACCGGCTGGGTTGTAGGCGACACAGGTTTGATATTGTTTACCACCAACGGAGGCAGTTCTTTCATTCAAGAACCAAGTGGAACCACAAAGAGACTTACGACTTCATATCTGCGAGATAGTACAATTTGGTGTGCTGGTGGACTTGGAACATCTCCGGCTAACAGCAGCATCATTCTTGTCAGAAAGTTGGATTGGCCAATACAAGTGAATTTGAAGGTCCTTATGGAAGGATTGTACTATCCGTTATTCAATCAGATGTCAAGAAAAGATACTGTGAAAGCATATTTATATGAAACTATACCGCCTTTTAGTAAAGTCGATTCTGCAACATCGACTGTGGATTCATTGACTTTCTCGGGTTTGTTTAAATTTCATAATGCAAGTTCCGGAGCTTACTACATAGTAGTTAAGCACTTTCAGAGCATTGAAACTTGGAGCAAACCGGGAGGAGAGAGCTTATACACCAATGGAACAATATTTAATTACAACTTTACATCGTCTGGGTCTCAAGCATATGGTAACAACTTAAGACTCAAAAACGGTAAATATTGTCTTATAACAGGTGATGTTTTCCAGGATGGTTTCATTGATGGTTCAGACCTTCTGATAATTGATAACGATGCATATACTTTTGCAACAGGAAGATTCTTGCCTTCCGATGTAAACGGAGATGGATTTACTGATGCAATGGACATGCAGATCACTGATAACAACAGGAGCAAACAGATTATTCGACCTTGAAGCGAATCATGAAATTCTTGGCTGTATAAATTCATATTAGTATTTAAGAGGTACTACTTTTGATGCCCAATAATTGTAACCATGGCACAACAATTGCCTAGGTTCATTTAAACTTGATCATGTCATTTGGAAATATTTTCTGAAAGTATGACTTAGGTCATAGTTTTTAATGTGCAGAATTGCTTAAGTTTGTTTAGGGCTTTAAGATACGGGGAGCAAATCATGAGAGATGTCTTATCACTATCGTGTATACTGACACAACCTTACGATAATTATCTCTTCTGAGAATATCTGCCAGAATGATTTACAACAGTAAAGCAGTCATGAAATGGACAAACCGATGTGGTTCAGATCTAAGAATAAGCACTGATTAATCTTTTCACTGAAAGAACAACTCAATTTTTACTGCTTAGGCTGTTGGACAAGGCTGTACCATCTTAAGAACGACAAACGGCGGAACTAACTGGAAGGCGCAGACTAGTGTGACAAGCAAGACGCGTTGCCTGAAAGAGTAATACTAAATATATTCTTAAAACAACTTCTTAGAAAGAAGGGAAAAGATCATGACAAACAGAATTCTTACTATATCCGCAATAGCATTGACCATCCTAGCATTTGAACATCAGCCATCATTCTCACAGGTGACTCTGGAGTGGGTCGCAAGATATAACGTTCCCGGAGTGGCTAGTTCAATTGCATTGGACGGTTCAGGTAATATATATGTGACAGGGGGTAGTGTTGGTAGCGGAACATTCAGTGACTATACAACAGTAAAATACAATTCCTCAGGCGTTCAGCAGTGGGTCGCAAGTTATAACGGTTCCGAAAATTTTGACGATCATGCTAGTTCAGTTAAAGTGGACGGTTTAGGCAATGTCTATGTGACAGGGAGTAGTTGGGGCAGCGGAACAAGAGTTGATTATGCAACAATAAAATACAATTCCGCAGGCGTTCAGCAGTGGGTCGCAAGATATAACGGTCCCGCAAATCTAGAGGATCTTGCTAATTCACTTGTAGTGGACGGTTCAGGTAATATTTATGTGACAGGTACAAGTGCAAGCGAAACATCATGGGATTATGCAACAGTAAAATACAATTCCTCAGGCGTTCAGCAGTGGGTCGAAAGATATAACGGTCCCGGAAATTTAAGTAATATAGCTACTTCACTTGAAGTAGACGGTTCAGGCAATGTTTACGTAACAGGTTATAGTGAAGTCATCGGACCATCATGGGATTATATAACAATAAAATACAATTCCGCAGGCGTTCAGCAGTGGGTCGAAAGATATAACGGCCCCGGAAATGCGGATGATCAGGGTAATTCAATTGCGGTGGACGGTTCAGGTAATGTTTACGTAACAGGTAATAGTGTAGGCAGCGGAACATCAACTGACTATGCTACAATAAAATACAATTCCGCAGGCGTACAGCAGTGGGTCGCAAGATATAATGGTCCCCCCGGGAATTCGGGTGATGTGGCTAATTCAATTGCAGTGGACGGTTCAGGCAATGTTTATGCGACAGGTAATAGTTATGGCAGCGGAACATCATCGGATTATGCAACAGTAAAATACAATTCCTCAGGCGTTCAGCAGTGGGTCGAAAGATATAACGGTACCGGAAATTTGGGCGATAAAGCTACTTCTCTTGAAGTAGATGGTTCAGGCAATGTTTACGTAACAGGTTATAGTGAAGGCATCGGAACAGGAAGGGATTATGCAACAATAAAATACAATTCCTCAGGCGTTCAGCAGTGGGTCGAAAGATATGACGGTACCGGAAATGCGCATGATGAGGGTAATTCAATTGCGGTGGACGGTTCAGGTAATGTTTACGTAACAGGTAATAGTGAAGGCATCGGAACATCAACTGACTATGCTACAATAAAATACTCACAACAAACATCTCAGCTGTCAGTTATAAGCCCGAATGGCGGGGAGACATTTCTAAATGGGCAACAGTTACTTATCACTTGGAATTCTCTAGGGGTTCAGTCAGTAAAGATTGAATTTACTTCTAACAATGGCGGCACCTGGTCAACCCTTAGTGCGAGCTATCCAGCAGATTCAGGACGCTTTGCGTGGACTGTGCCAAATATAAATTCTACACAATGTAAGATCAAAATTACCGATTCCAATGATCCAGGTATTTATGACATAAGTAATAGCAGTTTTACAATTGCACCAGTAACATTAAATACTGGATTAATTGCATATTATCCATTTAACGGGAGTGTAAATGATGAAAGCGGAAATAACAATCACGGAACAAATTATGGAGCAACATTAACAACTGATAATAATGGAATTCCAAATAGTTCATATGAATTTAATGGGTCATCAAATTATGTCAGCATTCCGGATTTCAATATTTTAAACATAAGCAATCTTACCTTTTCCTGCATGGTATATCCACGAAGTCTTAACAATTCTGTCATAGTATATCATGGTTATTCCGGAGAAATACAAATGAATACTTACAATGGTAATCAATTAGGAGTTGGAGTCAAATTGGCAAATAATTATTGGTATTACTGCAACGTCAATGCTTTGCAAAACAATTGGTATCTTTTAACTGGAGTTTGGGAAAGAGGTAACAGTTTGAAGCTGTATTTGAATGGACAATTCTTCACAGAAACATCTGTCCCCAATTATGATCTGTATGAAGAGCATTATCATAATTCATCAATTGGAGCTTACAGCAGATTCATGTATCCTTCACAAGCTCAGCCATTTCTTGGTAAAATTGATGAAGTAAGATTTTATAATCGAGCGTTATCTCAATCGGAGATCCAGCAACTGTTTAATCAGTCAGCTCCAATTACTCAACCTTCAATTTCAGTCTCACCAATCCAAATCAACCCAGGCGGTAATGTAAACATAACGGGACAAAACTTCAGAGCTAATGCTCAGGTAAAAGTAAATGTTACAAGTTCGAATTCGCAGTTAGTTCTTGATCAGACATATACAACTAATTCAGCAGGAGGATTTAATGCAAGTTATTCAAGCAATGTTAATTCTTCTCCAGGGATTTATACTGTTTCAGCTTATGATATAGCTACAAGTCAGAATGCACCAAATAAGATATTTCAAGTTATTCAGCCTGTTGATAATTATTATTTGAATATAGTTTCACCGGCAGATACTTCTATTCTTCCTGATTCTGTAGACAGAAAAATTAATGTGGAATGGAAAGATAAGATGATTCCGGAAAATGGTTACACAATAGTTGGGTCTAAAAGAAATTATAAATATTCAGTAAATTATTCCATTGATGATGGTAATAGTTGGGAACCCGATAGTATTATTATTGCCGGAACTGAATTTGTAAATTCAATCCCTTTATTCCGGGCACAAGTAAATCTTGATTCCTTACTTGGTTCAAGAGGAGGTCTTAATGTAAAACTGCGTGTGACGGATCTGATCAAAACGAACAGATATGATAATACCACATCATTTCCAGTAAGGTTAAATAATCTGAATAGAGCAAATGTAAATTTAATCTGGGATTACAGTTACCCTGAAAGAACAGGAAGTCCGATCGGAGCCTGTGCAGATGGTGTAAGCAGATTTTACATAAAGATTTCTAAAGTCCCGGGAAATACAATAACTGGAATTTCAATATATCTTTCAGATGATATAAACAGTACTTCTGAAAGAGTACTTGGAAAACTAACAGGTGCCAATGTTACAGATCATTACAGTGATGAAGCAAATAATGCAAGCTCGACTTCATTTAATGAAAACATTAGCAGAAATGATTATTGGATTTGGTATGTGTCGCCTGATGATTTTAACAGATATGGAGCTTCAGATGATTCAAAAATTGAGCGCAATGTAAAACTTAATGTTACAGTTTCATATTCCTCCGGACTTCCGGAAGCAAAAACCATTAACTTAAAAATTATTCGTCAACCTTTAATGTTAGTTCATGGATTTAATTCTAACCATCACGTTTGGGATGATTTTATTCGGAACAAAAATATAAACAGTTTATTTAAGTTTTATTCAACTCCTAACTTAGATCCAAAAGGAACTTATGATGCGAATGCAATATTATTGCTTAATTATTTCCAATCAGAAACAAATCATTATCAAAGTTTTCGATATATTATAAATAAAGCAAGACAAGCAGGTTATGCTTCAAATCAGGTTTCTTATGTATGTCACAGCATGGGTGGATGTATTGTAAGAGCAGCTTCTCAATCACATAACTTCGAGGATATTATAAATTATAATAAGGGTTTTGTGAACAGAATAATTACTGTTGATACTCCTCATGATGGATCACCATTAGCAGATTTAGTTGTAAATTTTTTTGACCATATTCCCAATAAAGCAAGAATATTTGCTGAATTTGCAGATGCAGATTTAATAAGAAGCACTTACAGAGTAGATGAAAATTACAATGTCTATCCTTCATTTTCTGTTATTAACCTCCAAGTTAGAGGGTATGGAAGATACAATTTTCAAAACACTTATATTCCTTCTTATCTGATAGCAGGAGATTTATTTCCAGGTACCTCGAATCAATTTGGAAATATAGATTGGAATACTTTAAATGTTGGTGAAATGAGCAAATATTTGAATTTTTTGGATTTTATTTTTGAATATTCAGGAAAATTAACTTTTAGAAGTTTTTTTTATAACCCGGAAGATTACGATGAGGTGAAGAATTTATTGAACAACAGAAGTATGAACAGAATCGAAAAAGCATGTAAACTTTTTAATTTATTTTGTAATAAGTACTTTGTCACAGAGAATTTTTTGGCTAATAGTGATTTTGTTGTTTCTGTTGAAAGCCAGTTAGCTGGAACAAACAGGTCAATTTATAATACTTTTGATCACTATAACAATGACCCTAATTTATTAGGAGTAGGACATACATTATATAATGAATGCACAAAAGATGAAATCATAGCAAATAACATTATTAGTCATTTAAACCTACCAATTACAGCCAATAATAATTTTATACAATACATCCCTTCGACACGATATTATTCACCTTCAGCAATAAGTAATCCTTCATTTGCTTTTCCGAAAGAACCTGAAGATGTACTCGAATTGAATATATCCTTGCCAGAAGATGGAAAGATTTGTTATGTAGACAGTTTGTTAAGTATTAGTTTTTCTATTGACAATACTGACAGTCTAAAATATGTAAGCTTATCTTTTCAGGGAGAGAAATATTATGATACTTCAAAATCTTCTTTATATAATTTCAACATTCTAGTTAACAGTAATGAACTAGACACTTGTTTTATTTATGCCAATGCAGTATACATAAGCGGTGACAGTGTAGATATTTCTGATGCATATAGAAGAATATTTGTTAGGTCCAATTATCCTGTAGTTGATTTTGAAGTAAATAATGAATTTTATTTTATGATTAATAATGAAACAATTACTCCCGAATACAAATCAGTGTTTACTAATGGAATTTACAAAGGAGTTATGAATAACATTTCAGCAACAGTTGAGAACCCCTCGATTATTATGTTTAACAATTCAGATAAATCTTTTAAAGCTCTGTCAAACGGTGGAACTTTTGCAATAGTCTCCAACGGCGGACAATCCGATACAATTTATTTCAGTGTTAACGGCGAAGTTGTAATGCCGGGTGTTGTCAATCTTGCTGACCCTAAAGATTCGGCAACTATTCAACCTGAAAATATCAGGTTCAGCTGGAAGGTTGATGAACTTGCATGGTACTATGAATTCCAACTGGCAAAAGATGTTGATTTCGAAAGCATCCTATTTGAGTCGGAGAATCTCTCTGACACCGCAACCTCAGTTGAAATGCTCGAAGAAAATCAAATTTATTATTGGAGAGTTCGGGCAACTAACTCAGGTGGCTCAGGTAATTGGTCAACCGTTAGAACGCTTAAAGTACTTGCGCTTCGCGAATCTTATCTATACCTGAACCTGATCCCTCAAGGTTTGTACAATACTGCGTTAGGTCAACTAAACAGAATGGATACTGTTCGTGTTTACCTGACAAACATCTATCCGCCTTTCAATATTGTCGATTCTTCAATCTCGGTAATAGATTCTATTTCATTCCAGGGGTTGTTCAAATTTCCAAACACTCCTACGGGTAATTATTACATTAAGATTGCCCATTTCAATTCCATTGAAACATGGAGCAAAACTGGTGGAGAGTATTTCAAGAACCATGACAAGATGTATTTTGATTTGACTTCATCACAAGACCAAGCTTATGGTGATAACACTATCATGATTGATTCCCTTTGGTGCATATTTAGCGGTGATGTCAATCAGGACGGAACGGTTGACGCAACAGATGTTAGCGCTGTTGATAACGATGCTGCAAATTTTGTAAGCGGATATGTTAACACTGATCTCACTGGTGACGGATTTGTTGATGGGACTGACTTTGTGATAGCCGATAACAATGCGGCGAGTTTTGTGGGTGTTGTAAGACCGTGATGAACATGTGACAAATGCTCACGTAAATTGTTGACACAAGTAAATTGGTGCAGCTCATATCTTCTATTTTTCAAACGATGAAGAATGAGATCCTTATATCAACTAAACGCAAAACACAATAAAAGAATGAATATGAAACTAATACAATTATCACTTTCAGTTGCTACAATTTTCATAGTAGTTTTTTTTCATAGTTCTTCATCCAGAGCTAATCCGTTCATTCAAAGTGTTTCACCAAGTCTTAACTATTTGGGAGCAGACCATAACGCAAACATACTTATCTTCTTTACTCAAGAAATGGCTGTAGCAACTTTGAATGGTAACAATATTCATGTTCATGCTTCAGAGTTCGGACTCAAGACATCAAGCTTAGCATATGATTCTCTTAATCGAAGGCTCATAATTGATCCAATTGGTACATTTAGGCATGGAGAAATAGTGACTGTAATTTTGGACACAGGCATTAGAACAAATCTGAATGTTCCGATTCAAAGATTTCAATTCAGGTTCACTATCAAAACTCATAACGGAACTGGGCTTTTTGTGCATACGAGCAACATCTATGATTACGGCTATGGTACTGCTTTAGGTGATCTTGATAGTGATGGAGATGTTGATATGTTAATCCGAAATACGAATGAAAATATAATTTATAGGAACAATGGTTCAGGAGACTTCACACAATATGCATCAATACCCGGATCTAATGGTTTTGATGTATTTGACAATATGGCAGATATGGATAATGATGGTGATTTAGACATACTGTCGCAAGTAACGGATTCAATTAGATTATATGAAAATGATGGTAATGGTAACTTTTCAAATGCGCATACATTTCATGGGCAGCTAGGACGAATCGGTGATCTGGATGGAAATGGATACATGGACATTGCATACTTTAAAGGAAAATTATTTGTGCTTTATAATGAATCTGGCATACTCAATAGATTAGATTCAAGTTGTGAAGCATTTAATGGCGGAAAGAGATTAATGCTCGAAGATTTCAACAACGATGGACTCTTAGACGCTATTGCAATGGATTATAATGTTTCTGGGGTCTTTTGCAGTTACTATGGAAATAGGACCTTCACCCTATATTCAAATACTCTGGACAATGTATTTTTGTGCAATAACATCAGCACTGACCGATTTATCAGAGGATGCGAAGGGAATGTTTATGATGAAATTTATGAATATAGAACATTTGATTATGATAGAAATGGATATGTTGATATTATTGCATCCCGATTGAAAATCACAAACATTGGGAATGGTACATTTCTTAAGGAACAAACTAATGAATCCTTAATTTATCACTTTATATCGGGAGATTTCAATGGAGATAACAGATATGACATACTTGGCCAAAATCCATTCTTAAATGTCCTTATTGATAATGGAAGCGGACATTATTTACAAAATCCAAATAATATATATACTTTTGCATCTCCGTCCCTTAGTGATATTGATAATGATGGGGATCTAGACGCGGTAAAGAGTTATCCTGTAGCAGTCTTTCTCAATAGAAATTCTGAGGATTGCAGTATTCTTGGACCAGAAGTGGTAGTTAAAAGTGATACACTGGATTTCACTGTAGAAGATACAGGTGGTAGGTGGGAAGTTCAGAATTTTTACGGCGCGAATGCCATGATCATAGGAAACACACTAAGTGAAAGTGTTCGTATCTTTTCCGGAAATACGCTCGGCCAGTTTAGAGTAGTAAGATATTCCGATTCAAATTACGTTTCCTGCAGAAAAAGTGTCATGATTAGAGACAATCCATTAATTGGACATTACACACTTGGAACAGGGGGCGATTTCACATCCTTTAATTCTGCGGTTTCAGCTCTTATGGTAAATGGAATTGCAGGGAATACAACTTTTAATATCTTACCGGGTACTACAAGCGAATACGTTGTTATTGACTCAATCCCAGGAACTAATCCTGAATTTGTTGTAACCTTCAGATCTCAAACTGGCAATCCTAATGATGTAATTTGGACCACAGATAGTTCCGCAATAAATCTTAGGGGTTACAATAATATTTGCTTTGAGAATATAAAATTTATAAACAACAGTTTAGATGCGAGCAAGTTTTTTATTCGAGCAACCGGTAAGCATGATAAGTTTCTGGTAAAGAGTTCAATTATGCAGGGAAGTTTCTTATCAGCTTTTGGTTGTGAGCTTGGAATGCTTGAGTTTGCGGAAAATCATCTGAGTAATCCTAATTTGTTCGAAAACTGGCCAGAATATTATATTTTTGTTTCCAATGATGGAATTCAGAGGAATAATTCTGTTCGAATTGTTAATAACAGCTTCTCTTCTTCAAAACAAGTATTGTTACTAGAAGGTCAAGATTCCATTGTTTTCACAGACAACAATGTGTCCGATGTTTTTCTAGGACTATCTATAATTCAATGTAGGTCTTCATTAATATTTGAAAGAAACAAGATTAGTAGTATTGATGGTGTTGGACGACCTTTGGTAATCGCGAGCTTTTCAGGAAGTAGAGGAAGATTTGCTAATAATTTTGCGTATGGGGGTAACGAGGGTGTTGTATTCGCTCGTTGTCCAAATCTTCAAATTGTTAATAACACTATTTATGGAGGCAGATTTTCTATTTCAATTATTGACTCTTCTTACAACATTGACTTGGCCAACAATATTATAAGAGAACGAATTGAACTTGATGTGGATAACATTAACTATATGAATTTCAACAATATCACTCAAGTCTATGGGAGATATGGTGCAAATAACGGATATTGGAATCTTAGTGAATGGATTTTGATATCTGGTCATGACTCAAATTCTGTTAATAGACAAGTTTATCTTGAACCTGATGGATATCATTTGTCAAGTTTATCTATTGCTGATGATAGCCTACGTGGAATACCAATATCGGGCATAACTCATGACATTGATGGCGATCTCAGGAATCCTTTACGTCCATTTATGGGAGCCGACGAGCCTAGGCTTCCTTTTGGACCAGTCTTGAAGTTGAAATTGATTCCAGAAGGTAAGTATTTTCCTATCTTTAATATGTTATCATCTCAGGATTCGCTCAAAATATTTATCAGAGAATCTGAGCCTCCATATTCTATTGTTGATTCTTCATTTGCATTGATTGACTCATTGACATTTGAAACGGTGGTTAACTTTCCAGGTTTGGAAATAAATGGGAGATACTACATTGCTGTGAAGCATTTCAACACTATTGAAACCTGGAGCAAGGCAGGTGGAGAATTAATTTATGAATCTGATACAACTCAATATGATTTCACAACCTCAGCATCCCAAGCCTACGGAAATAATCTTAAGCGGAAAGGAGCAAAGTACTGTCTTATTTCAGGTGATGTATATCAAGACGGTTATATTGATGGTACTGATATGATGATTATCGATAACGATGCTTTCATATTTGTATCGGGAAGATTCTTGAGTTCTGATTTGAACGGAGATGGTTTTGTTGATGCAGGAGATATGCAGATCGCGGACAACAATGTTGGCAGAGAAACTATAAAGCCGTGATTCATGCTGTATACAGCACCCCAATTATGGTACAAGTAAATAATGATGTATATGACCAAATCAACAAAAAGCAAGCAATATGGGAAAGCAAATCAGGCTCAAGTTCAGCGCAAATCCCGGCAACACTTCGGCAACACTTCTTCCCGCAAAGTACCGATTTTGAGTCCTTTGGGAAGGCTAAAAAGTGCGAAAACAGCGAAATTACGCAGGATTGATAGCTCTTTACTTGATTCGTAATCAGCAGGTCAGGAGTTCAAGTCTCCTCGCCAGCTCATAAGTAAAGCCCTTAAGGTTAGATGACTTAAGGGCTTTTTGATTTTTGGTTTGTTCATCGTGTCAGTGAATTTGTCAGTAAGTTTATATGAGCTTATTCATTCTGCCGCGTAACCACATCTGTCCAAAACGTTTTACTTGGAAAGAAGATGGCTCGAATTAACTTCATAGAATAAAATTATTTCCGCTTTCTTTTGAACGACCAAAAGAAAGCTTGGCAAAGAAAAGTCGCCCGCTGCATCCTAATTGCCTAAAATTGCTCGGTACGGCTACGAGAATTTCAACTCCTCACCCAAACGTTAGCACGTTTGGGTTCGTCAAACAGGAAATTCTCGCTCACGCCGTCCCTCGCAATTTTTTAACGGCAATTAGGCTGAGGCGGGTTGTTTTTCCGAACCGAATAATTTCTAACTTTACAGTTTAATTTCGAGTGAACTTTCGAAATGCAAAAACGTATTGGACAGCAATGCCGCGTAACGTGTCCATACTTTTCAATTGTTATCCTTTTTCTATCTTCGCAGATTTACCCGCCGAATATAATGTGCAATAACAAAGCACACCTTTACCAAGGCGGGAACTCTGCGATAAAAGAGCACTACCTAATGCCGTTTACAAATGAGAACGAGCTACAAACTTCTTTTCCATTTTGTAGAATAAAATCTTCCCACCATAGTTAAGAATCATCTTTTTGATGGCCGAGTCTTCCCCGTGCATGGAAGAGTCTTCCCCTTGCATGGAGCAGTCTTCCCTGGAGAGGGAAGAGTCTTCCCCTTGCATGGAGCAGTCTTCCCTGGAGAGGGAAGAGTCCTCCCTGGAGAGGGAAGAGTCCTCCCTGGGGAAGGAAGAGTCCTCCCTGGGGAAAGAAGAGTCCTCCCTGGGGAAGGAAGAGTCCTCCCTGGGGAAGGAAGAGTCCTCCGCGTGCATGGAAGAGTCTTCACAAGGGAAAGTACAGTTTTCCGCCGTTGTTGGTGTTCCCAAAAGTTTGCATGATAGCATTTCATAAAGAGTCTTAAGTACAAATGCAAACTTTTGGGTCACCAACAACATATCATAGCCATTTCTCGTCCCCGCTGCCTGCCACTTGGTGGAGTCTCCCGCTTGAAGCAAGCTGACAATGTTCGTATCTTTGCAAAAGGGGACTCAGCGGGACTAAATGAATTATCAATATTTTTCGTCCTCGCTGCCTTCCACTTCGTGGAGTCTCCCGCTTGAAGCAATTTGATAATGTTCGTATCTTTGCAAAGGGGACTCAGCGGGATGAGCCATCCTAAGTGTTATCTCAGTAAGAGATACTACAAACTATATTCAGATAACGCTTTGTCAGTCAAGAAAAAACACCATGAAGTTAATACGTACCATTTCATTACATTCACCTGCCTCAGTCTATGTCCCCGCTAACTCAAAATGAAAGCCTGCCCGACGCTGGCGGGTGAGCCCTTTGCTAATTTGCAGACGGCGGGAATTTGTTTTCCTCTATTGATTTTTTCACTTAAGTTTGTATTATTAAAATCAGGGAAATAATTTTCTTGGGTTAATAGTGTGACATTGAAGAAATTAATTTTAGTAATATTACTTTTTAAAGTTTTCGAAGTGGTTGTTTACTCTCAATGGGAAAGAATAATTGGTCCTGTTGGGGGTGATGTAACATGTATGGAAACTCTTGGTTCTGACTTTTATGCAGGAACAAACGGCTCCGGGATTTTCAAAAGCACCGATTCAGGGTTGACATGGTTTGCTGTTAATTCAGGACTCACTGGGCTTTTTATAACTTCTTTGGTTCAGAATAATTCTGTTTTATATGCATTATGTGCAGAGACAGGTGTTTATTCCAGTTCAAACGCAGGTTTAGATTGGCAGAGATTTGTTCGATTTGAAAGTCAGCATTATCTGCCGACTTCAATGTCAATTTCAGGATTAGGAATTCTTATTGCAGACAGAAGACTTAATTATTCATATGATTTAGGAGTAAATTGGTTTTCAGTTATCACCGGTCCTTTTCCTACAGAAAAAAAACAATCAACGGCATTTGTCAGCAATATTTTTTTAATAGGAAGATATGGAGAGGGAATTTACAGAAGTTCAAATCAGGGTCAAGACTGGTCATTGTCTAATGATGGGCTGGGTAATTTATATGTTAACACACTAATTACAATCGGCAATGTAGTTTATGCAGCAACCGAAGGAGGAATTTACAGAAGTTCAAATCTTGGGTTAAACTGGACTTCTTTGAATTCAGGATTATCAAATGTAAATGTGAAATGTTTGTCAATAAACGGGACTAATTTTTTTGCAGGAACAAACATGGGAGTTTATAAGAGTACAAATTCCGGACAAGACTGGGCACAGACATCTTTTGCCGACAAATTAGTAAAATCTGTTATGGTCAGAGATAATATAGTAATGGCCGGATCATCAGGTGGAGGATTGTTAAGGAGTTCCGACTACGGTCAGAGCTGGACATCCGTTGATACATTTGCTTTCAAACCAGTTCCCGTCTTTCTTACGAAAAAAAATAATGTGATTTATTGCTCGACAAGAGGGTGTGGTATTTTTATCTCATCTGATAATGGTATATCTTGGAAAGAAAGCAATAACGGATTAACAAATCTGGATGCAGGAAAAATTGTGTTAGATGATAATTATTTGTTTGCAGGGACAAATGGTCACGGTGTATTCAGGAGTTCAGATAACGGACAGAACTGGATGCCGGTAAATAACGGAAGAAGCAATTTTATCATAAGCGACTTGCATTTGAGCAATGGAAAAGTAATGTCAGGAACAATTGACTGGAATGGTTTTAACAATCAGGTTTTGTTAAGTACTGATGCAGGTCAAACCTGGCAAAATGTCTGGCCGCAAATCCAATTTTCTGATTTTGTTGTTTATACCGTGTTTATCAAAGATAATGATCTTTATACGGGAGGTAGATTTAAGAATTACGGGGGTCTTTATAAAACTACAAACAATGGATTGAACTGGCCAAGGGTTACAGGTTATATTGTACAAAATCTTAATTATTACGATTCGGTTTTTATTGCAGGAACAAGTAATGGAATTATTGTCAGCAGCAATAATGGAAACAACTGGAATGCTTATGGAAGCGGTCTTCCTCAGTATCCTAATGTAAACTTTATTATCAAAGAAGGCAGTAATTTGTATGCAAGTCTTTTTTATGGTTATGGCATTTTCAGAAGCACAGATAACGGATTGAATTGGAACAGTTTCAATGAAGGTTTTACAACAAACCAACTTACGACTTGTTTGTTAGAAATGAATGATCATTTGTTTGCAACTACTGAATTAAGTGGCATATGGAAAAGGTCACTTTTAATTACATCCGGAAATTCTAATTCGAACACTAATTTAAGTAATTTCAAGCTGCTCCAGAATTATCCGAACCCTTTTAACCCAACAACAAAGATTAAATACGAATTACGAATTGCGAGTTACGTGGAGATTAAGGTCTTTGATATAACGGGAAAAGAAGTTGCAAAGTTAGTTAATGAAAAGCAGACTGCAGGCAATTACAGTGTGGAGTTTAACGGTGGTAAACTGTCAAGCGGAATATATTTATACAGTTTGATTGCCGATGGAATAAAACTTGAAACAAAGAAGTGTTTGATGGTGAAGTAGAATTTGTCAGAACCGCCGGCAGAACTGATTAACCTGATTTTGGTAATAGATTTACTTGATTAATTTTTATTGTCTGGATTTTGCCGTTTTTGGTGCCTGCCCGGCTCAATCGGGTTCCCAAAAGTTTGCAAAATAAAAAATAACAAACATCAATTCGATTCACGCAAACTTTCCCCGAAGGGGTGGATTCCCATGGGTCACCAGCAACATACCTAAAACCAAAAAACACAGAAAAAAAAGCAAAAATGGATATTGAAAAACTAAAATTCCCGATCGGTAAGCTTTATATACCAACAAAAATTACGAAAGGCATTTTGGAAAAGTGGATTTCAGAAATTTCATCATTTCCAATGAGACTCTCAAACGAAGTCATCCGTTTGACGGACGAGCAACTTGATACTCAATACAGACCTGATGGCTGGACAATCAGACAAGTGGTTCATCATTGCGCAGACAGTCATATGAATAGTCTGACACGGTTCAAACTTGCATTAACAGAAGACAAACCTGCTATCAGACCTTACTTTGAGGAACGATGGGCGGAACTTGCTGATAGTAAGAAATTACACATTAGTCCAAGCTTAAAAATGTTAGAAGGTATTCATGAACGGTGGACGATTCTGCTGAGTAGTTTGAGTGAAGAGCAATTTGCGAGAACTTTTTTTCATCCCGGAGATGGACAAACTTATCGTATTGAAGAAAATGTCGGACTATATTCCTGGCATTGTAATCATCATCTTGCTCACATTACTGAAACAAAAATGAGACACAATTGGAAATAAAAATATACTGTCAACGCAAAGTGAACCGCACTATTGTACTTGCTTTTCGTCCCCGCTGCCTGCCAATTGGTGGAGAGTCTTCCGCCTGAAGCAAACTTATAATGTTCGTAAACTTGTAAAGGAGACTCACCGGGACAAGAGAGTTAGCTCAGAATGTGAAGTATATCATTGTCTTCAACGAGAACAACTGTGCTTCCGGTGCCTTGTCAAGTGCAAGCGCGGTTGAGTTGTTGCCGTCAATATTGAAATAGCTGTACTCAAGTTCTGTGTAGCCTGACATGTAATCGCTAAGCATGTATTGTGTTCCTATTCCTACTCTGAATCCGTTTAGCCATTCTGTCTTCTCGACTGTTCCCAGATACACATCACTTGAATATTCATTATACCCTGAATATGAATAGAACTCCCTGATCTTTTCATAGCTTTCGTTTGTATATTGAAACGCAGGACCACCTTTGATGTATGCATCAAATCCGGAACCGCTTGCGAGAAAGAGTTTCAGTGTGACAGACACTGGGACTGCATACAGTTGCGCATAATCATTCCTGTCAAGATAATCCCTCTCACCGATTGTTCCGGATGTGAATTGAGGATCCACTCTTCCGTTGTAGTGAAAAAGAAATGATGCTTCAGATTCAATCGCCAGGAAATCGTTCACATAATATCCTGCCGTCAGGTCAAACTGCAATGGAGACCAGATGGTGTAATCGTAGTAATCATCATATCCATAGTTGTAACTGTATGAGTCATAGTAATAAGAAGTTGGCGCCAGTACTCTCATGGCATACGCCTGTCCGAAATATCCGCCAAAATAGCTCGAGATGGATGTACCTGCCCCAAAGTAAACTTTGCCTTCGTTGCCGTATCCGTCCTGCGCATTAATCTGACCGGCACTCAAGAACATCAAAAATGCAAACATTAAAACTTCCAAACTTATAGGATATCTTTTTGCAGGATTCATCATCATTTATTTTATCAGAAACATTTTTCTCGAAACAGAATTTTCACCGTCTGAAAGTTTGTAAAAATAAACTCCGCTCGGCAATTTCTTCCCATCGAAAGTAATTTCATAACTGCCGGGTTTCAATTCTTTGCTTACTAATTCTGCTGCCCGGTTTCCCAATGCATCAAATACATTAAGCTCATACACTGTTTGCTTAGTAACAACAAACTTTATTACAGTAGACGGATTGAATGGATTAGGATAATTTTGCTGAAGATGAAATGTGCCTGAAGTTGTGTTTTGATTTTCTACTCCCTGAATAATCCCTTCAGTAAACATCCAGACACCCCCTGATGTTGAACCGCTTGCACCGGCGAGTACTTTCAGGACATTGTTGAAATTTACAGTCAGTATTGGAGTGAGACTTATCGTAAGATTATGATTTACAAAGTTTACTCCGCCGTTAGTTGACTTGAATACACCGCCGTTACCTGCGGTAAAGATTGAGTTATCCAATAACGCCGGAGTTACGCCTCTTTGTGCACCGGAGAGATTGCCCATTGTGGTCCAGGTTAGTCAGTTGTTAGTAGACTTGTCGAAATTATACGGAGCTGTTGTGGTGATCATGTAGATTATGTCATTGAGATCATCCTGCGCAAGTCCGTAACCGTTTTTGCCGGGGTTAAGATTGTTGCTGAATGTCAGACCATTGTCCGTTGACCTGTAACATCCAATGCCCGTACCGCCGGCAGAAGAAACTCCAACGTAAACAATATTCAGACTGTCCTTATCAACTATTACCGGCAAACAGTTTAATCCAGTGAGAGCAGTCTCCGTGAATGTCTGTCCGAAATCAGTGCTTCGGAAAAATCCTGAAGAAGTAGTTACATAAACATGGCCGCCGCTTCCGCATTCGACTCCCTGAGTATTCTTGTTGTTGAAAACAGAAATGGGAATCACTGAGAAATTGATGCCGTTGTTTGTGGATTTGAGCAGGCCGTTAGAAAAATTTGCTACATAAATGCTTCCTGATTCATCAAAACCAAAATCCCACATTGTTGCCCCGCTGCCAATATAAATAGTATCCCAGGAGTTGCCTCCGTCAGTTGACTTCCAGATCCGTGAATTGTTTCCGGTAAGACCGCCCGCATAAATGTCTCCATTAATATCACTTTTGTCATCCTTTGCAAGAGACCAGACACTTCTCCCGTTAAGAGTCTGAACCCAATTCTGTGCGCTGCACATATCTGCCGAAAGCATGACAAATGCAAAGAGAATGAGGAATGTTTTCATGATCGTGAACTTCAATTGATTTTATGAATCACCAATTATTATGGAATGCTGAAAATTCATGCAATGCCCGGCAATAGTTAACTTTGACTTACAAAATTACAGCAAATCATTTCTTAATCAAATTAAATTGTTAGCTTGAATGAGTGACGATATGGACAAATTCCTTAGATTCTTCTGATAAAGGCTCTACATCTAAAGGACACAGGTTTAGTGAACGAAGGGTTGAAGATCGTACAAACTGAAAAATATTTCAAACTGTGGATTTTTGGGATTTCAAAAACCGTTGGAAATGCAAATGACAGATCTGAAGACCGGTTATCCGCTGCAAATTTCAGGAAAAATGTGCTTTTTGGGCGATTTCGGGCACTGATGAAGTTTTTCTACAAACCAAAGAAACATTGTCCAATTTTGCCACACCATTATTCTTCAGAAGTTAGATTTGAGCACATTGAGTGCATTTTTTTTCGTGGCACTGAAATTGTCATTATATAGGTCATGAAAACGACTAACAACATCTTCATTAATAATAATACTAATAATACTGTCATGAAAAGGTTATTACTGATTGTACTGGCGCTTGTAGTTCTGTCTGAAACATCTTACGCTGCGCCTAGGGCAAAAATTGTCAATCATGCTACGAATCACGAAATGTTAAAGACAATACCTGCACTTGCTCCGGATTCCACAATTGCAACCGGTTTGGTTACCGTAGGAAGAGGTCAGTATGTTTATTTGTCTGTGTTTAATTTCGGTGATACGGCCGGCATTTCAAGTCAGACCTGGACATTCGTCTCCAGACCGGCAGGCTCAAATGCTACACTTGTATCAATTCCGGAACTTGGATGGTACAAATTCAGAGCCGACTCACTCGGAGAATTTGAAGTCAAGGTTTCAATAGTTACTTCAACCGGTTCAAAAGATACTACGGCGAAGATTTATGCATCAAACTTTACCGGCTTTGGTAACTTTTCCGGACAGCCAAACACTTATCCTAAATGTATGTCCTGCCACGGTGGCATGCCGGAGTTTCAGGAAATCTTCAACAGATGGAAAGTAAGCGGACACGGTACGACATTCAGTGAGATGATCGATAATGGACCTGCTTCATTCAATACTGCTTGCATGAAATGTCATACAACAGGTTATGACAAGAATCTTGTAAATGACAATAAGGGATTTGATGATGTAGCAAGAACCCTTGGATGGGTTTGGACTCCTCCACCTGCACCGGGAAAATGGGATAATCTTGTGACCAACTATCCTGACCTTGTACCATTAGCAACAGTTGGATGTGAATCTTGTCACGGTGCCGGAAGCGAACATGCAAGATTCGGCGGAGACACAAACAGGATTGCCGTAAGTTACTCTTCAAATGCTTGCAGCAATTGTCACGGCTCACCATGGAGATACAGCACTTATCAGCAGTGGGAAAATTCAACTCACTCAGAAGCTGTTTTTGAAGGAAGAAATGTTGCAGCATCTCAAAGAAATACACTCAGTGACTGTAACAGATGCCATGACGGTGAATCACATGTTGATTATACAAAGAACAGACTGGGAACACTTAATCTTACACTTGCCGATCAGGAAGTTCTTGGCTGCCCGACCTGCCATGACCCGCATGGTAATACTAATGACTATTCACTAAGAAATAATCCTGCAGGTTCTGATACGCTTTCAAACGGAGTTTCTTACGCATTTACAGGTAAAGGAAAAACTTGCATCACATGTCACCAGGCAAGGCAAAATAACAAGAGATATATTGTTGCAGGCGGGTCATTCTCAGCTTTCTGGGGACCGCATGAAAGTCCACAGGGTGACATAGTTATCGGAACAAACGCAGCAGAGTTTGGCGGACCTTATATTACCGGTTCACACAGAAATATTGAAGGTGCCTGTGTTGGATGCCATATGGCGCCGACAACAGACACGGGTACTGTTACAAGAGATAAAGTTGGTGGTCATACTATGAAGCTACATTATGAAGATACTGATTATGATCACGTAGCCGCATGTCAGAGCTGTCACCCGGGTGTAACAAGCTTTGATGATTTCATTGCTCCATCAGACTTTGACGGAAATGGTACAACTGGATCATGGAGAGAAGAAGTTGCCGGTTGCGTAACTAATCTCAGAATTGCATTGCCACCTGTTGGTGTTGACTCAGTTGCATGGCAGTTGATCGCTCAGGATTCAAGCAATGTAAATCTAAGGAAAGCCTATTGGAATTATCTGATGGCTATCAGAGAATCAAGCCGCGGACTTCATAATCCATTCTTCGAGGTTCAATTCCTGCTTGCATCAAAGAATGCAGTAGTAGGAATAAACCAAATAAGCACAGAGGTTCCGGGTACGTTTGAAATGTCACAGAACTATCCGAACCCGTTCAATCCTACAACAAAGATTGACTTTGCAATTCCAAAGACCGCAAGTGTCACTCTCAAGATCTATGATATAAGCGGTAGGGAAATAAAGACTCTGATCAACAACGAAACGATCTTCACAGGTAAGTATACTGTTGACTGGAACTCAACAGGAAACTCAGGTGCAATTGTCTCATCCGGTGTTTACTTCTACAGGATAATATCCGGCGGACAAGCTATCACCAAGAAAATGATGCTGATCAAGTAACAAAGTTTTTTCATGTTCTTACTCTCCTTACATTGCAGGGCGCCGCGATCCAGCGGCGCTTTGTTTATGTATAAGGCAATCATATCTCATTTCATTGTGGTGTCAGGACTTTCGTCCTGACGCATAATATTGTTAGCATGTGTCGGGACGCCTGTCTGACGCCAGGCAGGCCTGCCTGCTGCAGGCAGGGAAGTCCCGACACCACAAAAACATACGACCCCTTCGG
>WBZL01000245.1_pt1 | contig 60024 bp, 48 predicted proteins | sample 5204291 | NCBI WGS metagenome assembly WBZL01 (sample SAMN12344345, study PRJNA552823) | activated sludge metagenome | biome: Activated sludge suspended growth; feature: Nitrification reactor; material: Wastewater; isolation source: activated sludge from nitrification reactor of wastewater... | reverse complement strand
ACGGGGTAGTGTAAGACAAACGGCCGTTTATCTCCCCATCATCCGCAAACCTGTTAACCTCTATTTTGAAGGCCCATGGGAACTGGAAGATAACGATAGGGTAGAGGATGCAAACGGCCGTTTGCGCAGTCACCAACCCTACTTCGGCTATCCAGATGATGCTAAAGATTATTACTTTATTTATTTGAACAAACGAGGAACAATCTCTGTTGATCTACAAAACTACAATAGTGTCGGTCAACTACAGCTTTTCCACCAATCTACTAATCAACTTATCCGTCTGGATGCAGACCCACCCTATCATATTGACTATACAGGTGAAGCCGGTACCTACTACATCTATATAGCCACAAGTAGTGGATACAATGCAGTAACGCCCTATGTCCTTAAAATAGATTATTGAACTAATAATCTTTCACGTGACCCGAGTTGGGCAAATGCACTCAAAACAAGCATCTTTCTTAAAACAAAACAGAATCGGACACATTATGCCAAGAACTTTACCTAAAGCAGTGTTCCTAACCCTAATTTTAGCTATCTCTCTAATATTTATAGGAAACGCTAAGAGCCAAAATAAAATATTAATTCACGCTAATAATAGCATTTCGCCAAACAGATCATCACTGATCACAACACCAAAATTATATTGGACTGATGACCGAAGCATCAAGCGAGCCAATTTAGATGGTTCAAATGCCGAAACCTTGCTAACTCTACCCAATCCCTATCAAGCAGAACGGATCGCGTTAGATTTAGACGCAGGCAAAATGTATTGGGCTGGAGAAGTTAATAACAGCATCCAACGAGCTAATTTGGACGGCTCTGGTATGGAGGATGTCATTACAGGAGTATACTGTGTAGAGGGCATCACTCTAGATACAAAGAACAACAAGATTTACTGGGTTCTTGCATGTGATTCGGGCAAAATACAGCGTGCCAACCTGGATGGGTCAAATATACAAGACATAGTAACGGGTTTGAGTGATCCCGAAGGTATAGACATAGACCTCGTTAACAACAAAGTCTACTGGACGGATAGGATTGGCAAGATTCAGCGTGCAAATCTTAACGGCAGCAACGTAGAAGATTTGGTCGCTGGATTATTATTCCCTGAAGGCATAGGCCTTGATATAAGCAAGGGCAAGATGTACTGGACAGATGAAGATGCGGGCAAAGTACAGCGTGCAAATTTAAATGGATCATCTGTAGAAGATGTAATCAACACCAGCCACACTAGTAATGGTCTAGAAGACATTGTGGTTGATTCAATCGCGGGCAAGATATATTGGCCTGAAGCAGTGTACCTTGGGGGGACAACTTGGGTTGAACGCATATACCGAGCTAATTTAAATGGAACAAATATCGAACTACTCATCACTGGACAAACTGACCTTGAAGGGATCGCATTGGCATTGCCTACGTGCTTTAGTCTAGCACGCACACATACCGGGTCTGGCAGTAATCCAACGGTTTCCCCATCCAATTCTGAAGGTTGCGCAAATGGAGAATATATAGAAGGAGAAACAGTTAATCTAGTAGCGTCTCCCAGCTCAGGTTGGCAAGTAGCAAGCTGGACTGGTACGAACAATAACAGCAGCACTTCAACAAACAATACAATAACGATGCCCGCCAGTGACCATACTGTTATTGTAAACTATATAGAACACACCCTAACACCCACAAGAACACCCACGGCAACAAACACGCCAACTCGAACACCTACGGCTACAAGGACACCAACAGCAACAAACACACCAACCAAAACACCTACGGTAACAAGAACGCCAACAGCTACCGGTACGCCTACAATGACACCAACAGGAACCAGAACGGCAACTCCAACATTTACGCCAACTAGTACCCCAACAAAAACACCAACGGCAACGGCTACACGGGGTAGTGTAAGACAAACGGCCGTTTATCTCCCCATCATCCGCAAACCTGTTAACCTCTATTTTGAAGGCCCATGGGAACTGGAAGATAACGATGATGCTGCACATGCAAACGGCCGTTTACGCCCTAACAAACTCTACTATGGCTACCCAAACGACCCAAAAGATTACTTCTACATCCATCTAAACCAACCAGGGCGCATCATTGTTGACCTACAAAACTACACAGCCACCGGGCAGCTACAGCTTTTCTACCAAAACACCGACACCCGCGTCGCCCTTGCCACCGCCCCACCCTACCAACTTGACTATACAGGCCCAGCCGGAACCTACTACATCTACATCGCCACCACCGAAGGATTCACCACCACCACCCCCTACACCCTCAAGGTTGATTATTGAGCCGATACCGTAGGTAAAATATGGTCAAGAAATACGCACAGGTTCCCATTTTCTCAATCGTCGTTTTGATGGTTCTGGTTTCTATTGGCTCTGTGCAAGCCGCAAATCCAATTGCACAGAACGACAGTAATGTAATTACTGAAGGTGCCAGCCTACAGGTGTTTCCTCCCGGTGTGCTGATTAACGACTCAGACCCGGAAGGTGGTCTGCTTATCGTGACCACCCTACCCGTCACGCCGCCATCCCATGGTACAGTTTCACTCAGTAGCAACGGTGGCTACACCTATATCCACGACGGCAGCGAAACCAGTAGCGACAGCTTTGTCTATGAGGTATGTGACAACGAGCTGCTCTGTGATACGGCAACCGTACTCATCACCGTTGTCCCAGTCAACGACCCGCCCATACCCATAAACGACTCGATCAATGTAACAGAAGGGGAATCTGCCTCACAATCGCCCCCTGGTGTGCTGGGTAATGACCAGGATCCAGAAGGGGACACGTTGACCGTCAACCCAACGCCCGTCACCCCTCCGACCCACGGCATCTTAACCCTCAATGGCGATGGCGCCTTTGCTTATAGTCACGACGGCAGCGAATCCACCAGCGACAGCTTTGTCTACCAGGTGTGCGACAACGGCACGCCATCGCTGTGCGCCAATGCGACCGTCAACATTACCATTAGCCTGGTCAATGATGCGCCAACGGCCGTTAATGATGAAGCCACACTGCTGGAAGGCAGTTCGCTCACCATGCCCGCCCCTGGTGTACTGGCAAATGACTTTGACCCAGATGTTAACGACGCGCTTCAGGTCAACCCGGCTACACCAATTGTTCAACCCCTACATGGCGTAGTGACGCTCAACAGCAATGGGGGTTATACCTACACCCACAACGGCAGTGAAACAACGTCTGACTCGTTTATTTATCGCGTTTGTGACGCTGGCACGCCGCGCAAATGTGCCGAAGCAACCGTCTATATCATGGTTGAGCCAGTGAACGACGCGCCGCAGCCGCAAAATGATGTGCTGATGGTAGACGAAGGAAAAACGGCCGTTATTCCCACCCCCGGTCTTCTTGGCAACGACAGTGACCCCGAAAACGGTGTCCTGACCGTCACCACCATCCCCATCAACAGCCCCAGCCACGGCACTGTCACCCTGCAAGCTACAGGTGCCTACAACTATACCCACGACGGCAGCGAAACAACCAGCGACAGCTTCATCTACCAGATGTGTGACAATGGCAACCCGTTTCAATGTGGTCAAGCGACGGTGCAGGTGACGATAACGGCCGTTAATGATGCCCCCACCGTTGACCTCAACGGCACCAGCCCCGGCACCGGCTTCTCCGTCCCCTTTGCTATTGGCGGCGGCCCCGTCAATATTACCGATACCGACCTAGGCATAGCAGACCCTGATGATACGCATCTGGAAACGGCCGTTGTCACCATCTCCAACCTGAAAGATAGTGCCACCGAACTACTTACCGCCAACACCAACGGTACCGCCATCACTGCCAGCTACAACATCCACCAGGGGCAAATGATTCTCACCGGCCATGACACCCTCGCCAACTACCGGCGCGTGCTGCAAAGCATCACCTATAACAACACCTCCCTCACCCCCAATACCGCTGCCCGCAACATCAGCTTCGTCGTTAGCGATGGCAATCTCAACAGCAACATTGCCACTTCCGTGGTCAGCTTTGTTAATTCCAAAATCGCCATCAGCGTCACGCCTGAACGGCAAGATGTCAACCCTGGCGAAACCGCCTGGTTTACCGTTGTCGTTACCAATACGGGCAGCGTCCCGCTAACCATTGTCAACGTGGTCAACACCTTGGTAGACAACTGCGACCACACCATTGGCACGCTCAATGCCGGGCAAATCAACACCTATAGCTGTGAATTCCCCAACGTCACTGACAGCTTCCTCAATCTAACCCAGGTCAGCGGCGTTGACCCGCTCAACGACACCGTGAGCGACAGTGCCACGGCCTTTGTCAACGTCAACAATCCAATTCTTCGCATCATCATCCAACCCTCCAGGCAAGATGTGGTCTATGATGCCACGGCCAACTTTACCATTGGTATCCTCAACATCAGCGACAACGTTAACCTCAACAACGTCACCGTAAGCATCCCCGAAGCACCCAACTGCAACCGCACGCTGGGGTCGCTGCCGGCCAACAATAATGCCAGCTACATCTGCTCCCTTGCCAATGTCACCGGCGAGGTCATTCTGCTAGGTACCGTCACGGCCACCAACGCCAGCAACAACAGCCCCATTCATGCCACCGACTTTGCCGAAGTACAGGTCTTTGATATGGCACTGACACTGAATGCCGATCCTGAAAAGGTGCAGCAGCCAGGTGGGACCATACAATATGCAATAACTGTTGTCAACCAAAGCAGCAACGTTGCGCTAACGCTGGAGAGCTTGCTGAGTGAACCGTATGGAGATATTACAAACCCGGCTAACCCTCTTGTTACGTTTAGCAGTTGTACAACGGGCATTACCATTGAGACTCGTGGCAGCTACACCTGCGCTTTTGCGGCAGAAATTTCTGGGGCAGTGGGTGCGTATGAGGTGACAGTAACGGCTGCTGTATCCGACAGCGACAACCGCACGCTGCAACGGAGCGACAATGCCACCGTTCAAATGATCCCTGTGCAAGTCTACCTCCCCCTCCAACTTAAAGACTATATCAACTACTTTGACGGTCCGTGGGAACAGGAAGCTAACAACGATGCTGGGCATGCAAACGGACCATTGCACCCTAACCAACCCTACTATGGCTACCCAAACGATAACAAAGATTACTTTTTTATTCATCTGAGCCAACCGGGACACATCATTGTTGACCTGCAAAACTACACGGCCACCGGGCAGCTACAGCTTTTCTACCAAAACACCGACACCCGCGTCGCCCTTGCCACCGCCCCACCCTACCAACTTGACTATACAGGCCCAGCCGGAACCTACTACATCTACATCGCCACCACCACTGGGTTCAACACTACGACTCCCTACATCCTCAAGGTGGATTATTAAACTCATAATGTAGGTAGAAATATGGTAAAGAAATACATACATCTTCCCATCTTCTCAATCGTCCTGGTGATGTTCATGGTTTCCGCTGGCGCAGTGCAAGCCCCATTGCTCAAAACGACAGCAATATCATTGCCGAAGATGCAAGTATTCAGGTGGTCGCTCCCGGCGTGCTGATCAATGACAGCGACCCGAAGGGCGGCCCACTAACCATCACCACCGCACCCGTCGCCTTGCCAACGCACGGCACCGTTGTGCTAAGCAGCAATGGAGCCTACACCTCCACCCACGACAGCAGCGAAACCACCAGCAATAGCTTTGTCTATGAGGTATGTGATAACGAGATGCTCTGCGACACAGCCACGGTGTCAATCACTGTTGTCCCCGTCAACGACCCGCCCAACCCCATCAATGACTCAATCAGTGTGGCCGAAGGCAGTTCCGCCTCGCAATCGGCTCCCGGCGTGTTGGGCAATGACCATGACGCGGAAGGCGACACCTTGACTGTAACCACCACACCCGGCACCCGGCTCGTTAACCCTCAATAGTGACGGCTCCTTTACCTACACCCACGACGGCAGCGAAACAACAAGCGACAGCTTTGTCTACCAGGTGTGCGGTTCCAGAAGTTCAACTTCTCTCAGAAGTTGGACTTCTAAATCCCATTAACGAACGAACCCTTAACAGTGAGTATCCAGCATTGGTGAATACGGCCGTTTCTGAAATCCTCGGGAATGGTTTGCGTGCTGATGTTTTGGGTGGAGAAACGGCCGTTTAACGCCGCCTCATCCAGTTTGAACTGACGGGCATTGTTAGAAAAAAACAGTTCACCCCCCGGTGCCAGCAGACGGCCGCACGCTTGCAGCAACGCCACGTGATCCCGGTCAACCGCAAACGATGCCTGGCTCATCTTCTTGGAATTGCTAAACGTGGGTGGATCGCACACAATGAGGTCATATTTTTCACGCCGCCGGGCGGCCTCAGTTAGATATTGCAGGCAGTCAGCCGCAATGACACGGTGACGGCCGCTAGTTGCATAGCCGTTGTGTGCCAAATTGCGCTCCACCCATTGGCAGTAGGTTTGGCTAAGGTCAACAGTGGTTGTTTGGCTGGCACCACCGGCCACGGCGTAGACGGTGAAGGAGCCGGTGTAGGCGAAGAGGTTGAGTAGTCGCTTGTTGGCGGCGCGGGCGCGGATCATTTGGCGGGTGGGACGATGGTCAAGGAACAGGCCAGTGTCGAGATAGTCGCTGAGGTTGACTTCAAAGGTGAGGCCGTGTTCCTGAATGAGGCGGACATGATGCAAACGGCCGTATTTTTCATACTGACTTTGCAGCCCACTCTGCACCACTCGCTCCTTCACAAAAAGCTGGCTCGGCTGTAGGTCGAGTGCCATCTGAATTTCATGCAGCATTTCGTTGCGGAGGGTGGCCTGGGAAACGCCCGTTTCGTCCCGCCTCCGTTCATACAGCCACACCACTGCTTCCCCATCATACCAATCCACAATACACGGGTACTCAGGAATGTCGCGTTCATACAGCCGGTAGCAGCTAACCCCCTGCCGCTTCCCCCACTTGCTCAGGTGCTTTTGTCGCTTGCGCAGCCGATTTGCCAACATCATCTCGCTCATAGAAGTGAAGCATACTGGCAAAAAACAGCGGCGGCAACTTTCGCACCACCAAGCACGTTTCAGTTCAAAAAATTATCGAAGGTTTGGCAAAAACCTGCTATGATTGGATGATGGTAAGTGCTGAAGAAGTTGCACACATGACCAACCGCTGCGCCCTGCTGACCCAGTTAACCGCGATGGAACGGCAGGTAGTTGTCAAAAACGGCCGTTGGCGGCAGCTTGACGTTGGCGAATTCTTCTTCCACCAAGGTGAGCCAGCCACCCTAATGTATCTCATTGCCAGAGGGCGGGTTAAGTTAACACAGCTAACCCCAGATGGCACACAAGTCATTCTCAACTACTTTGGCCCCGGTGAGGGGCTGGGCATCATTATTGCGCTCAGCAACATGGCTTATCCATTGTCGGCCGAAGTCGTTGAACTTTGCACTTGTCTTTACTGGGAGAAAGAAACCATGCGCCAGCTTATGCTGCAATATCCACAACTGGCTTTGAATGGGCTGGACATGGTTGCCCATCGTTTTGCCCAATTGCAAGAACGATACCGTGAGGTAGCAACCCAACGGGTAGAGCAGCGAGTGGCTCGCACCGTGCTGCGGCTTGTCACGCAATTTGGCAAGCAGGTAGCAAATGGAATTTTGATTGACATGGCACTTACCCGTGAAGATTTGGCGCAAATGACTGGAACAAACCTGTACAATGTCAGCCGCATCCTGAGTAAATGGGAACAGCAAGGACTGATATCGAGTGAGCGCAAGCATATTGTGCTGTGCCAACCACATCAAATTGTGCTGATTGCTGAGGATTTGCCGTTTGTGAAGGCGGCTTTACCCTAACAGGGTATGTAGCAAACGAAAAAGACCGGTGTTACCCGGTCTTTTTTCGTTTTATGGCTACAATGTGACAACGATGCGGTACGATGAAGGTGCAGTGAGGCTGCGTTGTGCGCTACAATGAGGCTACGATGCGGCTGCGATGAGTGGCTACAATGTTTGCTACAGTGATAACCGGTGACGATGTTAGCTGTGATGGTGACGACGGTGTAGACGACAATGACCGGCTGCGATGTTAAGTGCGGTTTTGGCTACAATGTTTGCTACAGTGATAACCGGTGACGATGTTAGCTGCGATGGTGACGACGGTGTAGACGACAATGACCGGCTGCGATGTTAAGTGCGGTTTTGGCTACAATGCTCGCTGCAATGGTGGCTGCGATGGGTGTCTATGATGCTCGCTACAATGTGTGGTTGTGGTGGTAGCTAAATTGTTCGCTGTGATGTTGTTTGGGTTCGTTGTTTGCTTCGATGTCGGCTGTGATGCTCTGTGTTGTTCGCTTCGTTGCTTGCTTCGATATTGGCTGTGATACTCTGTATTGTTCGCTTCGTTGCTTGCTTCGTTATGCTGTTAGAATACGTGAGAAAAATCACAATCAACATTACATATAGGCCATTTGGGACTATAGTACTATTCTGGGTGTATATATTGGGGTCATATGGGTAAAAAAAGGCAAATTGTGGTGGTGGGGGCGGGGGTTTTAGGGGCATCGGTGGCGTTGCACTTGGCCTGGGCAGGGGCAGCGGTGACGCTGGTGGAAGCTAGTGAACCGGGGCAAGGCACTTCGGCGGTTTCGTTTGCGTGGTTGAATGCGTTTGGCAAACGGCCGTTTCACTACCACGACCTCAACCGACGCTCCATGCAGATGTGGGACGGGTTGGTGCGGCGGCTGGGTGGGGATGCTGGCGTAACGTGGGGCGGCAATTTGCTGTGGGCCGCCACGCCCGCCGGAGCCGAGAGCCTGTTAGCGCAAGTGGCACAGCTCCACGCCTGGGGCTATCCGGCGCGGCTGCTGACGCTGGATGAAGCGCGGGCTTTGGAGCCAAAGCTGGTGATTGAACAGGCAACGGCCGTTTGTCATGCGCCCAACGAAGGACACGTGGATGTGGCGCGGTTTATTCGGGCGTGTGTGAAAACGGCCGTTTCCCACGGTGCAGTGGTTCATACGCAAACACAGGTGGTGGGGTTTGAGCAGGAAGAAGGTGGGAAATTAACGGCCGTTGTCACCAACAAAGGCACCTTCCCCTGCGACACCGTTGTTCTGGCCGTGGGAGCCGACACCCCAACCGTTGCCAGCTTAACCGGCATCGAGGTTCCCGTTTACCATACCTTTGGTGCCACCTTTTACACTGAACCACTGCCACCCATCTTCCACACCGTCTCCTCCGTCCACACCGCCGCCGACAGCAAGATGCAGGTCGCCTTCCGCCAGCTTCCCGACGGCACCCTGGTCTTTTACGGCGGTTCGCACGGCACCGCCGCCGACCGTTCCCTGGGGCGTGATGAGGTCGAGGTAGCACAAGTTTTTGCCCAGGCCAAAACCTTCCTGCCGCTGCTCCACCACGCCACCATTCAGGAAATACGACGTGGGCGACGACCCATTCCGCAGGATGGGCTACCCATCATTGGCTTCACCCAGGCTGTTCCCAACCTCTACCTGACCACCATGCACAGCGGCATCACACTGGCGGCACTGGTCGGCGAATTCACTGCCATCGAGATGATGGACGGGGTACAAATTGACCTGCTGGCTCCCTATCGGTTAGAACGGTTTAGGAATGTGAATTAAATAACCCAAGTTGCTACCTTAAAAAAACAAAGCATAAAAACCTGTCATTTCGATGAGTCTTCGAGCAGAAATCATGTTTCGTCGGCAACAAAGAACGGGATTTCTCGGAGGACATCGAAATGACAGTGGTTAGTATCCATGTAGAAGAAGTTCAACTTCTCAGAAGAAGTTGAACTTCTAGCGCAACTTGTCAATCCTCGTTCCTAAGGCTCTGAGGCTACTCCTCAAGTGCTTTCTCCAATGCTGCCAGAAAAAATTCCAGCGGCAAATCATAATCTCTGGCAGCCGCAGCGACCGTACAGTAAGGCGCAACAACACAACCTATACAAGCCATGTTGAACTGTTGAAAAACCCGAGCCGTTTGCGGCCAGCGAGCCAAAACTTCTTTTACATTCATATTCGCCAACGAATTGTCCCTAGCCATCGGTTACTCCAATGCAAACAGGACGCACGGCTGAATTTGCGGCATTCGCCATTTCGACTCATGGTGGTTAGCAACACAGTCAATATCGCCTTCTCAACAAATTCAGGCTATTTTTGTAGCGTCCGAATGTAGGCGATTATATCTAAAAGTTGGGCATCGGTCAGGGCGGGGTTGCCACCTTTGGGGGGCATATCTATGCCGGTGGTGTTGGCGGGGTCGCCCACCGGCCGGCCGGTTTTGACAAACGCCAAAAACTCTTCATCACTCATGCCGCGAATAAACTCGCTGGTGGTCATATTCTTGCCCAGCCCCTCGATACCAACGCCGCCTTCGCCATGGCACGCAATACAGCTTTGCCCAAACAACGCTTCGCCATTGGCTGCGTCTCCGGCAGGTTCAGCGGTGGGTGGCGGAGCCGTGGGGTCGCTATTTTCGGCCGTTGTGGAGGAAGCGGTTTCGCCACCGCCGCAAGCAACCAGAAAGATTGTCAGGCAAAGCATAAAGATTAGTTGTTTGATTTGTTTCATCATTTTCCTCGTTTGGCGCAAGAGCAGCGATTTATCATCTGCTCCTGCGTGGTTAATCGTTTGTGTGGTTCAATGTGTCGCTGTGCTGTGCGGCGGATTCGTGAAAATGACCCGACAGCGTGGTGGGATCAACAGCCCCGGAAGCAAACAGTTGCTGTAAATCAGCAAAGGTGGTGGTGCTGCCCCCTTGGGCAGCCACATAGTCAGCCGCAGCAGCGGGGTCGGCAAAGGCGATGAGTCCCCAGCCCATGGGGGTTGACAAAGTTGCGCTTTGGACAAGCGTGGCTTTATCAGCCAGCAGCCATGCTTCGCTGTCAAAGTCGTGGACCCAATAAACGTGTACCTGTTCGTGGTGTTTGGAGTCGTAAAGCAGCATGTCGCCAATGCCATCAAAACGGCGCACTTCACCGGTGGTGGTGACATAGGAAGCGGCATAGCGGGATTCGCTAATGATCATGCTGCATTCATCGCAAATATCCTGACCGTAAAGAATTTCGGGCGGGGTGTCGAGGTCGGCGGCGGATTGGCAGCCGAGCAGGAGGAGGGGGAGCAAAATGGCGTATTGCGTATTGCGTGTTGCGTGTTGCACAACTAAATACGCAATACGCAATACGTAATACGTCATAAGAGCAAATGGAGAGGTTCTCATAAGACACCTTTGCGCTTGAAGAGCTGGATGGCGGCGAGGAAGGGGAGGATGACCCAGAGAGTGAGCAGGCCGATGAGCAGGGGGAGTAGCTGGCTGCCGTAGGTGCGGATGGCGTAGATGCCGGCCGGGCCGAGTAGTTCCAGGTTTTGGCGGATGTTAAAAACGGCCGTTATTTTAAACAACTGCAATGGATTGATCAGCGCCAGGGCAAACAGTTGCCCCACATCCAGCCGCAGGATCAACGCCGTCCCCATCAGCCCCAAATCGCCAAAGATGGTTAACCCCAGCCAGAGGAAAAGTGCCAGCCCAACGGCCGTTGCCCCCCGCTGCACCAAAGCCGACAGCAAAAAGCCTAGGCTCAAGCTGACCAGCACCAGCAGGCAGGTGAGCAGCAGCAGGCCAAGATAGGTTGTCACCTGCGCCCCACCGCCGTTGACCCCAATCAGCAGCCCCGTCAGGCCAAAACCCAGGGCAATGGCGGCCATGAGCGCCAGGGCCAGCCCGATAAATTTGCCCAGCAGTAATTCCACCTGGGTAATTGGCTGCGCCAGCAGGTAGAGCAGCGTCCCCTTTTCCCGTTCTCCGGCCAAACTGAGCGCACCAAGGGTTAGCCCCATTAGCGGCACGATGAGCAAAATCAGGTTGATGAGGCTGGCGCTGGTGCGGCCAAAGCCAGCCAGCCCATAGTTGCCCGCGCCGGAAAGCGCCAGCGCGGCCAGCCCCAGCGACAGCGCGGCAAAGGCGGCGGCGTAGAGCAAAAACCAGCGGTTGCGCCGCGCATCGCGCAGCTCTTTTTGTGCCAAAATAAAGACGGTTGCCAAATCTATCATCTTATTCCACCGTAAAATCCTCAATGGCAATGCCTGCCTCGTGCAAAACGCGCAGCACCTGCCCTTTTTTGCCGGGAGCCACCTGCACGCGCACGCCGCGCCCGTTACGACTGACGGGCATCCCGAAGCGGGTGAGGGTTTGCAGGGCGGGTTCAATGGTTGGCTCTGGCAGGTAGAGGTGGAGGGTGGTTTCCCACCCCAGCCGCCGCTCCAGCTCGTGGGGCGGGGTGTCTATGACCAGCTTGCCCGCTTCCAGCAGCAGCACCCGGTCGGCCAGGGCGGTGATCTCTTCCAGCCGGTGGGAGGAAAAGACAAAGGTTTTGCCTTCCTGTTTGAGGGTGTGGAGGAAGAGGAGGAACTCTTCGCGGGCGCGGATGTCAAGGTTGGCGGTGGGTTCGTCCAAAATGAGGATGGGCGGGTCGGCCAGGAGCGCCAGGGCCAGAGCCAGCCGCTGCTTGAGACCGCCGGAGAGGTCGCGCACGGGTTTGTTGATGTGGGGGAGCAGCTCCAGCCGGGTGAGCAGGGGGGTGAGGTCGGTGCCGTGGGGGAGTTTGCGTAAACGGCCGTAAAATGTCACCGTCTCACTCACCGTCAAATCATCATGAAAATTCAGTTCCTGCGGCACAAAGCCGATGCGCTTACGCACCGCTTTGCTTTGCTGGCGCACGTCCAGCCCGGCAATGGTGATTTGGCCTTCAAAGGGAATGAGGTTGAGGAGGCAGCGAACGGCCGTTGTTTTGCCAGCCCCGTTGGCTCCCCACAGTGCCACCGCTTCCCCTGGCTGCACCGTGAAGGAAAGGTCGTCAACGGCCGTTAAATTGCCAAAACGGCGGGTCAAATGCGTTACTTCAATCATGCCTGTTTCTCCAACTGCGGGAAGCGGTATGGGTGCTGCCGCAGACGGGATAGTTGAACAATGCCCCACGCCAACAGCAGCAGCAGGAAGGCCGCGCCAAACCACCAGCGCACGGCGGGGCGGGGCAGGGCGGGGGCTTGGCTGGGGATGGTGGGGGTCATAAACGGCCGTTCGTCCACCAGCTTCGGCTGCGGGCGCACAATGGGAAACGCCTTGGCCGCAAAATCGAGGGTGTTGATGGCCGGGCTGTACAAAAACAGCCGCAAATTTGGCTCCTGCGCCACCAGATTTTCAAAAAGCCGCTCCGATTTGTAGGCAATATCGCCAAACCCATCGCCGTTAGCATCAAACCCGGCGTAGTCGCTCCAATAGTTGCCCTGGTCGGCCACCGTCCAACTGTTGTTGGCTGCCGACGACCCGCCCCCGGCAATGGCAACCTGCTCGTCGTTGTCCACAAAGCTGTTGCCCACAAATTCGTTGTGGCGCACGGCCGGCATCATCTCCACGCCAATGTCGTTGTAGGCAAAAACGTTGCCCTGGAAATGGCCGATGCTGTCCACCTCACGCGGGGAGCCATCGAGGTAGGCTCCGGCGCGGTTGTCGAGGAACAGGTTGTCGCGCACAATCGCATCGTCCATGTCTTTGAGGCCAATGCCATAGCCGCTGGGGCCGCGATTTCCAGCGACGGTGTTGTTTTCCATGATCATGCGGCGGCTGTACATCAGGAATGCGCCAACGGAGTTGTTGGTGAGCTGGTTTTGCACGATGTGGGCATCGTCGCAGTACATGAAGTGGAGACCATAACGGCCGTTATTGACCACATTACCCCGCACCGTCAGCCGCTCCGAATACCACAGCACCACGTCGCGCCCCATTTCCACCGTGTTGTTTTCAATGACAACATCATTGCTATACCAGACGCGAATGCCGTCACCGCGCCGGGGAACATCGAGCGGCTTGCTGTGGATGAGGTTGCCGCGCACCACGCTGTTGTGAGCCTGACGCAGGTAAATGCCAAACAGGGTTTGCTCAAAGCGGTTGTTTTCAATGACGGTGTTGGGAGCCTCCACAACGATGCCCGTGTTTTCCTGATCCAGCGAATGGCCGGAATTTTGCACCAGAAAACCGCGCACCGTCGTACCGGGAGCCGTAATTTGCATCACGCTCCCTTCGCCGCCACCGTCAATCACCGGCCAATCGTGGCCGATGAGCGTCAGCGGTTTGTCAATGACAAGGTGACCTTGGTAGAGGCCACCCTGCACGTTGATGGTGTCACCGGGGGCAGCTTGGGCGATGGCCTGGGCTAGCTGGTCGGCTACAATGCTGTTGGTCTGGGCAGTCACTTGACCCACGTTGGCCAACAATAGCAGACAGACAAGCCACAGGGATAATTGTTTGCTGTTCACTGGGTACGTTCCTTGTCAACCAGTGGTTTGAAGGCTTGGCGGTGATAGTAAAGGGCGGTGAGGATGAGAACGGCCGTTAAAAACGCCAGATACAACCCCACCCGAAACTCGGCCACCGTTTTGAACTGCCCCACCACTCCTTCCCCCAAAATGGGCGGCACAAACGGCTTGATGGCGCTGCTCAACGGCGCAGTTGGGTCGAGGTTCAGGCCAAAGTTACGCATCCAGAAGTACATATCGGCCAAAAAGGCAAAGGGCATCAGAACGGCCGGCAGCGTAAATAGCACAACCCATTTGGTGTGGACAAACACCGCCGCCAAAATGAGCAAACACAGTACCCCAATTGCCAAAATGCTCACCGACCGTTCTAGCTGCGCCGCTTCGCCCAGCGGCCGCATCCCAATATAATGGTTCAGCCCGTCAATCTCGGCCACATCGCCCGTCAGTTCATTGACATAAACCACCACTTCCAGCCCGCCGGGATATTGCGGTGCGTGCAGCGTCATCTGCCAATAAGGCAAAAAGATGGAAATCAGCAGGATAACCGCCGCCACAGCAAATAGCAGCGTAGGCAAACGATACTGCATACGAACAGTTTCTGGGCTATCCGTTGGAACCCGTGGCCCAACAAAATTCTTGAAGATACTCATGGGTGGAGGGTAATCGGTAATCAGTTATCAGTTATCAGTCTGAACTCCGATTACCGATTACCGATTACTGATTACTGACTTGGTTCGATCAGCATATAGCCGGTCATTTCCAGATGCAGTGCCGAGCAGAACTCGGTGCAGTAGAAGGAGAAGACACCATCATCGGTGGCATCAAACTCAAAGGTGGTGGCTTCACCTGGCTCAATGCTCAGGTTGATGTTGTAGACAGGAATGGAGAAGCCGTGGGTAGCATCATAGGCGCGTTCGACGTTGGTGATGTGCCAGATCACGTGGTCGCCCTGCTTGATTTCGACGTGTTCGGGGGTGAAGTGGCTGCGAACGGCCGTCATCCAGATTTCCACCTGATTGCCATTGCGCTCCACCCGTTCCTCACCCGGCATCACTGCGTTCGGGTCTTTGGATTGGGTGTGGGGGTTCCAGCCCACTTCAGGATAAACCTCCCACGGCGACAGCTTGTCGGCCTTGATGATTTGGGCATAGTGCGGTTCGCCATCGGGCAACGGCATATCATAGAGTAGGGGCATCGTGTCGCCTGTGCCAGAAATATCGAGAAGCTGGAAGTTCTGCGGCAGCAGTGGACCGACATTGGTGAAGCGGTCAATGGCCCATTTGTTGAGCGAGACCAGGTAGCCGCCATCGGGGCTAACGGTGTCGCCTTCGGCCGCAGAGATATGGCCGACGTTGTAGTGGACAGAGGTTTTGTGTACCAGCGTCCAGTCGGGGTCGTCGTTTAGGTCGGCATAGGGACCACCCAGCGACCAGCGAGCGACGGCACTATCAAGGAAGAGGCTGGTGTAGGCGTAGCCTTTGTTGTCGAATTGGGTGTGCAGCGGCCCCAGCCCCAGCTCAACTTGGGCTTCAACCACGCTGTCAAAGTCGAGAATCGGTACGCCGTAGTCGTCGGTTTCAAAGTTTCCGGCCGCAATGGTGTCCTGGATTTTCTGGAAGCTGTAGACGGTCACATGGGGGTCGAGCTTGCCGGAAACAACCATGTATTCGCCGCCGGGGGTTACGTCTACCCCGTGGGGGCTTTTCGGTTCGGGGGCAAAGTAGAGCAGGCTTTCGGCAACGGCCGTTTCCAGCGAAATCACTGGGAAGCCATTGACATCCATCGTCTTGCCCGCCGCCGCCACCTCAGCCGCTTTGTCGAGGTTGATAATGTGCATATAGTCCATGTCCCGCTGCGAAGCACCAGACTCAAACGGCGGGTTGCCTTCTTCCACGCCACCCGTCGCCATTTCGGTGTTGAACGAGTTGCAGAACACCCAGCCATCGCTGACCAGCTTGCCCGCGTCGCACAAATCTTGCCAGTAGGGGGGCATTTCCATCGAGAAGGATTGGTCGGGCAGCAAACGGCCGTTTTCCCGGTCAAACTTCCAGAACGTCACCATCCCCCGGTAATCCTCGGCGTAATTTTCCAGCGAGCTATATTTCCACCCCAGCGGCGCAGCATATTGCCCACCTTCAATAATCCAGTCCGTGTCGGGTGTCACCATCGAACCGCCGTGGTCGCTAATGGCAATCGGGTTCTTCACAATTTGCTTCGTTTCAAAATCACGCAGGTCAATGACCGCCAAACGGGCATTGGCCTTGTCGTTAATAAACAAATATTGCCCATCGTAATCGCCACCCGTTTCGCTGAGTGCCGGGTGATGGGTGTCGCCCCACAGCACATCGTGGCCGTTAATGTCTCCCTGATCCAGCACCTCCATTGTGTCAACAGCACCATATCCCCATCCTTGCCACGGTTCTGGTGTGAAAACGGCAATCGTCTTCAAAATCCGCATTGAGGGCAGACCAATGACATAGACTTGCCCTGAATGCCCCCCGGAAGCAAACATGATGTATTCATCCAGTTTGCCAGTGGGGGTATATGTTTTCAGAGCGGCGGCCACGTCATCGGGGGTTAACCCACGTGCCGCAATGATTGAATCGGCATCTGCACCTAGCGCGGCCGACTGGCCTCCTTCAGCCGGGGCGGCAGCAGATGACGCATCGCCGGGCGTGTCTTCACGCTGGCAGCTAATGACCAGCGCGACGACCGCCAACAGCAGCAGCACCACGCGCCATAATGCTGTTGGGTCAAATTTGTTCTTTAACTGCATCTTTCTGCACTCCTCATCACTGAGCCGTGGCTCAGATCGGTAAATAGCTTTTGCCTGCTTATGGCAGGCTAGAATGGATGCAGTGTAACAAACGGCCGTTTCCCCTTCTTTGCACTTTTGCAAACCAGGGGGAAATCAAACAAATCGACATGTCGTGCAACCCAGCCACACCCTGATACAATAGCCATATGGAACAACAACTCCCCCAACTCGCTCAACAGTATCAGGACGACATGGTTGCCTTCTTGCAAGCATTGGTGCAAATCCCCTCGGTGAATGGCCGGGATGACGAAACGGCCGTTTCCCAGCGCATCATCCAGCAAGCCCATCAGCTTGGGTTTGCCGCCGAACTGGTTGCCAAACAGCCGGAACATGCTAACGCGGTTCACCGCGCTAACGCAGTGGTGCGCTGGGGGCAGGGGCCGCGCAAATTTGCCATCATCGGTCACGTGGACACCGTGGCCGAAGGGCCAGCCGACCATTGGAGCGTGCCGCCATTTGGTGGGGTTGTCAGAGACGGCCGTTTGTACGGACGCGGCACCTCCGACAACAAGGCCGGAATCGCCATTGGCCTCTACACCCTCGCCATGCTGCGCGACCACAAGCTGGTTGACCCCAACGAGGTTGAGCTGATTGTTGCCGGGGTTGTTGATGAAGAATCGGGAGCGACCAGCACCCTGGGGGTGCGCCATCTGCTGGACACCGGTCACTTTGCCGGGGTAGAAGGGGCCATTTATGCCTACGCCAGCGACATCGTTTGCGTGGGGCATCGCGGGCTGCTGCGGCTGGAGCTGACGGCGCGGGGGCAGGCGATCCACAGCGGTTTGCCCGCCTGGAGCCAGCGCAAAAAAGGGGTCAATGCCGTCACCGGGCTGGCGGCGGCTCTTTTGGCGCTGGAGGAATTAAACCTTCCTGCCCCGCCGCACCCGGCGTTTGACCATTTGGGCTGCACCATCACCCCCGGCACGCTGATTCAGGGCGGCACCTTTGTCTCCATTGTGCCGGATTTGGCAACGGCGGCGGTGGATATTCGGCTGATGCCGGGGCAGGCGGTGGAGGGGGTGTTAACGGCCGTTAAAGCCACCCTCGACCATATTGCCGCCCAACGCCCCGGCCTTTCCCTCACCGCCACCGTCACCACCAGCTTCCCCGGCGCCGCCATTCCCAGCGACCACCCGCTGGCGCAAATTGCCCAGCACCACGCCCGCCATGTCACCGGTGCCGAATGGCCGATTGTGGGGGCTGGCCCCGGCAACGAAGGCTACATGCTCATCGGCGCGGGCATTCCCACCCTCTGCGGCTTTGGTCCCAGCGGCGACAACGCCCACGCCCCCGACGAATGGGTGGACCTGACCAGCCTGCACCAAACCGTTGCCGTTTTTAGCGGCATTATTTGCGATTATTTAGACCAACAAGCATCTGAAAATAGAGATTAGAGATTAGAGATTGGAGATTGATGAACTTTCATAATCTCCAATCTCTAATCCCCAATCTCCCCAAAAGTACCAATCACTGCCCATGTTCTCCTTCCCCCCCTATCCCCCCCTCTTCTGGCCGACGGCCGTCTTTGCCATTCTCATCATTGGTATCTCCAAAGCGGGTTTAGGGGGCGGCATTGGTGCCATCGCCACGCCGCTGCTGGCTCTCTTCATCCCCGTCGCCGATGCCGCCGCCCTGCTGCTCCCCATTTTGATCGTGGCCGACCTGTTATCCATGCAGCATTACCGGCAGCAGTTCGACCGGGACAGCCTGTGGATTTTGCTACCCAGCGGATTGGTTGGCATCGTCCTGGGGTCGCTTTTTTTTAACTATTTTCGCGGCAACGAGCAGCTTTTAAAGACGGGAATTGGGGTGATTGGACTGCTGTTTGTCCTGTTTCAGGTCAGCCGGGCGTTGATTTTGCGCTCATTGGCTGGCGCAAGACCCTCAACCCCCATCGGTCTCCTGCTTGGCACAGCCGCCGGGTTCACCTCCACCCTGGCCCACGTTGGCGGCCCTCCCGTTGCCATCTACCTGCTGCCGCAAAAGCTGCCGCGCCATTTGTTTGTTGGCACCACCGTTGTCTTTTTTATGGTTGTCAACATCGTCAAGCTCATCCCCTACGCCTTTTTGGGGCTGCTGCGGGTGGGCAACATCGGCACCACCCTGCTGCTGCTGCCCGTGACCTTTGTGGGGGTGCAGTTGGGGGCGTGGCTAAACGGCCGTTTAAACGAAAACCTGTTCAACGCCATCGTCTATACCCTCCTCACCCTCACCAGTCTGGAGCTAATCTTGGGCTTTAATTTGATCGAGTTGCTGTTTTAATACGATGGCGACAGACGACGGACGACAGACAACCTTTCATCCGTCGTCCGTCGTCGTGATAACCTATGAAACTTCTCATCATCGGCGGCGGCATTGTTGGCCTCGCCACTGCCTACACCCTCAACCAACGCTGGCCCGATGCCCAGATTACCGTGCTGGAAAAGGAGCCATCGCTCGGTTTCCACCAGTCGGGGCGCAATTCGGGGGTGCTGCACAGCGGCATCTATTACAAACCCGGCTCGCTGCGGGCCAGCAACTGCCGCGAGGGAAAGCGGCTGATGGAAGCGTTTTGCCAGCAGGAGGACATCCCGTTTACGATTTGTGGCAAGGTGATTGTGGCGGTAGAGGAGCGCGAACGGCCGTTTCTCCACACCCTCTACCAGCGCGGCCAGGCCAACGGGGTCAACTGCACCCTCATTTCCGCCGCCCAACTGCGCGAAATTGAACCCCACGCCGCCGGAGTGGAGGCGATTCACGTGCCGGAAGCGGGGATTACCGATTACCGCCAGGTGTGCCAGCGGCTGGGAGCGCGATTGGTGGAGCGGGGGCAGCGGGTGGTGTTGGAAACGGCCGTTACCACCATCCACGAAACCCCGCATGAAATTATTGTCAACACAAACCGGGGAGCCTTCACTGCCGATCTGCTCATCAACTGCACCGGGCTGCACAGCGACCGGCTAACGCAGCGCGGCGGAGCCACCCCACCCGCCCACATCGTCCCCTTTCGCGGCGAATATTACGAGCTGCTCCCCGCCGCCCACCATCTTTGTCGCGGCCTCATCTACCCCGTCCCCGACCCCAACTTCCCGTTTTTGGGCGTTCATTTCACCCGCATGGTCTCCGGCGGCGTGGAGTGTGGGCCAAATGCGGTGCTGGCACTGGCGCGTGAGGGGTATGGCTGGGGCAATATCAACCTGCGCGACCTGGCAGAAGTGGTGGGTTATGCCGGCTTTCGGCGGCTGGCGGCCAAATATTGGCGCACCGGGCTGGGGGAAATGTGGCGGTCAATCAGCAAGCGGGCGTTTGTGACGGCGTTGCAGCGGCTGGTGCCGGAAATTACAGCAGAACAGTTGGTGCCCGCTCCGGCCGGCGTTCGCGCTCAGGCTCTCCTGCCCGATGGCTCGATGATGGACGACTTTGCTTTTGTGGAAACGCCCCGCATCATCAACGTTGTCAACGCCCCCTCCCCCGCCGCCACCTCGTCGCTGCAAATTGGGCAGACGATTGCCGAAAAGGTGGCGGGACGCGAGATTTCCTGAACAGCGCGGATGAAAATCAAAGATGGCGCAGATTTTGCCGATTCATCCGCGTTCTGTTCAGGTGTAAGGCGGATTGGCAATCCGCCTTACTTGTCTCAAAACAGCAGGTTGAAGAAGGCACTGATGAGGATCATCATCAAGATAAACAAGCCTAAAACGCCGACAATGATGCTGATAATCGTGCCAATGCTGGTGCGCTGCCGTGTGATGGGGTGGCCGACAACGATTTGGTAAACGGTCTGGACGGTTTCGCTGATGATGTTGTCCAGGTTCCACGGCTCAACGCCGACCCATTCCCATCCTTCGCGGTGGACGGGGATGAGAAGTTTGGGGGCAGCACTGTGGCTAACGGCCGTTTCATACCCAACATCCTCAGCCGCCAGCGGCCAGGGGGTGATGATCAGTTCAGCCTCAGCCAGCGTCGCTTCGGGCTGAGACGTGCCACTCCCAATAGCCTGCAAGGTGGCAAAGGGGAAGGTTTGATGCAGGGCGGTTAGAAGGGGTTGAAAACGGCCGTTTTCGCCACCAACCACCGCCACCCGCAGCGAATCGGGCAGCGTGGGGGTTTCCAGCAGGCTGCTGTCGTGGCGCAGCGCAGCCCCATGATACAGCCAAACCGCCACCGCCATCAGCCCATAGGCAACCGCATGGGGTAAATCGCTGTCCAGATTGCTGCTGCTGGCTCCCAACACCAGCCCAACCAACCGATAGACAATGTAGATAGCACTGCCGAGGGCAGTCATGGTGGCGACAAAGATGTAGAAGTAGAGGTAAATTTTGCGCACGATGTCTTCGCGCTCATCATGACCAAGATCGCCGGGCTGGGTAACGGCCGTTTGTGCCAGTCGCCAGGGCAGCAGCCAGACGGGCAAACCAGCCACCAGGGCGGCGGTAAACCAGGCCAACTGTTCGCGCAGGGCGGTGACAAAGGCGGTGTTAAAGGAGCGAATCAGCACGCTGATAATTCCGCCCAACCCCACCAGCACGGCCGCCAGGCCTATGGTGGCGATGAGATACCAGTAGAGGCGGCGGATGGTGGCCTGTTTGGGCTGTTCCGGGCTGGCCTGAATATCTTGCTGCAGGATTTTGGCGTGGTAGTACCAGAGGGCAGCGGTGACGATGATCATGGCGATGGAGTCGCGGATGTCGCCGGGGGGATCAAGACCGAGTAAGGTTTGAAGGATTCCAGCCAGGATGCCGGTGGCGGCAGCAACGGCCGTTAATGCTGCCACAAAAATAATCAGGTACAGGTAAAACTTGCGCAGCGTGGAATGTTCTTCGTCCGGGGATTGGGTAAAGAGTGCCTGGGCTTGCCGCCAGAAGATGAGCCACAAGGGGACGCCGACGATTAGGCGAGCCAGTTCGGCGGGGAGGGGGGAGGTGGTGTTGATAACGGCCGTTTGTGACCCAAATTGCCCCAGCAGCCATTGCAGCAAGGTGATCGCGCCAATCGCGGTCATTGTCACCCCGGCAGCGGCAAAGCCAAAGTGGTGCCAGCGGCGGGTGGTTTTGAGAAAATCGGCCGTTGGCAGTTCTGCGACTACCAGCCGATAGTGATAAAACAGCAATGGAGCCAGCACCAAGGCGGGCAACAGATAGCTGAGCGCTTCATCACCCGGTGTTAGCTGCAAGGCATTAATGCGCTGTTCGCCCTGAATGAGAAGCTGGAAGAGAAAGCGCAGCAGGTTATAGCTGTAGGCCAGAGCCGGAATGAGAAAGCTGGCGACGATGGCCTGCAAATACAGACCGCGCACCCATGAACATTGCTCGGCACGGTCTTTGGCAGCCAACCGCTGCGCCCACAGCCAATGAACCATAAAAACGGGCAAGGTGACGATGATGATGGCGATTTGCCAGGAAAGGGAATTTGTTTCCGAGGCAATGCCCGCCTGACGGCTGAAAACCAGCAGGTTTTGCAGCAAGTTAATCAGCCCCCAGGTGAGAGCCTGTAAACTAATCAAGGTCACGAGATAAATGTACCCGCGTCTTATACCAGTCATCTTAACCTCCATATCTGCATTAGGAATGGAAATTACATAACTTACCCATTTAGAAGTTCAACTTCTGAGAGAAGTTGAACTTCTTGCGTAACTGGGATTTAGAAGTTCAACTTCTGGCGTAACTGAGATTTAGAAGTTCAACTTCTGAGAGAAGTTGAACTTCTTGCGTAACTGAGATTTAGAAGTTCAACTTCTGAGAGAAGTTGAACTTCTGGAACTGCACAGTTATTTTTGATTGAACCCTTAGGGACAAGAACTACTGTCCCTGTGCCAGCAGTTGAACCAGTAGGCATCGGCCTGGGTGATTTTCCAGCCGTCACCGGTTTGGCTCAGCCGCATCATAAAGGTGTCTACCGATTGGGAGCTATCGAACAGGCCAGAGTGGTAAAAGGTGGTCTCCTGAATGGTGACAGTAGCCTGATTGTCCGTGGTGCGCACGGACTCTACCGCCAGGCTCACGTCATTATCCAGCCGAAATGCCCAACGGTTGCTTTGGATGTCGTCAATAAATTCGTTGACGGTGGCCGGATAGTTGACCAGGGTGGGCGATAGATAGCCATAAGCCCGGTCGTAATCCTGCTGCCGCAGCGACAGTAAATAGTTGTGGGCGATGCTTTCGGGGCTGTCTTCAGTTTGGTATTGGGGTGCGGGGCGGCGCAGGACAAAAATGAAGACAGCAACGATAAGGAGAAGGATACCACCGACGATGATGAGAAGGGATTTGTCGGTATGTTTCATAATCATTTCTCCTTCAGCTTGTTGCCTTGCTGCTCACAATAAACCGAAGCCGGGTTAGGCATGTTAGGTTGCGGCGTCGGGCTGACCTGCGTGGGATTGCAAGCGGCGGAAAGCACCATACAGGTCAGCATCAAAAGGGTGAAAAGAGGTTGGCGAATCATTTGAACCTCCATGTGTATGTTCCCGCCATATAGATAGAGACACCCCTACCGTTAGATTTTAACGGCCGTTTCCCCCCACGTCTATTGTTAAACATCACCCCTTTGCCATGAAGTTCCTCACCCGACGGTTGGAGGAAAACGGCCGTTTTCCTCCTGGCGCAAACGGGCAAGCCGCCGCTCAAACAGCGGCAGCACGGCAAAGCAGGTGCTGGCTACTGTTCTACGATTTGGGTTGGAAGACGTGGGGTTTGAGCAACCCGACCCAGGGGAGGTTACGGTATTTTTCGCGGTAGTCGAGGCCATAGCCAACGACAAATTTGTCGGGCAGGTCAAAGCCTTTATAGCGCAGGGGAATATCTATCAGGCGCAGCTTTTCCTTGTTAAACATGGTGCAAACATCGAGGCTGGCAGGATTGCGAGCGCGTAAGGTTTTGAGCAGGTAGTTGAGGGTAAGGCCAGTGTCTATGATGTCTTCGACGAAGAGGAGAGAACGGCCGTTAACCGGCACCTCCAAATCCTTCTCCAACCGCACCATCCCCTCATGGCGTGCCGCCGCCGAATAGCTGGTAATCGCCATAAAATCCACTTCCACAGGAATGGTGATCGCCCGCAGCAGGTCGGCCATAAACGGCACAACCCCCTTCAACACACCCACCAGCAGCGGGTTTTGCCCGGCATAATCCCGCGAAATCTGCTGCCCAATCGCCACCACCCGCGCCTGAATTTGCTCCGCCGTAAACAAAATCTGGCTCACGTCATCAAACATTTCCCCATACGCCTCTGGCGCAAACGGCTCACTCATCTTATGGCATCTCCTGGGCATCGGTACCCATAAACGGCGCGGCATGCCCATCCTGCCCAAACTTAATCATCAAATTCCGCAAATCGTCCCGTTTTAGCAGCTTGACGTTTACTTCTGGAAATAATGCCTTCAACCGCTTAAGCTTGCGGTTTTTGCGCGAGACCAGCGCCGGCCGCATCGTTGTCAATTCCACATACAAATCTTCGCTCGGCAGGTAGAAGTCGGGCGAAAAGGCTTCGGTTACATTGCCTTCGGCATCCCGCCCCAGCACAAAGGTGCGCGGCTCATATTGCCATTCAATGCCATAATAGTCGAGGATACGGGCAAATTCAGCTTCCATGGGATGGGAAAACGGGGATTGTTCAGTTAATTCCACAAAAAGTTCTCGCAAGGTTGACTTTTCCAGCAGCATAAATTGTAATCCTTCCTGCAAATGAAACAACTCCTCCAATGAAGTTTAACGGCCGTTCTCTCCCGGCACACTGTTAAACGTCACGACTTTACCGTGACCATGCTCACCCATTGTGACAAACGGCCGTTTCCCCCACTAACATTCCTCACTACACCCCTTCCCTGTTTTGCTGCTACACTGGCTATCATTCAGTTTAGGCACCTGCGAACGAATGCCATCCTGAAAACAATCCCCCATGTTCGTCCGCACCCCATTTTTCAGGAGACAAAAATGACTCACACAAACGGTCAGAAAAAAACGGCCGTTGTTTCCCTCACCAACCACACCATCGCCCACACCCTCGAAACCGTTGCCGAATTGCTCGATGCCCAAAATGCCAACCCCTACCGCGTCCAGGCGTACCGCAACGCCGCCGCCACCCTGCGCCAACTGGCACCCTACGTCGGCGACATTTTGCAGCAAGAGGGTTTACCCGGCCTGATCCGGCTGCCCCATATCGGCCGTTCCATCGCCCAGGCCATTGAGCAACTGGTCGAAACCAGCCAACTCCCCCTGCTGGAACGGCTGCGCGGCAGCACCATGCCCGAACAAGTGCTGGCAACCGTCCCAACCATCGGCCCCAAGCTCGCCAGCCGCATTTATGAAACGCTGGACATTGAAACGTTGACCGAGCTACAGGCGGCAGCCTACGACGGCCGCCTCGACCAGGTTCCCGGCTTTGGCCCCCGGCGGCTGCGTGCCGTGCGCGAATCGCTGGCCGGCCGCTTTCGCCCCCGCCCAGCCCAAACTCGCCCCACACCCAGCCCCACTAACCAGCCCCCAGTCAGCGAACTGCTGGATGTAGACCGGGAATATCGGCAAAAGGCAAGAGCGCGTCAACTACCGCGCATTACCCCACGCCGCTTTAACCCCACCAACGAGGCGTGGCTGCCGGTACTCCACACCGAACGGGGCAGCAACCATTACACGGCACTCTTTTCCAACACCGCCCGCGCCCACGAACTGGGCATGATTCGGGATTGGGTGGTAATCTACCGGGATGACGAAGATGGCGACGGCCAGTGGACAGTTGTCACCGCCCAGTTTGGCCCCCTGCGCGGGCAGCGCATTGTGCGTGGGCGCGAAAAGGAGATGCTGCAACACCATGAAAGAGAAGAAGAAACGCTTACGCCAACTTAGCCCCTGGATAGGTCGCCTGCTGCTCGGCCTCTTGCTCCTGCTGGGACTGCTGCTGGCCGCCTCAGCCCTCTACAACCGCACCCTGCCCACCGCCTCGGCCACCCCCGACCAGCTTGGCGCGGCGGAAAAGGCGCGGCTGGCGGAATTTTGGCAGTTGCGGCAGCAGTTGGGCGATGGCGTGTGGCCGGGCTGGAGCAATACGCCCTCCCCCGTCATCGTCTACAACGAATCCCACGCCTTTTTGCTAGGCTACCCCGACGCGCCGCCCGGCGGCTGGCAAACGGTGCCGCGTGGCGAACCCCACGGCGGCGCGTGGCAACCCGTTGCCAACGACACTTTTAACGGCCAACCCTACTACGCCCAGCCCCTTCCCGCCGACGGCACTACCCCCCAGGCGTTTGTGGTGCGCGTGGGCAACCGCTGGGTGAGCAGTATGCAGACGATGGCATGGACGGAAATCAGCTTTACCGACCAGCTTCGCCGCGATCTGCCGGGCTTTTTAACGGCCGTTTTCCCCTACCCCCTCGTCACCAACCTCTTCATTCGCGGCAGCGATGGCTACATCGCCCTGCTTACCCACGAGGCGTTTCATGCCTACCAGGGGGAATTGGCTCCAGAGAAGGTGGCGGCGGCGGAAACGGCCGTTTCCCAACAAGAATCCCTTTACCCGCAAAACGATGTCCTGATCGCCAACTGGCAAACCGAACTTGACCTGCTCGCCGCTGCCCTCCAGCCCGGTGCCGACACCGCCAACCTCGCCCGCCAATTTCTGGCGCAGCGGCAGCAGCGTCGCCAGCAGGCCAATCTGTCCCCTGAGCTAATCGCCTATGAGCAGCAGCGGGAGTGGCTGGAAGGGCTGGCGCGTTACGTCGAGCTGGAGATGTGGCGGCAGGCGGCGCAAACCGACGGCTATACCCCCGTCCCTGCCCTGCGCGATGATGCCAAATTCAGCGGCTACGCCACCTTTGACCAGCGTTGGCAGCAGGAGATTGACCAAATCGGCCGCATGGCTGACGGTGGCGACGGCCGTTTTTATTACACCGGCATGGCTCAGGCGGTTCTGCTGGATCGCCTGCTGCCGGGTTGGAAGGAACAGGCGTTTGCCGAGGGGGTGTGGCTGGAGGGGCTGCTGGAAACGGCCGTTCGGTAGGCACTAATTGGCAGTTAACAAAATAAACGGGCAAACAGGAATTGAGATTGCGAGACTGGGAGATTGAGAGATTAGCCGTGGTTAGTCTCTCAGTCTCTTAATCTCCCAGTCTCTGTTTTTACCCGCTTAATTTGTGAATGCCCAAACAGTGCCTATATCGACAAAAAGTTGTCGATAATTCTTTAACACAAATAGGAAAGAACACAGATAAGAGATATTTAAAAATCTGTGTTCCTTCCTATCTGTGTTTTTAAACTCTTTAGCCTGTATGGGCTTGCCCTCCCTTTTGCCAGCCAAGTCTGGCAAAAGAGCTAGACCCTCTCTTTGCGCCTTTGCGTGCAATTCCCTGCCAGACCCCGGGGTTGGGTGGCAGATCCCTGCCACATCAGCCAAAATACGCCTTTAAATCCACGGCCTCCAGCCCTGGAATCCGCTTGCGCTCAAACAAATGCTTGCGCTCCAGCGGCATCGTGGCGTCAATGGCAATCCGCCCCCAATCCTCCGGCTTGCGCCCGCCGTAAAAACCCGGCACATCCAGCGTAAACACCCGCTTGTCCACCCGCCCCCGCGTCAAAAATGCCCAGTACACGTCATTGAGGTCGTTGATGTCCACGTCCTCATCCACCACCATGCAGCTTTTGGTAAAGTCGTGGTTGACGCCAAAGGCCGACAGCAGCACCTGCCGCGCATGGCCTTCATACTGCTGGTTGATTTTGACGACGACGTTCATCACGTTTGGCACACAGGCCACGTCAATGATGCCGCGACACGTTTTGTTGAGGTGCTGGAAAATTTGCGAGGCAAAAGCGACTTCCAGCAGCCGGTGGTCTTCGGGCGAACCACAGACGAGGCCGTGGAAATAGGCATCGGGGCGGACAACAACGGCCGTTATTTCAAACACATGATTATTCGTCTCCGGCACATAATAGCCCAGAAACTCGCCAAACGGCGCTTCCGGCCGGCGCACGTGGGGCAAAATTCGCCCCTCAATCACCACCTCCGTCTCCAGCGGCACCTCCAAATCAATGGTGCGGCAGCGACGCATTGGCACCGGCTCCCGCGACAGCCGCGCCACCACGTCCAGCTCGCTCTCCTGCGGCGGAATGGGGGCGGCGGCGGCCAGGGCAAATTCGGGCGGCGGCCCCAGCAAAATGGCGGCTTCCAGCGGTTTGTCCATCGCCTCGGCCTTGGCCTGGTAGCGGGTCAAATCGTGGCTGGTGCCAAGCCGCACCCGCAGTTCCTCGTCGCTAATGTGGAGGCAGCGGTGGAAGGAGAGGTTGGGAACGGCCGTTTCCGGATCCTTCGCCAAAAAAATCCCCGCCGTGATATACGCCCCCGCGTCCTTCTCGTGGTAATGAATGTGCGGCAGCTCGCTCATCGCCACCGCTTCCAGGCCGCCCGGCAGGGCCGACTCATCCACTGTGACCAGCGGCTGCCCCGGCTGCGTCATCAAATGCTCCCAGTGGCGGTAAAACGACCCCCCTTTTTCCAACCCAATCATGCTGCCCAGGCGCGGCCGGCTGCCAAACAAATTGGACACCACCCCAAAGCGGCTTCCCTTGACCCGCTTAAACAAAATCGGCCGGTCACTCTCCTGCTGTGACCGCGCCACCACCGCCGCCAGCTCAAAGCACGGGTCAACCTCCCGCTCCACCACCCGCATCTCACCCGCCGCCAATAGTGCATCAATTATTTTTCGCATCGCTTTTCCTCCTTGTTAGTTCGAAACCATACTATAAAGGTACATTTTCTTGTTTGCAGGTAGCAAGTGGCAAGTTGCAAGTCTGGTCGGCACACAAGAGTTGCCACCTGTTACTTGCCATTTGTAACCGATCAACAAAATGCCCGTTTATGACCATTCGCAGTATATACAAAATTGCTGGTTTTACCCTCCATTGATAAACTACCCATGTGAAAGGTGTACGCTCACTTCTAGCAAACCGGCTCATGACCTTAGGCATTATCTTCCTGATCATTGCCTTGGTAACGCCAACCGCAACGCGGGCCTATTGCCGCAGCTATGAAACGGTGAGTGTCACCATTGGCCCTTATACAACGGCAACCGTTTACAAGTGGACGGGGGAATTGAGCCACAACACGGTTAATGTTTTAGATCCTCAAACCATGCCGTGGGTTACGTTGCTGTTGTTTGGCTGGATTATTTCCCATTCCCCTACGCTTTTTGCCAGGGAATTTAACCCGAAGCCCGCCACGCCTCCCCCACGTTTTGCATAACTTGCCCCCACTCAATCTGAACAACTGGAAAACTGGCCGCTCTGTGTGGGTTTTGTAATAACGGCCGTTTTTCCCAGCTATTAACCAACAGGCACACCAGGCACAATGAGGTCATTTGTGATCCTTGTGCCATGCAATACAGGCTGTTGTCAACCAAATGAAACACGCCCTTATTGTCCCTGTGTAAACCTGGTGAAACTGCAAGATGCGCAAAATGGAAAAAATAAAGAACGTCTGTTTATTTCTGCTGCTGCTTTTGCTGGCGAGCTGCCAGCCGCCACATGAATTTGCGGGGGCACAGCTATCAGCCCCGCACCCTGCACCAGACACGGTTCTGGAATCGGCAAACGGGGCTGTCAGCTTGCGGGATTTTCAGGGCAAATACACCTTTGTTTACTTTGGCTACACCTTTTGCCCCGATGTCTGCCCAACCACACTGTCCATGCTCAAACGGGTAAAAGCTGGCCTGGGCGAAGCCGCAGATGAAATCGCTGTAGTGATGATTACCGTTGATCCAGAACGGGATACCCCGGAGCGACTGGCCGAATATACGGCTTACTTTGACGAGTCTTTTGTCGGGCTGTCGGGAAACAAAGAAGCCATTGATGAAATAGGTGAGCCTTTTGGCCTCTATTATCACAAGCATGAAGGAAGTGAAAATTCCGGCTATCTCGTTGACCACACAGCGCGGGTCTACTTGCTCGATCAGGCGTCCAATGCCATTGTTGCCTACCCCTATGAGGTAACGGCCGATCTGATCCTCAACGACCTCAACTATCTAATCAAAAATCAATCATGAAGGAGAAAATAAAGTATTTCGCCCTCATCCTGCTTGGCTGGCTAATGGTTTCATGTCACACGGGCCAGCCTGCGGCAGTGGATGCCCGCGACCTCGACCCGTTTAGCCCTGATGCCCTGTGTGACTATACCCTGGGCGATCCAAAGGCGGGTGAGGCTTTGTTTAACCAACCTGCTTTGGCAAATAACGCCGGGTGTGTCAATTGCCATTCATTAAAGCCGGATCTGGTTTTGGTAGGGCCGTCTTTGCACAACATCGCCGAAACGGCCAAAGATCGAATACCTGGTGTTATTGCTGCCAATTACATCTACTTATCCATTATGGAACCCAATCAGCATGTCATGGAGGGGTTTGAAAAAGATGTGATGCCCTTAAACTATGGCACAGAATTAACAACAGAAGAAATTACCAATCTGGTCAGCTACCTGATGACGCTGACTGAAGAAAAATAAGGAGAATTTTGTAATGAAACGTCTATTTTTAACAGGTTGTCTTGTGTTCCTCGCCATCATCATGGCTGCTTGCTCTTCATCCGGGTCTGATGCTAGTGGTATTACTGTCGAGAACGTCCGCGCCAATATGACTCTGCCGACAGAAACCGGCTCCTTCTGGATGGTCATCACCAACCATTCCGACACCGACGATGCCTTGACGGGTGCAGCGGTGAATGGCTGTGGCGTTATTGAACTCCACAACATGTTTATGGAAGAAGGTGTGATGGTGATGCGCCCCGTGGAAGGCGGTCAAATTCCGATTCCGGCCGGTGAAACGGTGGAATTGAAGCCCGGCGGGCTGCATGTGATGTGTCTGCAAAAAGCCGCGCCGCTGGAATTGGGAACGAAGGTTAACGTGTCTCTGACCTTTGCTAATGCTGGCACCATGGAAGTGGAAGCAACGGTTGTGGAGCCGGCCGCAAGCACCAACATGGAGATGGGCAGTGAAAACATGGAAGAAGGTGGAGAAATGGACATGGGCGGAGGGAATTAGGCGGCAACCTTGTACCTAACGCGGACAAGCCGCAACCAACAGGATGAATCAACTACAGATAAACACAAATGAAAACAGATAAGAAAATCACTATTTATCCGTGTGCATCTGTCGTTCATTTTCTTGTTCAGCGTACAAGAATTTCACCGTGAAGGCACTGAACAGCTTGTGATTTAGCTTGAGAAAACGGCCGTTTTTACCCCAAAAAACGGCCGTTTTTCACCTCCCGCTTGAACTCCCCCCATTTCCAGAGAAAATACGCCCCATGACAACAACTATCTGGTGGATTCGGCGCGATTTGCGCCTGAAAGACAACTTGGTTTTGCAGACGGCGTTGCAGGGAACAACGGCCGTTTATCCCCTCTACATCCTCGACCCCGTTTTGTGGCAATCCGACTACGTTGGTTCCAAACGGCTTGCTTTTTTGCTGGCCGGGCTGCGGGCCTTAGACAATGATTTGCGGCAGCGGGGCAGCAGGTTGCTGCTGCGCCACGGCCGGCCGGAAGCGGTTCTGCCGCAGGTGTTAGCCGAAACAGGGGCAGTCATGGTGGTGGCAGGAGCTGACTATTCTGGTTATGCGAAGGCAAGAGACGGCCGTGTAGCCACCCAACTCCCCCTGCACCTCGTTGGTTCTCCCGCCATCCGCCCACCCGGCAGCGTCCTCAAAAAAGATGGCACCCCCTACACCGTCTTCACCCCGTTCAGTCGCGCCTGGAAAGCATTGCCGCTGCCGCATCAGCGCGATCTGCTGCCCGCGCCCAGCCACATTCCCACACCCGATACCATTGCCACAGAAAGCATTCCCGCCACGCCTGTTCTGCCCACCTCTGTGCCGTTTTTGGCCGGTGAGGCAGAGGCACAGCGGCGGCTGGCGCGGTTTTTGCAAGGCGGACTAGCTGGCTACGCGAATAGCCGTGACTTCATGGGAGAAGCAGGGACATCGGGGCTGTCGCCTTATTTGCGCTTTGGCATGGTGTCGGGCAGGGAAACGGCCGTTTCTGCCCTCGAATCCATTGCCACCAGCCCTACCACCCGCGCCGGAGCCGAAAGCTGGCTTAACGAACTCATCTGGCGCGACTTCTACATCCACATTCTCCACCACTTCCCCCACGTCAGCCGGGATAGCTTCCGCCCGCAGTGGGATGCCATCGCCTGGCGCAACGCCCCGGCCGACTTTGCCGCCTGGTGCGCCGGGGAAACAGGCTACCCGATTGTGGATGCCGCCATGCGCCAGCTCAACGCCACCGGCTGGATGCACAACCGCGCCCGCATGATTGTGGCCTCGTTTTTGGTCAAGGATTTGCTGGTTGACTGGCATTGGGGGGAAAAATATTTTATGCAGCAGTTGGTGGACGGCGACCCGGCGGCCAATAATGGGGGATGGCAGTGGGCGGCCGGCACCGGCACCGATGCCGCGCCCTACTTCCGCATCTTCAACCCCGTTTCGCAGGGCAAAAAGTTTGACCCCAACGGCGTCTATGTCCGCCGCTGGCTGCCGGAATTGGCGAATGTGCCAAACGCCTACATTCACGAACCGTGGGCCATGCCTCCGCTCATCCAGCGCAGCAGTGGCGTTCAGCCAGGCCAAACCTACCCCCGCCCCATTGTTGACCACCAGCACGCCCGCCAACGCACTCTCGCCGCCTATGCCCAGGCGAAAGGTGAATAATCTGCCACCAATTCTAAAAACCGGCGGGTTTGCTTGAAAATCTGGGAAAAGTGGGATACCTTCCCCTCGGCACGTTCCTCGTGGCAGGATAGTTGTCAAGATACCACGGTGGCTTGGGTGATGGTGGTTGCGAAAACGGCCGTTATTCAAGTTCAGGAGAAGGATCATGCTCAAAAGCTATATTGACCCCCAAGACAATCAAAAAGCTAAAAAATTACTACCCCGTTTAATGGTCGAGGGGCTGCTACTCGGCGGCACCGGGCTTGGCGTTCTGGCACTTATCTTTGAAATCGCCGCCGATGCCTTTAGCGTCGCCGCCTACCAAACCCTGCTCGCCATTCACGGTGCCGAAGGCCACCACACCATCGCCATTCTAGCGTTCATCGTCCTCTCGGTGCTGCTCTTCCTGGGCATTGTCCCTGCCTACAAAGCCGGGGCCTACTTGCGCCCCAACGCTGGCGGCAGTGGTCCCCTGGTCGAGGCCATTGGCCCACCCAAAATGCGCTGGCTGTCGTGGATCGGCACCAGCCTTTTCTTTCTGGATGCCATTCTCACCATCATCATCAGCTCCATCTCCGCCGCCGACGTGCTGATGCTGATTTTGCCGGAATGGGCGCCCTATCGCATTTTGCTGGCCGAACTGTTCGCCTTTTTCATCATGGCCGTGCTGGTGGCAATGGGACCCAAGCGGGCTGTTCCCCTCTTTCTCATCGGCGGCGGGGCATTTACCCTGTTTACCATTGGGGCATTGGGGCTGGTTGGCACAACGGCCGTTTCTAATCCCCACTGGGCCTTCCTCACCAACGGCATCGTCAGCCGCCTCGAAACCAGCGGCGTGGTCGAACACGTCGTCCGCGCCCAGCAAGACGTGTCCGCCATCGGCACCGTCATGTTTTTTCAGCTTTTCTTCCGCTCCATGTCCAGTGCCATGCTCGGCTTCTCTGGCTATGAGGTCATCCCCGCCAGCGGCAAACACGCCGCCCGCCCCAAATGGAAAGTCATTAACACCGCGCTCACATTAGCGGCCGTTTTTCTCATCGGCACCGGCGTCATCCAGCTCTACGCCGCCCAGCAGTGGAAAATTCCCGCCACCGAAGGGTACAGCACCCTGCTCATCGAATACGAAATCATTGCTGCCCAAACCCTGGGCAATGGCGTAGACCCCGCCGATGTGGTTGTCACCGACCAAATCCGCGAGGATGCCCGCGCTTTTTATGAACGGCTACAGGAAGAACGCGCCACCGAGGAAGTTTTGGGTGAAGAAGTGGTTGTCGCCGACGATCTGGAAGGGCTTTCCGAAGCGGAATACATTGAAACAATTGCCGAAGAGATTGCGCTTGGGCAAGCCCTTAACCGGGCAATGGCTGGCACCAGCGGCCAGACATTCCTGCTTGTCGCCGGTATTTTGCTCGCCATCATCCTGCTGCTGGCGCAAGGAGGTGGCTATGTCGGCGGGGCAGCCGTGGCCGCCAACGCCGCCCGACTTGGACGCTTGCCAGGTTTTTTCGCCGATGACCGCATCGGTATTGGGGTCATTTGGGGCATTTCCGCCATTCTCATCCCCATCATCCGTGAAGTAGTTGTGGTGGAATCATATTATGCCTTTGGCTTTGTCAGTGCCTTTGTCATCACCAGCACCACCGTCTTTTTTGTGCGCGATGATGCCATGCGCGAACGGGGCATTGAACCCGGCTCCGCCGAAGCCCGCTCGCTCAAATTTGCCGGGCTGCGCGGCATGATCGCCAGCTACATCATGCTGGTGGTGCTGGTGACACAAAAAACAGATGCCCTACTTGCCATTTTATTGGCTGGCGGCCTTATCACCCTTTTCCAATTGTTTGTTGCCAACGGCGGGCTGCGCCAAAAAGCAGATGCCGAAACCGTTCCCGCCCTGCCGCCCGGCACGCGCACCATTGCCTATGCTACCGGGGTTTCCCGCGCCCACGACCAGGCACGGCAGCGGGGCGTGGCTGATGCGCTGGAACATTTGATCAGTTCCGGCCGGCTGGCAAAATTTAACGTCGGGCCAACACGCCTGCGCACTCTCGTAGCGTACCTCTACAATCTTGACCCTTCGCTTTTCCAAGATCATGATCACGATGACCATCATGAACGGATTGAAGAGCCAAACCTTGCGCTGGAGGCAACCTATCAGCAAGCATTTGGACAGATGGATGAAATTGCACGTCGTATTGAAACCTACTCGCACTTTGGCATTTTCACCTTTATCCATAACTACCATCTCAACTGGGTTGATTTGACCCACGGCCGGGACGCGGCAACGGTGCAGCAAGCGATGCTCGATATTTTGTTCCCGCTAACCGACCATGATGAAATTTGGCAGGAGTTTTGCGCCTTCGAGCCGCAACTTTTGCCAGAGTCAATTTGGCAATTCAGCCGTAACAGATATATGTGGGCAAAAGATCAATGGCCGAACCTCAGCGACCGAATTACGACGATTTGGACGCTGCAAGATTTCAACTTGATCCCGGCTGATATTGATGTGCAAATGGTGGTTGCGGTGGCGAACGGCAAGGAGTACCGCACGGTCAAGATTCCAGCCAAGGGTTCGCTGTCGCAAACGGGGGATTAGAGACTGAAGATTGGAGATTGGGCATCGGTCAATCTCCAATCTCTAATCTCCAATCATCCCGACCCCTCCTATGACCACCCCTTTACGCCTCATCACCGCCACCGCCCCGGTGCGGGTGTGCGACAATGGCGGGTGGACGGATACGTGGTTTGCGGAAAACGGCCGTATTTTCAACATTGCCGTCACCCCCGGTGTGCAAACCCAAATTGCCGTTTACCCTCGCACGCCCAACCGCCCCCACATCTTGCTCCACGCGCAAACCTTTGGCGACCGCTACCCCATGTCGCTTGACCAGGTGGGCTGGCAGCACCACCCGCTGCTGGAAACGGCCGTTTTGCGCCTGGGCATGCCAAAAGACATAGCCGTCGAAATCACCGTCCATTCTAACATGCCGGCCGGAGCCTCCACCGGCACTTCGGCCGCCGTGGCCGTGTCGCTGCTGGGGGCATTGGATTATTTAGCCGGGGGGAACCGCACGCCGCACAACATTGCCTATTTGGCCCACGCCGTAGAGACGGAGATGCTGGGGCAGCAAAGCGGGATTCAGGATCAGTTAGCGGCGGCGTATGGCGGGATCAACGATATTGAGATGTGGCACTATCCCCAGGCGGCTGTCCACCAGTTGGCCGTGTCCGAACCAGTTCTGGTGGAGTTGCAGCAGAGGTTATTGCTGGTTTTTTTGGGGAGGCCGCACCGATCAACGGCCGTTCATGAAATGGTCATCCGCGAACTGGAAGATGCTGGCCCCACCAACCCCAAAATCGAAGCGTTGCGCCACTGCGCCACCGCCGCCCGCGACGCGCTGCTGGCCGGGGATTTTGCCGCCTTTGGTCAAGCCATGCGCCGCAACACCGCAGCCCAGCGACATCTCAACCCACAGCTCATCAGCCCCGAGGCCCAACAAATCATGGACATTGCCCAGGCGCATGGGGTGCTGGGCGGGAAAGTCAACGGAGCCGGCGGCAACGGCGGCTCCGTGACGCTGCTGGGTCACACCGACCCGGCTGCCAACCAGCGGCTCCTAACCGCCCTCACCCAGGCCAACCCGCTGCTCCAGCCCATTCCCATTCAGCTTAGTCCACAGGGGCTGCGGGTCACAGGTTAGTCGCCATCGCTAACGGCCGTTTACACGAACTCTCAATCTCCACATGCCGCCCCTGTGCCGCCGCATCGTGGAAAGCGTGCATCAGGTCGAGGACGTGGTAGGCCATTTCGCCGTTGGCGCGGTGTAAACGGCCGTTACGCAGCCCCTCCGCCATATCCGCCACCCCCAGCCCCCGGCTGTTCTCCGTAAACCCATGCGTCAGCGGCATCTCTCGCCACTCCCGCTCCCCGCGCCGCCGCAGCCGCACCGGCCCGCCAAACGTATTCGGGTCAGGTGCCAGCAGCGTCCCTTCCGTGCCATAAATCTCCATGTGGGGCAATAGCGACCCGCCGGGCACATCAAACGTTGTCAAAATGCTCCCTACCGCCCCGTTGGCAAACTCCATCATCCCCATCACGTGCGTCGGCACCGCCACATTGATCACCTGCCCCCGCTTTGGCTCGCTGCCAATGACGCGCTCTGCCCACCCCTGACCAACCACGCCCGTCACCCGGCGCACCGGCCCCAACAGCGACACCAGCGCCGTCAGATAATACGGCCCCATGTCAAACATTGGCCCACCGCCGACCTGGTAATAAAAGTCGGGGTTGGGGTGCCACCCTTCGTGTCCCCCGCTCATCATAAAGGCGGTGGCCGCTAACGGCCGACCGATAGCCCCCTCATCAATCAACTGGCGGCACGTTTGCAGCCCCCCGCCCAAAAACGTATCCGGCGCCCCCCCCACCCGCAGCCCTTTGGCCTGCGCCAGGGCCAGCATTTGCCGCCCTTCATCCCGTGTCAACGCCAGCGGCTTTTCATTGTAGACTGATTTTTCGGCCGTTAACGCCGCCAACGCCACCTCGCCGTGCGCATCCGGCGTCGTCAAATTCAGCACAATCTCAATCGCCGGGTCAGCCAGCAGTTCCGCCACAGAATAAACCTGCGGAATTTGGTATTCAGCCGCCTTTGCCTGCGCCACCTGCGGAAACTTGTCGGCACAGGCCACAATTTCAATGGCTGGCAGCATCTTGCCGACACGAAAATAAATGCCGCTGATATTGCCACACCCCACAACACCCACTTTTACTGCCTCTTGTTGCATCACTTTCCCCTTCTATAGACGTTAAGAAAAAGATTTGGGCTTGACTTGTAGCCGAGGATTCCAATCCTCGTTCTTCTGCCTAGGCGAAAGAGCGAGCTTTGGTCTGGCGGAGGCCAGATACGAAAGCCTCGGCTACACTGAACCCAAAAAGATTATCTGAAGGTCTATATCTATACAGCCTTTCGGTTCTGGCCGCCAGATTACGAGACCAGAAGCTTGAGAGAGTGTGGCCACCTGGCCTTCTAGTCTCTGGCTCCTTCTCTCACGCTCCCTCTCTTTGCAGTGCCAGCAGCGACAAAAATTCAAACACCAGATTCGCCGCCAAAATAGAGGTCACGTCCCCGTGGTCATAAGCCGGGCTAACTTCCACCAGGTCAAACCCCACCGTGTTCAGCCCGCGCAGCCCGCGCACCAGTTGCAGCATTTGGTAGCTGGTAAAGCCACCCACCTCCGGCGTGCCAGTTCCCGGCGCATAAGCCGGGTCAATGGCATCAATGTCCAGCGACACATAGACCGGGCGGTTGCCAACGTGGGCATGAATCGCTTCAATAATGGCCGGAACCCCCATGTCAAAACATTGCTCAATCGTCAGCACCCTGGCCCCCTGCGCCTCGGCATCCTCAATTTCATTCGGCTCCTCCACCGGCCCCCGAATCCCCACCTGAATATACGCCTCCTTATCAATCAACCCCTCGGCCAGCCCAAAATAAAACGGGGTGGCGTGCTGCACATGGTCAAAGCGATAGGTGTCGGTGTGGGAATCAAAATGGACAACAGCCAGGGGTCCATATTTGGCGGCATGGGCTTTGAGCAGCGGGTAGGTGATCGAGTGGTCGCCGCCCAGAGAGATCACCTGGGTGTCGGCGGCAATGATGGCCGAAACTTCGGCCACAATTTGGTCAACGGTGGTGTTGATATTGGTGGGGTCAACAGCGATGTCGCCATAGTCGCCAACGTTGAGCGTTTCCAGCGGGCTGGCCTTTAGCACCCGGTTGTGGCCCCAGATTTGCAGCGAGTTCTCGCGGATTTTGCGAGGGCCGAAGCGGGTGCCGCTGCGCCAACTGGCAGCGCCGCTGTCAAAGGGGATGCCAACAATGGCAACGTCAATATCTTCCAGATCGCGGCTGGCGGGGCGGCGCATAAAGGTGGGAATACCGGCATAGGCCATCAGATGTGCGCCAAAGGCGGGGTTGGGGTTTGAATGGGTACTGTTATTCATTCATTTCTCGCTTTTTGCTTGTGATTTGGATTAAATGAAGGCATCAAGTGGCATTGCCTTGTTGAACTCCACTTGCCCATTTAGAAGTTCAACTTCTTCTGAGAAGTTGAACTTCTTGCGTAATAGTATACGGCTCAGAAAAGCATTCTGTTTCGCAACAAGTAACGGTGGTCATCTTTGCCAACAGTCACTGTTTGACACTATTTTCCCACAAATTTTGGTTTGCGCTTTTAAGACATACACCGGTCATCTCGTCCCTAATACCATTTTCAGATTTAGAATTCAACAAAGTCCAGGAACACTTTATCAGGAAATTCCACGCAAAGATGGAAAGATAGAGCGTTTATAACTATCCAGGTATCATTTTGAGACCCTCCGAGAAATCCCGTTCTCATTGATCGTGGGAGCGGGATTTTTCCTTGAAGGCTATGCCTGCCCTGAAGCTGCCGAAGGATCGAAATGACAGGGCTTGGCCGAAAACTGTTCCATTAACGGCCGGCCAGAATCGTTGCAAGCGTTTTCTTTTCATCTTTGCGTGATCGTTTTAATCATCTGCCTGACAATTTGTTCGTACACGCACGACAACACGCTTCGCCCCCGGCAAATGGTGAGCTATACTACCCACCACGATATTGATTACCGACAACTGTTTACCGAACATACTTATGGCACTTTCAGACGTTGAAAAAATTCGCAAGCTTCCGTGGATGGTCACGGCCGATATTCTCAACACCGGCTTTGTTTATCTAACCTTTGCTGGCTCCGTTTTTGTTCTCTTTCTCGACGAACTGGGTCTGGACAACGCGCAAATTGGCTTTATGCTGGCACTCATCCCGTTTTGCGGGCTAGTAGCCCCATTTATTGCCCCCTGGGTGACGCGCTTTGGCTACAAGCGCACCTTTGTTGTCTTTTGGGGGCTGCGGAAGGTGGCAATCTCGATGCTGCTGTTTACGCCGGCCGTCATTGCCCATTTTGGAGCGAGCAGTGCGTTTTACTGGGCGGCACTGGTGATTGGGGCGTTTGGGCTGTGCCGCGCCATTGCCGAAACGGGGAGCAATCCGTGGATGAAGGAGGCGATTCCCAACAGCATTCGCGGCAAGTTTGCCGCCATTGACAGCATGGTGATGACGGTGGCGGGGATTGGGGTGACGCTGGCGGCCGGGTATGTGATTGACAGCCAGACGGGGTTGGGACGATTTATGCTGCTGCTGGCGGTGGGGGTGGTGTTTGGGCTGCTGGGGGTGGCGGCGTATGCCCAGGTGCCGGGAGAATCCCTGGCGGCGCGGCAGGTGGCGGGAACGGGTGGCTTTCGGGATCATGTGGCGGGGATGAAAACGGCCGTTTCTGACCACCGTTTTGTCCAATTTCTCATCGCCCTGGGGCTGGCTTCGGTGGGCGGAACGGCCGTTATTTCCTTCATCCCCCTCTTCATGAAAACACAAATCGGCCTCAGCGACGGTGTCATCGTCCTGCTCAGCATCGGCACCTACATCGGCTCCCTCCTCACCTCCTATCTGTGGGGCTGGGCAACCGACCGCTACGGCAGCAAACCCGTCATGCAAAGCAGCTTGGTATTCATGCTGCTGCTCCCCATCGCCTGGTTTTTACTGCCGCGCCACAGCGATGCCAGCGCCCCGCTCGCCATGTTTATCGCTTTTTTGGTTGGCGTCGCCACATTGGCCTGGCAAATCAGCTGGGCACGCTATCTCTACGTCCACGCCATTCCCGACGCGCAAAAGGCGAGTTATACGGCCGTTTATTATGCCTGGTACAGCAGCATGAACGGTATCGGCCCGCTGCTGGCCGGGATGTTGCTCAACCTGGGCAAAAACATTGACAGCGACTGGCTCCTCTTCACGCTCGATAACTACACCCCGCTCTTTGTCGCCAGCGTCATTTTTATCAACCTCGCCATCTTCACCGTAGCACGGCTGCCCGAAGAAAACGAAACGTCTTTGCGCCGCTTTGCCGGGATGTTTTTGCGGCTCGACACCGTGCGGTCGCTGGGGCTGCTTATTCAATATTACTTTGCCGGGGACGAACTATCGCGCATGACGACAACAGAGCGGATGGGCGAGACCAAAAACCCGCTCAGCAGCCAGGAATTGCTGGAAGCGTTGGCCGACCCCAGCTTTAACGTCCGCTTTGAAGCCATTCAGGCGATTGGCCGAATGCCCGCCCAGCCCGAACTGGTGGACGCGCTGCTGGATGTGCTGCACAAACCGGCCTCGGAATTGAGCATGGTGGCGGCGCGGGCCCTGGGGCGATTGGGCGACACACGCGCCATTCCGCCGCTGCGCCAGTCGCTTGTGTCGGGCTACTGGTTTTTGGAAGCCAACAGTGCCCGCGCTTTGGCGATGCTGGGGGATTTGGAGAGCATTCCGGTGCTGCTGCAAAAGCTGCGCGAAGCACCGAATGAACGGTTTAAGCTGGCGTTTGTGTCGGCACTGGGCAAGCTGCGGGCGGAGGAGGCGGTGGACGATTTGTTTGCCCTGCTGCACCAGTCACAATTTTTGGCGCACCTGCCATCGGAGGAGATGCCGGAGGATGTGGAGGTGCTGCGGGGGGAGATTGGGCTGGCACTGGCGCGGATTGTGGGGGATGAGCGGTATTATTTGCAGCAGTGGCGGGCGATGCGGGCGGGGATGGAAACGGCCGTTGTGCAAGCCATTCTCGCCCTGGAAAAGCCGGCCAAACGGCTGGAACTGCCTGAAATGGTCAACTGGGCCGAACGCGCTGCCCATTATTTTGCCCGTGGCAACGACGCACGCGGTGCCAATGCCCTTGCCCAAATGCTGCAAGCCTTGCCCTGTAACGAACTGCCCAATACCACCTGCTGCTTTCAGCAAGCGTGTTTGGAGGGGTTAAGCGAATTTGGCTCGACGCGCAAAACCTTTATCCTGCTATCGTTGCAAACGCTGGATGTGGGCATGAAACAGCTTCCGGCTCCGGCGCGGGGGCTGCGTGGTTTAGGCCAAATGTAGACCAGATTTGCCTTTTTTACCAATTTGCCAAATTGCCCGTTACTTTTTGTTACCAATAGTCACTTAAAGGACAGAACTATCTTTTGAGTTGATTTGGAGGCATATCATGACAAATTTTCAGGCATTTTGGCATCGGTTGAAGTTACCCATCTTTGTTCTGCCCGCAGCGGGCGTAACGCTGTTCAGCTTGTATCTGCTGCTTTCCACGCTGACGACATCGGTGGCGGCCAGCGAGCCGGGGGATGTGCTTTACACGTGGCGCGACACGGCACTGACGGTGCAGCACGCGCTGACGCTGGGGGCAGAAAAGCAGTCGGGGTTGAGTTTGCCGGAACAAACGGCCGTTTCTGCCCCGCCCAGCCAAGGCAGTGATGTGGTTGTGGGTGGTAAAACGGAAGAAAATGGGGGGGGAAACGGCCGTTCTGCACTCAGCACGACCCCGCCCACCCAGGCAAACGATGTAACGTTCGTTATCACCAACGACAACAGTAACGACAACGACAATCGTAACGATAACGGCAATGATAATCGTAACGACAACGACGATAACGGCAACGACAACGATAATCGCAACGACAACGACGATAACGGCAACGACAACGATAATCGCAACGACAACAGCAACGACAACGACGATAACAGCAACAACAACGACAACGACGATAACAGCAACGACAACGACAATCGCAACGATAACAGCAACAGCAACGACAATCGTAATGACAACGACGATAACAGCAACGACAATCGTAATGACAACGACGATAACAGCAATGACAACGGCAATGATAACAACGACGATAACAGTGGCTCTGGCAGCAGCAACAACAATGGTAACAGCGGCTCCGGCAACGGCAACGATGATCGCAATAGCAGCAACAGCGGTTCTGGCAGCAGTGGATCAAACAACAGCGGCTCTGGTTCCGACAATAGTGGCTCTGGCGGCGATAACAGTGGCTCTGGCAGCAGCAACGACAATAATAACGACAACGACGACGATAACAGCGGCTCTGGTGGCGGTGGCGACCATGACAATGACAATGATGATGATCATGGCGGTCACAACGACAATGATGATGACCACGATGACGACAAAGGTGGCGGCAAGGATGATGATTAGCGGCTGAATAAGCTGTTGGAGAACTGTGGTGGATGTAAAAACGGCCGTTTGTGAAAACGGCCGTTTTTATTCTTAATGTGTTTTCATCAATATCTTAAATTTGGCAGCTAAAGTAACAATGAATGAGAGAAAGGAGTTAATGGCACAGCCCCAGGCCGCCGAACACCACCCCATAAACAAGCCAATGGCTGTGCCTATATAAAATCATGTCCTGGCTTAACTGGTATCATTTGCCCTGTCGTGCAAACAAATTTATCCAGAAAATGGCTGGTTTCTTCATTTTCCGCCCCATTACCCGGCTTCAAGCCATCCAGCCAATCAAACGCCGCCTACTCACGCTGTTATTTCTCGTTATTACCCTCACAGGGCGCAGCTATGTGGTGTATGGACAAAGCATGGAGCCAACCATTTACACCAACGAACACATCATTATCGAACGCATCAGCTATGTTTTTGCCCCACCCACCCGTGGCGATGTAGTCGTGATTGACAGCGGTATCTCTGGCAAACAACACTTAATCAAACGGGTGATTGGGCTGGCTAACGAAACACTCGCTATTCGTAATGGCCTAGTTTATATAAATGGCAAGCGGCTCCACGAAGCCTACTTGCGGCAGGTACCCACCACGGGCAACTTCGGCTCCATCAACATTCCCCCCGACCATGTCTTTGTCCTGGGAGATAACCGCGACAATTCCAATGATTCCCGCGCTTTTGGCTGCGTCCACATCAGCCGCATCAAAGGCAAAGCGATATTCTCCTACTGGCCGCTCCAGGCTATGGGTTCGTTCCCCTAAGACAGCACAAGAACGCTTCGGGTTCTTTGGGATCTTATGGGGTTAACGGAGCAAATTGTAGTGGCAAGGCATGCCTTGCCACTACAATTTGGGGTGACTCCACGAATCCCTGAAGAACCACTCCTCGTTAACGCCCTTTAATCGGCTCCAGGCGGAAGGTAAAGCGATGGGTGCCGGGCTGGAGAAAATATTTGGGCAGCGTGCCGGGGCCGCAACTGGCCGTGCCAATGGCCGCCTGGGCGTGGTCAAGGTTCAAGATTACCTCATCGCGCCGCTCCAGTTCGTTAGTGTGCAGTGCCTTGTAGAGGTCGTCGGCGGTGAAGTGGCTGACGCTGGCCTCCATTACGCTGTCGCTGGTTACTTTCAGCCCGTCGCCGTTAGCATTGGTGAGCATCAGCCAGCGCACGTCGGTTTTGTTGCCGTTTTCCTGCGGCAGCACATACGGCACATATTGCTCGTCTACGCTGCTGTGGTATTGACCAACGGCCGTTCCTACCTGCCTGTCTCGATAATTTTCCTGCGGCCCCCGTCCAAACCAACTGAATTGTTCAAACCCGGTCGGCAGCGACAGGTTGAGACCGATGCGTGGCAGGTTTTTCACATCCACATTGGCCTGCACCTCGTTTTGAATCTCCACTGCGCCGTCGCCGGTAATGGCAATCGTTTGCCGGTGCAAAAACGCTTCGGGGCTTTGCGGCGAATCGGCGATGGTGGCGACGGTGATTTCGACCCGGTTTTCGGCCGTTTGCGCCACCTGCACCGACTCAACGGTGGGGTTGATTTCATTTAGCCCCAGCTCCAGCCAGCGGTACAAATCTTTGTCAAAGCGCCAATCCTGCGCCTTTTTGAAGCCGTCGTTGTCGGTGGGGGCGCGCCAGACGTTGAGGCGGGGGCCGCTGTCCAGCAGGGCAGTGTCGCCCACCGTCCAGCTTGCCAATGTGCCGCTGGCGGTGTTGAAGCTGATTTGGAAGTTGTGGCCGTGGATAACGGCCGTTTCTCCCGCCTGCGCCAACGTCAAAGCTGGCATCTCGGCCGCAGCCGGAGCCGGTAACGTGACCGGATATGGCACGGCAAACTGCTCCCAGCCGGTTTCATGCCCGGCTTCGCACCAGGAGGTGGCTTCGGCCAAAGTAAAGCGGAGCATCAGGTGGGCTTCGTCGCCGGGAGCCAAATCGGGGGCAACGAGCGGCAGCGTGACCATGCCACGCTGTCCGGGAGCCAGGTTGGGCAGAGCCACGTCGCCGGATTGGACGAGGGTGCCGTTGACGGCGAGTTCGTAACGGCCGTTTATCCCCGTCATGTCAGAAAAATCCTGCTCGTTGACAATCTCCACCTGCCCCGCCAGCAAATCAACGGCGTTGACGGCAATCGGCTGGAGTAGCTTTTTATATTCCCACAGCGCCGGGTGGGGGGTGCGGTCGGGGAAGATGAGGCCGTTGATGCAGAAGTTTACGTCGTTGATCGTGTCGCCAAAGTCGCCGCCGTAGGCCCAGTAAGAACGGCCGTTTTCATCCACCTTCAGCAGTCCCTGGTCTACCCAATCCCAGATAAAGCCCCCCTGCAAACCGTGGTAGCCCTTCACCGCCGCCCAATAATCGGCCAGCCCGCCGCAGCTATTGCCCATGGCGTGGGCAAATTCACACATAATCAGCGGTCGGTCGCCCGTTGGATCCTGGGCAAATTCAATAATGTCGGCCACCTGTGGGTACATCGGGCAAACCAAATCGGTCGCCAAATGGCCGCTGTGCCAGGTAGGGGCATCTTCCTCACGCGCCACGGTCGCCTCTTGCCGGGCAATGGCCCCTTCGTAATGCAGCGGGCGCGACGGGTCTTTGCCACGAATCCAGCCAGCCAGCGCGTCGTGGTTCACCCCATAGCCGCTTTCATTCCCCAGCGACCAGATGATGATGCTGGCGTGGTTTTTGTCCCGTTCCACCATCCGCTTGCCCCGCTCCACAAAGGCGGTTGTCCAGGCGGGGTCGTGGCACAGCTTGTTGTAGTTGGCGTGGGCTTCAATGTTGGCCTCGTCAATCAGATAGATGCCGTATTCGTCGCACAGTTCGTACCAGCGTTCGCAGTTGGGGTAGTGGGCGGTGCGGACGGCGTTGAGGTTGAACTGTTTGAGCAGCCGGATGTCGGTGAGCATGGAGGCTTCGCTGATGGTTTTGCCGTGAACTTCGTCGTGTTCGTGCCGGTTGACCCCTTTCATGAGGACAGAACGGCCGTTTATCAACATCTCCCGCCCCACAATTTCCACCTTGCGGAAGCCAACCCGGTGGCGCATTGCCTCCAGCAGTTGCCCCTGTTTGTCCTCCAGCCACACCACCAGCGTGTAAAGGTTGGGGTGTTCCGATGACCACAACCGGGGGCTGGCAACGGGCTGGTGCAGCAGCACCCGCGTTTGGCTGTTGGGCTGATAAGCGATGGTGCGGGCAACGGGAGCAAAAAGGGGCTGGTTGTCGTTATCAAAAAGCTGCATCACCACACGGCAACCGTCAATATCCACATCCCCCTGCTTTTGCACCCAGGCGGCTAATTGAAGCGTGCCGTTTTGCAGATCGTCTTCCAGTTCGGGGCGAGCAAAGTAGTCGAAGATGTGGGCTTTTGGGGGGGCATACAGATAAACGTCGCGGTAGATCCCGGCCATCCACCAATGATCCTGGTCTTCGAGGTAGCTGCCGTCTGACCAGCGGATGACAACGGCCGTTAATTGGTTCTCGCCAACCTGCACATACGGAGTCAAATCAAACTCGGCAGGGAGGCGGGATCCCTGGCTGTAGCCAACGGCCGTTCCGTTGACCCACAGATAAAACGCCGACTCCACCCCGCCAAAATGGATAATCACCTGCCGTTCCGCCCAGCTTTCCGGCACGGTGAAGGTGCGGCGATAGACGCCGGTGGGGTTGTCGTCTTTTGGCACAAAGGGGGGGGTGTTGGGAATGGGCATTTGGACGTTGGTATAAATCGGTTTGTCAAACCCCTGCGTGGTCCAGTTGCCCGGCACGTTGATGTCGGCCCACTCTGTCTGGAAGCCATTGGTAAACACGTCATCGGGTACGGCGTCGGGGTTGGGGAAGAGGTGGAATTGGAAACGGCCGTTAAGCAACCGATAAAACGGCGAAGCCGCCCGATCCCCGGCCAACGCCGCCGCCACGCTATCAAACGGCACCGTATTGCTATGCCCCGGCAGCTTGTTAATCCCCACCACCTCCGGGTTCTCCCAATCATTCAAACCATTCACCTTGAAATACATAAACATTCCTCTTCTTGCAATTTTCGGTTCTTTAGGACGGGTCAGCAATTTATTGCATATTGCGTAAAATGGCTTGGATACGCAATACGTAATACGCAATACGCCTGAAAACCCACAAAATCCCAAAGACCCGATTTTTCCTGAAGGGCTATCTATTTGCCTGATAAGCCAGTAAAATAGAACATGAATCAGGTCATGGAGCAAATAAAATGACAATCAAGCTCAATATTCCTCAGAAAAAGGTGAAGCTATGACTATCATAATCGAATCCGTTACGCTTCCAGAACGTGGCCCTGTAAACCTCCACCTGGATGTAGCCACAACGATCAATATCTCAGCGAAAGAAGCTCAACGAAAAGTCAGCGTTTTTGTTGGCAACACCATTGCAGATCTTCTAACTGGCGAAATGCCGAGCCTGGTTTGGCAACGTAACATGGCCTTTTGGCGGGTACCCGTCATTTTGTCCTCACGCTCTATGGGTCGCATTGGCATTGTCGGCACCATTGATGTCAACGTTTATAACGGGAATTTACACATAAACGACCAAATCATTGAGGAAATCGAAGAAAATGCCCAACGTTTTGCTGCCGGTGCCGCACTTTGAACAAAGTCGTGATGGTTATTGCCTTCCAGCCTGTGTACAAATGGTTTTAGCCTCCTTTTGGGGCAATCAATACAATGAAGCCACATTAGCCAAAATATTAGCCACCAAACAATATGGTACACCAATCTACAATGCTAAAAGGTTACAGCAAGAAGGGTATCAGGTCGTTGTCAGCTCATTAACAAAGGCTCAATTAGAGTCTTGTCTGGTTGAGGAGCAACCAGTCATCACCCGTGTATGGACGGCAATGCTTAACTATTGGGACACAGAGACTTCCCATGTCGTTGTTGTCGTTGGTTGTAATGAAACAGCCGTGTTTCTGAATGACCCATCCCTGTCAGCCGCACCACAAATGGTTGTGTGGGATGCTTTTTTAGCAGCTTGGGCAGAATATGATGAAACGGCCGTTATTCTGAGCAAAATCTAATACCGTAAAACCACCTCTTACCGCAAAAACAACTCCACCACCGGCACGGCAACGGCCGGTTTTTGCACCGGCAGCTCCAGCGTCAGCGTATTCGGCGGCATCCCTTTGGGGGCAATGTTGCTGGGGTTAGCATTGTCATGCTCGTGCAGCAGCAATTCCGACGCATCGTGCAGGAATTGGGCATACGCCACTTTGCCCGCCAGCCCCGGCAGGTGCAAATCGCGGAACGGGTAGGCAAACAGATGGACATAGAGCCGCTTGCCATTTTGCGTCAGGCGGCAGTCCGGTGGAGCCACAAAGTCGCTGGAGCCACAGCCATAAATGGCGCGACCGTGCAGCCGCAGCCACTCCCCCATCGCCGCCAGCCGTTCGCTGGCGCGGGGTTCAAACTCCCCCCGGCCATTTGGCCCCACATTCAGCAGCAAATTCCCATCCTTCGCCACCGTATCCACCAGCATTTGAATCAGCATCTCTGGTGACTTCCAGTTCAAATTGTCGCGGTGATAGCCCCAACTGCCGTTGAGCGTCTGGCACGCCTCCCACACCACCCGCTGCCCGTCCACTTCCACCGGGCTAAACGGCTGGTACTGCTCCGGCGTTTCAAAATCCCCCGGCAAATCCAGCCGATTGTTGACCAAAATCCCCGGCTGTAGCTCCCGCACCATCGCCAGCAGCTCTTCCGAATGCCAATCGTCTCGCCCTTTGCCCTTTGCCCAACCCCAATCCATGTAGGGATAACTAAAATCAAACCAGATGATGTCAATTTTGCCGTAGCGGGTGAGCAGTTCCCGCGTTTGGCCGTGCAGGTAAGCACGGTAGCGGGCGATGTCGCGGCCGGCTTCCTGCTGCCGAAAAGCAAGGTCATCGCGCAGCGGGTGCAGCCCGTCAACGGGGTAATCGGGGTGGTGCCAATCAATGAGGGAGTGGTAGAAGCCAATTTTTAGCCCGGCGGCGCGAAAGGCGGCCACGTAGGGGGCGATGAGGTCGCGGCTACAGGGGGTGTTGGTGGCTTTATAATCCGTCAGGTCGGAGTCCCACAGGCAAAAGCCGTCGTGGTGCTTGCTGGTGAGAACGACGTATTTCATCCCGGCGGCTTTGGCCTGCTGCGCCCACGCTTCGGGGTCGTAGAGGTCGGGGTCGAAATGGTCAAAATATTTCTGGTATGCTTCGTTGGAGATGCGTTCATGGTTGCGTATCCATTCGTGCCGGGCGGGGAGGGCGTACAGCCCCCAGTGGATAAAAAGACCAAAGCGGTCGTGGGTAAACCAGGTTGTGTTACTCATGGGTTTGTGGGAGAGGGGAGGGTTGTAAACGGCCGTTTACAACCCTCCCCCCTTGTTACAAAATACGATTATCAGATCATCTGTTAAACCGTCTCCCCCAGCTTAATCGCCATAAACAGCTTCATCCGCAGCGCAATAAACACCAGCACCCCCAGAGCCACCACAAAGAGCAGCCCAAACAAAATATACACCTGCGACACCGCACCCCAGGCAATTTCCACCAGGAACGGCGGCACCAAATCTTGCACTTCGCTGCCCACTTGCAGGTAAGGAACAAAAATGCGGCTAACCCCAATGCCCAGCGTGGTTCCCAGCACCAGCCCGGACAAAATGAGCAGCCCCAGTTCCCAGGCAATCAGACGGGTCATGTGGCGTGGGGAGAGGCCGACGGCACGGAGGACACCCAGCTCAATAAAGCGGCGGCGGTAGGAAAAGAGGGCGTAAAGGAAGAGTCCAAGGACGGTGAGCAGGGTGGCGGCAAGAAAACCGACGGAAAGAATGCCAAACAACCCCTGTCGCTCCGGCTGGATCAAGCCACTGTGGATGGCGGTTTGGGGTTCGCGCCAGGTGGTGTTGAACAGTTGACGGCCGTTTAATTCCCGCCGAAACTGACCATCATTCAACACCGCGTTCGTATCCAGCCACACCCGATAGGGGTATTCTCCCCCCGCCTGCTCAAACAGCGTATTAAGATTCCCCACAAACAGCAGATTGCCATCATCGGGATACCAGGTGGGAAAGTAATCAAAGGTTCCCACAATTTGGCTGTTTAGCTCCACCGACCCTTCGCCCAGGCGCACCATCAGGCGAATAATATCCCCGGCACGCAGCCCATATTCCAATAGCATTTGGCGCGGAACCAGCACCCCGTCGGGTACAGACCCCAGCGCGTTCATCAGCGACCCCAGCCGATAGTTGGAAAAATCAAGCCGCCAGTAGGCCGTCTGGAAAAAATCGTAGGGGTCAATGCCCATAAACGTGCCGCCCACATTTTGCTGCCCCACCCGCGCCGTGGCACTGTATTCTCCCACCCGTGCCGCCGCTTCCACACCATCAATCCCGGCATACTCCGACACCGGCAAGAACACAAACTCGGAGCTATTGGTGGAGGCGATGCCAAACACATTCTGGCTGGGATCATTGGGGGAGGTGAACAGGTTGATGTCGGCTCCGTTACGGTAGAAAAGCTGGTCGTAGAGCTGATAGTCAAGGGTGCGGGCCAGGGAGGCGGTGTAGACGGCAAAGCTAACCGTGAGAACCAGCAGAATGAGCGGCGTGGCATAATGCTGTGGCGTTCGCGCCAAATAGCGCACCGCTTGCAACAAGGTTACGCTGTCGGTTTGCTGGAGCAGCCAGCTTAGGCCGCGCATAGCCAGGGGGAGCAGCCGCAAAAAGACAAGGGTGATAGAGATAATGGCAAGGGCTGGCAGCAGAAAGAGCAGCGGGTTTTGGAAGGCATTGCGACCTTCTTCAATCACCAGCAGGCTTCCCTGGCCTTGAAGCTGGTAATAGCCATAGAGGGTGATAGCCAACAAAAGGAGGTCGAGGCTGGTACGCTGCCACCAGGGGGCAAGGGCGGTGCGTGCCTGCACGAGTTTGTAGCTAATGATGGTGTGGCGGGCGTTGGCAACGCTGGGCAGAAGCTGGGCGAGGGTGGCAAGGGCAACGGCCACCAGGCCGGCCCACAAGCCGCTTTTGGTGAGGGCGACGCGCAGGGTGGTGTCGGCGGAAAAGTCGAGGAAACTGCGGGTGTTGCCCATCCACTGGGTGAGCAGTAGGGCGAGGGCGGTGCCGAGGATGAAGGCGACTGTGCCAAGCAGCAGACCTTCGATGAGGGCGCCGCTGAGGAGTTGAACGGCCGTTCCTCCCCGACTCCGCAGCACCGCAAACTCATTCCGCCGCTGATCCGCCACCAGCCCGCCCATCAGGGCGATAAAGGCCAACACCAGGCCAATGGTGGGAATGTTAAACGCCGCCAGCAGAGTACTCAGTTCCCCCACAGCGCGACGATAGCTTTGCAGTTCGTCGCCAGGGGAAAGGGAGGTGGTGGCGTTGGGCAGCACGGTTTGCAGACGGCGTTCAACGCGGCGAACGGCCGTTAACACCCGATCCACATCCTCCGTCCCCATCCGGCTCCCATCCAGCACAAAATACCACGTCGCCAAGTTGACTTCATCGTCAATCGCCGGGGCAATACGCTGGATAAACGTCTCCTCCGGCACCATCATCAAATCGTCAAACACCGTCGGGTTATAATGCCAGTAACGATCAGCCGCGTTGGCAACTTCCCAAATACCGCTAATGCGAATGGGAAAAGATTGGTTGCCATTTTCCAGACGATGGTTATACGCCACATAGCTTTCCCCCACCTGCCAGCCCAGCTCATCGGCCAGGATGCGGGTCACAGCAACGTCAAGGGGGGCAGCGGGGTCGGAAACTGCCGTTGGGAAACTGCCTTCAATCAGGGTGATGTGGCTGGCAAGGTCGCTGGCCGTGGCAAATTGCAGCGTGGTCAGGGACAAATCTTCGTTGTCGTAGCTGGCGGTACTGCCGGGGAAAATTTGGTAGAGGTCGGTTTCAAAGTGGTGAACGGCCGTTAAAATCGGCAGCCCCAACGCCCGGCTACCCGCCCCCATCAAATAACCATCCGCCTCCTGCACCGCCTCCCACTGCACCGCCCCGTGCCAAGAGCCAAAGTAGTTAAACATATAGGCAAACGGCGGCCGCGACGTTTCCGCCGTCAGCCGCTCTTCCAGCAGGCGAAAATTAACCGCATCGGCATAAAGCGGCACCGTCATCATCAACGCCACGGCAATGGTCAACCCAACGGCCGTGGCAACCGTCGTGCCACGCCGCGCCCACAGCCGCTTAAGCGCAATCGCAAAAATAGCTCGTAATCGGTATAAAATAATCATCATCTACGCAGCCCAGCACACAATCTATTAACCTGAACTTTACCTAAGGAACGCTTTTGTTTACAATTTCCCTAAACGAATGCTGTACTAGAGAATTGGTAATCAAACATGAATTTACAACAAACGATTGAACATCAACTAGATACACTTCCACTCGATGCCCAAACCGAGCTTTTGGAATTTATTAGCTATCTTCAATTTAAGTACACACATACCAAAAAAGAAACTGCTGTCTTAAAAGGATTATGGGCAGATGTTCATTTGGATGTTTCGCAAGAAGATATACGTCTCCTGCGGCAACAGGTAGGCAATAACCTGTTAGATCGGTATCCCACCAATGAACTATCTAGCTGATACTGTCACCTTAATCCATTACCTGCGAAACCGCCCCAAACTCGGAGCGTCGGCTCTTTCCATTTTAGAGGCTACAGATAAGGGACACCATACGGTTTTTTTGTCTGCTATCACCCTTATGGAAATTCTCTATCTGGCTGAATCAAACCGCATCACACTTTCCTTATCTGATTTTTTGGAAGTCATTCGCAAAAGTGATAATTACAAAATCATCCCTGTTGACGAACATGTTGTACAAACCGCCTTGTCAATCAATGATGTGCCAGAATTGCATGATCGAATCATTGTGGCAACGGCCGTTTATCTCAACGTCCCCATTTTAACACCAGACCACATCATTTCGGCATCTGCTCACGTGCGGGCAGTGTGGTAAACGGCCGTTTACTGCCCCACAATCGTCTGCCCCTCCTCAACCCCTTCCAAAACCTCCACCCGGCTACCACTTTCCAGCCCCAGCACCACGTCCACCCGCCGCTGGGTGTCGCCGTCCTGCACCACCACAAAATGCCGGCCGCTAAAATCCCGAATGGCGGCAGGCGGCAGCCACAGCGCATTGAGCGACTCGCCCAGCACCAGATCCACCGTCACCCGGTCGCCATTTTTCAGGGAGGCGGCATTGGGTTCATCAAAGGCCACGCGGATACCACTTTCCGGCAGGGTGTCGCTGCTGCCGTAGGGAATGGGCAGCGTGCTAACAAAACCCAGCAGCGGCTCGCCGGGGCGGGATGCGATGTTGATGGTTGCTTCCAGCCCTTCCACCAGCTTTTCCATGTCGGCCGCCTGGTTTACAACCCCCTGCACCTCTAGCTGGCTGAGATCGGCCAGAATAACGGCCGTTTCTCCCACCCCCAACAGCTGCCCCGGCTCCAGATTGGCACGAATAACCACGCCATCCCACGGTGCCACCAGTTCGGCAGCGGACATAACGGCCGTTAATTCATCCACCCGCAGTTGCGCTTCCGCCACCGCCGCTTGCAGCCCCGGTTCCGGCCCCGCCGTCAACTCGCCCAGCGCCAACTCCGCCAGCTCCACATCCAGCCCCAGCAGTTGTATATCGAGTGTCTCATCAGAAGAAGGGCTGTCCCCCGCCTTGACGCGAGCGTGATCCAGCCGCAGTTGCGCCCGTTCGAGGGCAATTTCCGCCCGGCGGCGGTCGTTGGTCAGTTGGGCAGTAACGGCCGTTAACCGCCCCCGCGCCGTCTCCAAAGCCGCCTGCGCCAAAATCAAATCCGTCACCACCGCCTGCGTATCCAGCCGCGCCAGCACATCCCCCGCCGCTACCGTCTGCTCCCGTTCCACCAGCACCTCGGCCACCGTCCCCGCCATCGTAAACGCCAAATCAGCTTCAATAATCGGCACCACCCGCCCACTCAGCGTCATCGTCCGCACCACGTCCCCCCGCCCCACCGTATAGGTCGGCTTGGAAACCGCCACCGACGTTGGCACCAGCGTCGGCTCCTGCGCCGGGTCAAACTGGCGCGGTTCGGTAACAGACCCAATAGCACAGCCAACCAGCAGCACCATGCACAACAAACCCACCAGGAAGAGCCCGCAACGCCCTGGCCTGCCTTCAACAACAAACAAACAACAAAAATGATGCAAAACGTTTCTCATCTGCTCCTTTATACACCATCAATCAGCCACGATATACCACAACGATACACGATTATTTAGCCCGTGCCAGCCAAGCCCGCTTTTGTTTTTTGCGCAACGGTCATTGTGCGCCAGATTGTCTGTTGTGTGGTAAGCTAGATGAAATAATTAACGGCCGTTTGCCCCACCCCACTTATCTCCAGGTAAACGACCCGACTGACCTTCTGAACTATGATCCAAACCAACAAACTACCAGCCTCCGGCAAGTCCACCCTTCGCTTCGGCGAGTTCGTCGCCCTCACCGCCTCCATGATCGCCCTCGTCGCCCTATCCACCGACACCATGCTTCCCGCCCTGTCAACTATTGGACAAGAATTAGGCGCACGGCAGGCCAACGACAACCAGCTCATCATCTCCCTCCTCTTTCTGGGCATGGCAATTGGTCAGATCATCTACGGCCCCCTTTCCGACAGCACCGGCCGCAAACCAGCCATCTATCTGGGTTTCGTCAACTTTATCCTGGGCTGCCTGCTTGCCATCTTTGCCCCCACTTTCCAGGTCATGCTTATCGGCCGTTTTCTGCAAGGGATGGGCGTAGCCGGCCCCCGCAGCGTCGCCACTGCCCTGGTGCGTGACCAGTACGAAGGGCGCGGTATGGCGCGGGTCATGTCCTTTGTCATGGCCGTCTTTATCCTCGTCCCCATCATCGCCCCCTCCATCGGCCAGGCCATTCTCCTGCTGGTCAACTGGCGCGGCATTTTTGTGCTGTTCCTGGTGCTGGCACTCATCGTCTCTGCCTGGTTTGCCATTCGGCAGCCAGAAACACTTCCACTTGAACGACGTATCCCGTTTACCGTTACACGCCTTCGCCATGCCTTTACCGAAGTCTTAACCAATCGCATCACCTTTGGCTATACGATAACAGCCGGGTTTGTCTCCGGTGCGTTTGTCGGCTACCTCAACTCAGCGCAGCAAATTTTTCAGCTGACCTACGGATTGGGCGAACGGTTTCCACTCTACTTTGCCATGCTGGCACTTGGCAGCGGCACGGCTTCTTACTTAAACGGCCGTTTTGTCCTCCAATACGGCATGAGAAACCTCAGCCACCGCGCCCTGTTGGTCTACACTATCCTCTCCATCCTCACCTTCTTGTTTTCCCTCACGCAAGGTGGCCTCCCCCCACTGTGGTTTGTCACCATTTACTTCATCATCATCTTCTTCACCATCGGCATGTTGTTTGGCAACCTCAACGCCCTCGCCATGGAGCCGCTCGGCCACATTGCCGGGGTCGGTGCCGCCGTTGTCGGCTCGTTGTCCACCTTAATCTCCACTATACTCGGCACCATCGTTGGGCAAAACTTCGATGGTACCATCCTGCCGCTCGTCGGTGGCTTTGCCCTCCTCGGTTTACTCTCCCTTGCTGTCACCCGCTGGGCAGAAGCTGGTCACAAATAGCCTGGATTATGCTTGAGTTTATAATAAGTTCAGTTATATTACTTGCTGATTTCGTATAGGACAAAAACCCACCAATAAACTCCCTCTAGGCTACTTTCTCTGCTAATAACAAACACTGAACAAACCCCGAAAAATCTGCGCCATCTTTGATTTTTATCTCTGGCAACATGACAGCCTCCTCAGTAAGCCAAACAAGGAAAATGCCTCCTACTCCTCTTTCACCAGCCACAAATTTAACGGCCGTCCCCCCCCTCTTTAGACTTGAATTTATAATAAGTTCAGTTATACATTCGCCGTTTTTCGCATAGGATAAAGCCTCCCCCCTTTTTCGCATCCTTCCGTGTCCCCAAAACAGCCTTCTCCCCTCCACTCCCCGCTCCCCACTCCCTACCGGCCGTGAATAAACCATAAACCTTTCCCACCCAGGAAAGGTTCCCCCCACCCTATCCGTCATTTTAATCAAACGGCACAAACCAATTAGCGATCAATTAACGGCCGTTTCCTATCATACCCAACATCACCACCAACGCAGCCCACACCCCCCAAACGTAGCGGAATCAACCACGGCACAGCTACCAGCAGTGTATCGGTAACGCTTGCCCCGTATCGGAGAAATGTCTGTCATGCCCAATTCATCCTTTAGCGAAGCGATCAACCCCGCTTCTCTCTATATCGTCACCCCCAACCCCGACCACATCGCCTACCCCATGACCAAACTCGCCGCCAACCGCGAACTCCTCCGCGCCATCCAGCACGGCAGCAGCCCAAGCGGAAGCGACGAAACCGAACAACCCGTCCCCGTCTCCCCCGACGGCACCCTCATCCCCGGCCGCCTCTACCCCTCCTCGGCCGACGACACCACCTGGTTCTATTTGCCAGAATACGCGCTGCACGCCAGAAACGGCCGTTATACCACCACCCTCAAATGGCGCGAAGCCAGCGACGACCCCAGCGGCCCCCTCGGCTGGTTCACCCTCAAACTCACCCAACAGCCCGCCCCGGACTGGCCGATGCCCCTCAATGAAGAAGAGTGGCGCCGGTTTCTTCAACGCTACACACAGTTTGTTGGCGACCCAAACCGCCAGGAACAAATCATTAGGGATATTTCCCACAAAACAGGCTACAGCGAAGCCCGTATTCGGGCCTTTCTCACCGGGCAGGCCAGCCGCCAGCCCATCCCCCACCAGCCCATCGCTCGCCTCGGCTACCACCTCACCATCGCCACCAGCCGCCCCACCCTCGCAGGCGATTGGGTCAATGTAGACCCCAACACCAACGGCATGACCCGCCTCACCATCGGCCAAAGCGACGCTGGCTATACGTTTCACGGCTACGGCAAATGCCACCCCCAGGATTGCGACTGGGGTGAGATTCCCGCCGCCCCCGTTACCGCCGGAGCCGACCAGCTTTGGGGTTCCTACAACTTTGGCTTCAAGAAAACCCACATCACCGTCCGCCCCGATGACAACGAGCTGGAAGCGACGGTGGTCAACGACTACGCCGACGGCGACGGCCGCACCGACCGCACCGACTTCTACCGGCTGCGTCGCGCCGACGCACCGCAAACCAGCCCCCTGCTGTGGCTGCCGCTGGGTGCGCTCAATGAAAACGAAAACAACGTCTGGCACTGCCGCCTCCCCATTTACCAGGTCGAAGAGTACGACCGCCTCTACCAAATCCTGACCGATCCCATCTTTGATGCCCAACTGGAAATTCACAGCAGCGGCACGGTCGGCCATTACACTTGGCGGCAATTTGCCCGCTGGTCGGGACGGTTGAATGGCATAAACGGCCGTTCCCTCAACCTCACCACCCCACCCGCCGCCGCCATCAGCACCATAGCCAGCCCCATTGCCATCACCAGCAACCTCAGCCCGATTTGGGCAAATTTGGGGGCATTGGAAACGGCCGTTTCCCTCCCCAACAACCCCATCACCCCCAACATCAACCCCGCCATCCTCGACCTCATCCGCAACAGCGACTACGCTATAGACTGGGGCAACGTGCGGCGGCCAGCCCTGCCCGCAGGCATCTACACCAACCCCAACAACCCCCAGCAGCCCGCCCTCATCCGCGTCCCCGCCGAAGCCATCCAGCTTCTCTCCCCCTTCACCTTCGACCCCACCGCCCACGCCTACCTCTTCGACGCGCCGCAAAACCCTTCCCAAAACCACATCCTCCTCCCCGACGACATCCTGTTCGAGGGCGATACCGTCACCTTTTACCGCGACTCCACCCTGCGCGACCAAATCTACTACGAGCCACAGGCATTCCAACTCGCCCGCGTCGCCGATGCCCCCTACGAACCCGACCTCATGCTCCTCTTCCAAAACGTCCAGGCTGAAGACACCCTTCTCTACCAAGTCGAACTCACCTTCCACGTCCTGCCCCAAATCAATCAGCGGCTGCTCAACATCGCCCAAGAAAAATACGGCAGCGAAGCCCGCTTCACCGCCCTCAACCCCGTCAGCAGCACCCTCCTGCTCAACCTGCCGCTCGATGCCGCCAACGGCGACCCCCAGCCGGTAACTCAGGAAGCCGTCATCAGCTTTGACGAAGGCATCCGCCACAGCGTCACCCTCAGCGACACCGAATTTGAGCGCGTCATGCTGGGGTTCCGCAGCCCCGCCGGGCTGGGGCTGGCAGGCATGGTACAAGCCACCCTATTCGATGGCTCCACCGCCGACATCCCCGTCGAGCTTTCGCTGGCGCAAACGCTGGGGCAGCCGTTTGACCACCTTTTCCTGGGGCCAGTGGATGGGCAGCCCGGCCGCTACCGCGTCCAGCTCACCAACCGCATCGAAAGCCCCGTTCTCATCAGCAGCCTCTACGGGGTGCAGGTTGGCACCCGCTTCGCCTACCCGCAGCACCTGCTTCTGCCCGATGGCACCACCACCAGCAGCGCCACCGTCCAGCCCGGCGAATCAGTCACCATCGAATACCTGGTCGCCCCCAACGATGGCCCCGTGGCCGACATCACGCCGCTGCTGGAAAGCTCGGTATTGGTCAACCACGCCCAGCTTTGGCCGCTGCTGATGTTTAATGAAGGGTACACCAGCCACACCTTTGATCTCTCGGTGAGCATTGATGCCGCCTTTTTCAGCAGCCCGCCACCCGACGGCATGGCTCCATTGGTTGGGGTGTGGGTGGAGTTTGAGCCGGAAACGGCCGTTATTCTCACCGCCGACCAACTCACCACCACCGCCACCCTACGCATGCCCCTGCTCCCCTGGCTGCTCCAGCAAGACGCACAGCAATACCGCTACCGCGTCACCAACATCCACATCCAAGGCGATGGCCCAATATTAGGCTCCGCCACCGACTGGACAACGGGGCTGGGCAACACGCCCCTGGCCGTCACACCGGCTTTTTAACAGTCATCAGTCATCGGTTCACTGATTACTGATTACTGATTACTGGTTACCGTACACGAAGTGGTCGTGAAACGACATTACCAATTACCGACTACCGACTACCGATTACCGAAAATGCTACAACTACCACCAACCACCCACGAAAACAGCCCCACCACCTTCCGCGATCACCGGGACGAAGGGATTATCTACGCTTTGCCTGCCCGCTTGACTGTGGCAGAAACGGCCGTTTCCCAACCCGACTTCTTCCTCCTCCGCCACCACGCCGACCACGACACCACCAGCGGCGGCCTCCTGCGCGTCGGCCTGGAACTAGCAACAGACGAGGACACAGATTCATCCGCGTTCGTCAGCGTTCGTCAGCGTCCCGTCTCCCCTCCCATCCACACCGCCCACTTCCGCCTCCGCCTCCGCACCTGGCTCGAAGGTGCCGCCGCCGAAACCAGCGACTGGCAGCCACTCGCCAGCCTGTCGCCCCTCGTCGCCAGCAAACCCCTCACCCCCCACGAAAGCCAGCTTTTGCAGCGGCTGCTGGAAAACGGCGAAGGCGTTGTCGAAATCGAACTCAGCCTCGCCTACCGCGCCCTCACCCAGCCCCTGCCCTGGCTCGCCACCGCCCAAACCGAACCCCTGTGGCAAGCCCTCCACACCACCCTCGGCAGCCAACCCCACCCCGTCGCCGAAATCGTCGCCGCCTTCCTCTCCCTGCCCACCGGCGTTGTCACCTGGGAATCCCTCGCTGGCGAAACCACCCCGCCACCTGCCGAACTCAGCGAAACCCTCCTCACCGAACTTGCCCACCACGCGCTTGAGGCCTGGTTTGAGGAAGAGAAATGGGACGCTGATTTAACTGATTTTCCTGATCAAAGAAATCAGGTAAATCAGGTTCATCCGTTCAATCTGCGTCCCATTCTCCCCCTTGCCCCCACCTACATCTGGGATTTACGCCTGCCGCGACTAACGGCCGTTAACCACCACCTCACCTGGTCCGTCACCGAGCTGTACCAATCGCTCACCGACCCAGCGCAGCGGCAAACGCTGTTCCCCGTCGTCGGCGCACTCAGCCCCTTTGCCCCCGCCACCGTCCACCTCGTCAACACCCTCCCC